>Ga0105156_1000052_pt1 | contig 16013 bp, 15 predicted proteins | sample SSWtaG_3_FD_89673 | JGI IMG/M metagenome (GOLD analysis project Ga0105156, IMG submission 89673) | Hot spring microbial communities from Sandy's Spring West, USA to study Microbial Dark Matter (Phase II) - SSWTFFsm_matched | ecosystem: Environmental > Aquatic > Thermal springs > Hot (42-90C) ...
AAGTAAGATATACTATCTAGAATATATACTAAGGTAATATTTCCTTTTAATTTTTCATAAAAAAATTGAGACACTTTATAATCAAATATAAAAATATTATCGAAAATCTTCAACTCTCTATTCATAAAATTTTTTATAGAATTAAGAAATTTATAATCGTTAATTCTAAATACCTTATATATATGGCCCGGATAGCCTAGTGGTAGGGCGTTGGACTGTGGATCCAAAGGCCCGGGTTCGATTCCCGGTCCGGGCCCATCTATTAATTTTTTAATAAACTACTGCCAATTTTATACCAGATCACTTATGGGATACAGATATAACATTTTTGTAATATAAATATAATATTTCTTATATGCCGCGGTGCCCGAGTGGTTAAGGGGGTGGATTGCTAATCCACTCTCCGCACGGAGGCGTGGGTTCGAATCCCACCCGCGGCGGATCAATTTTAAATAGCTCGATACTGCGATGTGTTAATATTTAAAAATTTACTTATAAGAGTATCTTTAATGGCTCATGGTTCTACTTACGTAGTAAAATATAGAAGGAGAAGAGAAAATAAAACAGATTATAGAAAAAGATTAAAATTATTAAAATCGAGTCTACCACGATTTGTTGTAAGGAGATCTTTAAACAACTTCGTAGGGCAAGTAATAATATATGAAAATGGTATAGACAAGACATTAATAACTATTCATTCTAAAAGATTAGAAAAAGAATTTGGATGGAAGGGACATAGGGGAAATCTTCCATCCGCATACTTAACAGGATTGTTATTAGGATTGGAAGCAAAGAAAAAGAATATAAATAAGGGAATATTAGACATCGGTAGATATACTCCTTCTAAAGGAAACTCTCTATTTGCATTTTTGAAAGGATTATTAGATGCTGGGATAGAAATACCATATAATGAAGAAATACTACCATCTGAAGATAGAATAAAAGGAGAACATATAAAGAAATATGCGTTGATTTTAAAAGAAAAAGATCCTGAAAAATATAAGAGACAATTTTCAAAATATCTAGAAAGAAGTCTACCTCCAGAAAAAATAACAGAACATTTTGAAATGGTAAAAAGTAAGATATTGTCTAAGTATGGACTGGAAAGATAATTTAGATCCTGTATTAAAAGATTTTTTGAAATCTTTATTATCTGAAGTAAAAAAATATAGAGAAATTTATATTAAAGCAGAAGATCCAGCTAACGCTCAGATATGGGTAGCTTTAGCGATACTATATAGAAAGCTATTATCTATAGAATCAAAAATAAATGAGATAGAAGAAATCTTAAACAATAAGGAAATAAGACAAAAAATAGAAGAATATTTAAAGAAATTATAATATAATTAATATACAGCTGCTATTAATACGCCACCTATTTTCTCAGATTTACATTCTATATTAGTCTTAATTCCTTTATTAGTAGATATTATCAATATTCCAAATCCTCTTGCCGGTAAATATCTTTTTTCATATTTCTCCAAATCTCTATAAGAGACAGGAAATCTTGGTTTTATTGCTTTCGCAAAATTAAAGTTTTCAGTAACTTTTGCAATAACTTTTTTGCCCTCAACTCTATAGTATTCAATATATTGGTTTTCTTTCATTTTTTCCAACACATTTAATAATAATTTATTATATATTGGAAATTCTACTTCAAATTTTCCAACAGCAACACTATTAGACAAATGGGATAGAAAATCATTAATTATATCTACCATTTTATTCACCCAATACTTTAAACCCAAGAACATCAGCCCATTCTCTAAAACATCTACCACATATCTCTAAATTATATCTTCTGATAATCCTGTCATGGTTTCCACATATTATACACCTCCTAGATCCTTTTCCATATTTCCTATCTTTTAGCTTTACGCCATATTCTTCAAGTACTTTTAAAAGAGGTTTTCTCTCTTCTATTGCTTTTTTAGCCAATTCTTCTATATTCTTTATTTTTCCTTGTCTAATAAGTTCTTTTATTTGTTCTTTTACATATTTTGGGGCGTTATTTTTAAGTATTTTTAGAATTGTCCCTAATTTATGTCCTTGTACTTCTGTTAAATATACCCAACTATTATGTCTTGGATATAATATACCCATTCTACCATTTATAATACATAATTTTTATTAAGCTATTGATATAATTATGTTTGTAGGTTGGAAGCATATATTGCTGGTATAGATCCTGGAACAAATATGGCTATTGTTATAATAGATGAAAATGGAAAGATAGTTGATAAAATTTCGGGAAAAAATTTAACAAATTCTGAAATAATAGAATATATTTCAAAACTACATAAAGTTGTTTTGCTAGCTACAGATAAGAAAGATATTCCCGAGAGAATTAAAGAGATATCTTCTAAATTAGGAATTGGTATAAATAAATTAAAAAGAGATATAACATTAGAAGAAAAAAGCAAATTTTATAAAGACAATAACTTAAAAAATCTATTCAGCAGTGATCATGAGTTAGATGCATATATAGCAGCATATTTTGCATTAGCGCATAATAAGAAAATATTCGATAAAGCAAAAAACATATCGAATAATGAAGAAGAATATATAAAAATATTAAGACTAGCTTTTAGATCTAGAGGAATAGAACCAATTTCTGCTAAAAGAATATTAGAAAACAATATAAAAGAAACTAATAAGAGTAAAAGAACTAAGAGAATTAAAAAATTAAATAGCAGTGTAGATAATTATTACTTAAAGATTTTTGTTTTAAAAAAAGAAAAGAATATATTAAAACTAAAAAATAAATTAAAAGAAATTAATGAAAAATATGTTGATCTCTTATTAAAATTTAATGAAATGTCTATTTATCTTTTAGATAGAATAAAGAATAACGATAATATAATACCAAAGCTTTCTTTTTTGGAAATAAATAATAAAAAAAGTAGAAAAATTTTTGTAGATATTATAAATGAAAACACTATTTTAAAACATTTAAAGGAAGATACAATATTATATATACCAAAAGATATTTATGAAAAGATAAATAAAAATATCTTGAAAGAATTTTATTTAGTATATAAATACAAAGACCTAAAGAATTTTGTAATTCCAGAAAGCTTTTCCTTCGAAAAAAACAATAAAGAAGAACAAAAAGAAGACTATATAATAGAAAAGATTAAAAAAATGATAAAAGATAGTATAGGATAATTAAAAAGATCTTTATAAGTTTTTCGATAGAGATATTTCAAAGTGAATTAGAGAATAGGCTAAAAAATAACTAGATTTGTTTCGAATATTTTTAATTATTAGTTACTAGTAAATAGTAATTCAAAAATTTCAGAAATATAAATTAAATAAAATTTTCACTTTGAAATACCTCTACCAAAAGATTTATAAAGGTCTTTTATGTTTTATGATTATCAAAATTTATAAACAATATTATATACTATATTTTTATAGCAGATCTGGTGTAAAATCTTGCAAAAATTTCTGGAAGAACATCTAAAACAATTTTTTTTCAGAATTTTCTTACTAATTAAAGTAAAATCTTTTATTTATAAATCAAAGATTAGTTTATTTTTTAAACATATCTTTCAAATAGTTTATTATGGTTGAAAATACAATATTTAATTATTTTTCGTCTACTTTTTCTAAATATCTATCTAGAAACTCTATAATAAAAGATTATCGCTATTTGGATGAGAATTTTGTTCCATCAGACATAAAACATAGAGATAAACAAAAAGAGATAGCTCTGTCGTCTATAGGAGACTTTATATCCAATAACAAAGTCACTAATCTCTTCCTATACGGCAGTACAGGAACTGGAAAGACTCTTCTCGCAAGATTTGTCAGTTTTGGTGTAAAAGGTTATGCATTAAAAAATAAACTAAAAATCAAAGTATCTTATATAAACTGTAGGACCATATTATCTAACGAATCTGAGTACTATATATTGAAGAAAATATATGAAGATCTTACAAATATAAATATAAAAACGGGTATTAGTAAAGTAGATATCTTAGATAATATAAAAAAATTCCTAAAGGAAAATCAGTATAAGCTAATATTAATATTAGATGAAGTAGATTTTCTATTTTCTAAAAAGAATATTGACATGTTATTATATATTTTATTGAGAAACTATGATTTAGATATATACGATAAAGTTTTACTGATGTTTATATCAAATAACATAACTTTCATAGATGACTTAGATAGTAGAGTAAAATCTTCCTTATCTTCTGTATATAAATTGCTATTCCCTCCATATAATTATCCTGAACTAAAAGATATCTTACTAGAAAGGGCAAAATTAGCACTAAAAGAAAATTCGTATAATGAAGAAATAATAAATTATATTGCTGCAAGGGTTACAAAATCTTCTGGAGATGCTAGAGTAGCTATTAATGTATTAAAGTTAGCAGCTTCTATTGCTAGCAGTAAAAATAGAAGCTATATCTCTTTAGAAGATGTAGAAGAGGCTTTTAATAACTTAGAAATGGATATACTAGATTCTATAATATATTCTCTAAATAAGACACAAAAATTAATTGTTTTATCTATAATTTCTGAACAGCTAAAAGCACAAGATTATGTCTCTTTTTCAGAAATATATGAAAAATATGTTAAAATTGCAGATTCTTTGGGCTATAAACCTTTAGACAAGAATACAATCTATAAAAATCTAAGGGTAATCGAGCTTATATTTGGAAATCTAATGGATTTTAAAACAGTTTCTCTTGGAAAAGGCGGATATAAGATGTTAGTTAAAATATTAGTAGAAGATGAGAAGCTTATAAAAATGTCTGAGACTATTAGAAATAGTATATGATACAAGAAGAAATTCTCAAAACATTCGAAGAGGAAATTTCTAAGTATGATCTAATCCTAGCGGCAGATGCTATTCCAATAATAAAAAGTTTAGATAAAGAGAAAATAAATAATTTGATATTCTACATAAGAGATAAAATAAATGAAATAAAAGATAAAAATTCTGGTGTTATTGATAAGAGTTTTTTGTTAAATTACTTGTCTAAAAATACAGAAAAAAATATTCCTAAAATAGAAAATACAAAAAGTAAAGAAAATAATAAAAAAACAATACTTTCTTTTTTAAATAAGCAAGAATCTAAACAAAATGCAGAAGTAAAAGTAGAGGTTATAATCAGAGATAATGTTAAAAAATTTGAGTCATATGAATTAGAAACTAGTGTCAATGTAGTAGAAAACTTAACTAAAAAAATAAATATATTAAAAAAGTATGATATAAGAAAATCAAAGGTAGATATTCTAACATGGGTCTCTTACTATAAGAATAGGTTGAATAAAATTAAGAAAATGTTAGAAGAGCATAGAGAATTAAAACACATTTATCCATTGGACAAAATTCCAGAAAACGAAGAGGTAGGCATTGCTGGTATAGTATATGATAAGAGATTTACGGATAAAGGTGTGATGTATATTATAGAAGATGGAAACAAAAAAGTAAAAGTTTTTGTAGGGAAAGATGATAATATAGATTCAAACTATAAGGAATATTACAAACATGTACCATTAGATGCTGTCATAGGATTTGTTGGTAGATATAATAAAGAAAAAAATCTCTTTATAGCAGAAAAAGTAATATTTCCAGACATACCTCGTAGGAATATTAAATTAGGGAGAGATGATATTTATATATTATTTACAGGAGATTGGCAAATTGGTAGTAAATATACGATACAACCGATAATAGACAAATTTATAAGATTTGTAAATGCAAAAACAAGTAACGAAACTCTAAATAATATTTCTAGAAAGATAGCTTATATTTCTATAGTAGGAGATGTGGTAGATGGTGTAGGTATATATCCAGAACAGGAAAAAGAGTTGATATTAAATACTTACGAAAAACAATATGATTTCTTTCAAAAAATCTTATTGAATATACCAGAGTATATTGATGTATTAGTTATACCAGGAAATCATGATATTCCTAGATTAGCAGAACCCCAGCCAGAATTAGACTATAAAGTATTACCAGACTTAAAGGGGTTAAATAATATATTTTTATTATCTAACCCTTCTGTAGTTGAAGTACATGAGAGTATAAAAATTTTAATGTACCATGGATATTCTTTAGACTGGTTCGTATCCGAAATTCCAATATTAAGAGAAAAAGGAGGATATGAAAACCCAGGAGAACTAATGAAATTTCTATTAATGTTAAGACATTTAGCCCCAACACATGGATCTACCCCTTATCTACCTTATATAAATGAGGATCCTTTACTAATATCAGAAATACCAGACATATTTCATACAGGACATATACATAGAGCATTTTATGGTGAGTACAGAGGTACAGAGCTGATAAATTCTTCAACATTTCAAGATATAACACCATATCAAATAGAATTAGGACATAAGCCCCAACCAGGCGTTGTATTTTTGAGAAACATAAAAAGTGGGGAAGTTTTAAGAGTTGATCTTATAAATGAAGAAGTAAGAATAGTAAGAGATAAGGTTTTATAACTTTTCTTAAAATATAAATCTATGAAAATAGTAAAAGAGACAGAAGATACTTTAGAAATACTATTAGAAAATGACAAACCAACAATATTTATGCTTCTAAAAGAAGAATTACTAAAAGATGAAAATGTTTTAATTGCTGCTTGGAGAGAAGATCATCCATTGTTAAAAAATATAACATTTTTAATAAAGACAAATGGAAAAGTAAAAGCAAGGGATGCCTTAGAAAGGGCTATTAGGAAATCTATAGAAAGATTAAATAGATTTGAAGAATCTTATAAAAAAGTTATAGATGGAACTAAATAGGGTTGTAGTTGATACTTCTGTTTTAATATCTGAATATTTATCGAAAAATATCGATAAAATAAAAGTAAAGGAAATAATAATTCCTTTGGCAGTGATAGATGAATTGCAAGCACAAGCTAATAAAGGGTATGAAAAAGGTTTAGTTGGTTTAAGAGAAATACAAAAATTAAGAGAATTATCTAGTGTATATGGTTATAAGCTGACTATTATTGGAAAAAAACCCACCTTGGAAGAGATAAAACTTGCAAAATCTGGTGCTATAGATCTTCACATAATTAGATTAGCTAGTAAAATAAATGCTTCAGTAATTACACAAGATAGAATATTTTATGAAACTGCTAAAAGCCTTGGTTTGGAAGCTTATCTAATTGAAGAAAAAGAAAAATATAGTAAACTATCTTTTGAATACTTATTTACAGAGGATACGATGTCAGTTCATATAATTGAAAATATAAAAGTTAGGAGAAAGAGAGGAAGACCTGGTAATTGGTATTTAGAAGAAGTAGATGTAATATATAGAAGAGAAGAAATTGAAAAACTTATTGAAGAAATATTGTATTATGCTTCTAATTTTGAAGATTCTTTCATAGAAAAAGAAAGAAGATATAGTATAATTGCCCAAATCGGTTTATATAGAATTGTTATAATAAAACCTCCATTATCTGATAGCTATGAAATAACAATAGTTAAACCAGTTAAAATATTAAAGCTAGAAGATTATAACCTACCAGAAAAATTAATGAATAGGTTAAAAGATAAAGCAGAAGGTATTATAATAGCAGGAAAACCAGGTTCTGGAAAAACAACATTTGCCCAAGCATTAGCAGAATTTTATAATTCTTTAAATAGAATTGTTAAAACTATAGAATCTCCGAGAGATCTTTTATTATCTAAAAATATTATACAATTATCGAAAAATATTGCAAAAGATGGGGAATTGAGTGATCTGTTTTTATTATCTAGACCAGATTATGTTATATTTGATGAAATGAGAACTACTGAAGATTTTAAAATATATGCTGATTTGAGATTAACTGGTATTGGTATGGTTGGTGTTATACATGCAGAGAGACCAATTGATGTTATACACAGACTAATATATAGAATAGATCTTGGTATGATTCCTCAGATTGTTGATACTATTTTATTTATAGAAAATGGTAATGTAAAAAAAGTATATGTTTTGGAATTAAAAGTTAAAGTTCCTCATGGATTAAAGGAAGAAGATTTAGCAAGACCTGTAGTAGAAGTTAGAGATTTTTATACAAATGAAATAGAATATGAAATATATACTTTTGGAGAAGAAATAATGGTAGTTCCTATAAAGAAATTTAAAAAGAAGACAGGTGTCTATAAATTATTGGAAGATATTCTATCACAAAATTTCAGATATAAGTACAGTGATATATATATAAATGTAGAAGAAAACGAAATTTATATTTATATACCATCCGATATTAAAAAGAAATTTATCAGAGGAGAAAAAGGATATCTGAGAAGCCTTATGGATAAATACAATATAAAAATCCACGTCAAATCTTTGGAACAAATTCAAGATAACTTACCATATGAACTGAATTTTTCTAAAAATGAAATAATAATAAAAGTAAATAAATATTTTAAAAATAAAGAAGTTAAAATATTTTTAGATAATGAATTTTTAGGAAACTTCAAAGTAAATAAAAATGGAAAGATAATGATAGATAGAGAATCTGATATTGGGAAAAAGATAGAATCATCTATAGAACTCGGTAAAGATCTGAAAATAGTCTTATAGTAATATGAAAAGAATAGCTGTAATAGATAGAGATAAATGCAAAGCTCCTGATAAATGTGACTATATTTGTATGAAAGTTTGTCCAATTCAAAAAAATAATATAGAAATATTCAAAATATTAGAAGATAAAAAGCCGGCTATAGATGAAAACTACTGTATAGGTTGCGGTTTATGTGTAAAAAAATGTCCTTTCAGTGCTATAATTATTATAAATCTTACAAAAGAGCCAGAAGACCATCCCATATTCCAATATGGTCCAAATACTTTTAGATTATATAGATTACCCATAATAAAAGAAGGATATATAATTGGAATTGTTGGTAGAAATGGTGTAGGAAAAACAACTGCAATAAATATATTAACAAATCTTCTTAAGCCAAATTTCGGAGATTATAATAAGAAATGGGAAGAAAAAGAAATAATAAAGATGTTTAGAGGTTCGGAATTACAGAAATATTTTGAAAAATTATATCAAAATTCTATTAGGATATCTTATAAGGTTCAAAATATAATGTTTATTAAAAAAGCTTTTTCTAATATAACTGTAAGAGATTTTTTGTCTAAAGTATTAAATAAAGAAAAATTAGTAGAAGTTTCTAAAAAGTTTTATATAGAGAATATATTAGATAGAAAAATTGATGAATTATCTGGAGGAGAATTGCAAAAGATTATCTTTATATATTCAGCTTACAAAGATCACGATGTATTTTTTGTAGATGAAGTTACTAATTATTTAGATATTTATGAAAGATTAAGAATTTCTCAATTTTTGCTAGAATTAAAAGAAAAAAAAGATACTGTAATTGTTATAGATCATGATTTATTATTCTTGGATTCGGTCTCTGATTTAGTTCATATAGTTTATGGTGTTCCTAAGGCATATGGTGTTTTTTCATATCCGATAGGGGTAAAAGATGGAATAAATCAATATTTAGACGGATTTATAAAAAGAGAAAATTTAAAGATAAGAGATAAACCAATTAAATTAAATATAAAGCCATATACAGAGTATATATCTGGAAGGGAAATATTATCTTGGGAAAACATTAAAGTTAAATTAGGATCTTTTGAATTATATGCAGAAAAAGGTAATATTAGGGAAAATGAGATTATAGGAATAGTAGGGAGAAATGGTATTGGTAAAACTACATTCTTTAAGGTCCTATCTGGAGAAATAAAGTATGATGGTAAATTAAATAAAAATGTTAGTATATCGTATAAACCACAATATTTTGATTTTTCAGAATATAATATTAAAGTTAGCGAATTTTTATCGAAATTTAATGATAATTATAAATCTCAATACAATGAATATATAGTAGATTTAGGTATTGCTGATTTATTGGATCACGAATTAGCTACTTTATCTGGAGGGGAAGCACAAACTGTTTATACTTTTGCAGTATTGATAAAAGATGCAGATCTTTATTTACTAGACGAACCATTTGCATCGTTAGATATAGAACAAAGATTAAAAGTCTCCAAGTTTATAAGAGATATAATAAAAACCAAGGGGAAATCTTGTTTTATAATAGATCATGACCTTGTATTTTTAGATTGGGTTTCTGATAAAGTTATGACTTTTTTGGGAGAACCTGGTAAATATGGAAAAGTTTATGGTCCTATGGGTATAAAAGAAGGAATAAATTTACTACTAAAGGAAGTTGGTATTACAATAAGAAGAGATGAAGAGACAAATAGACCTAAGATAAACAAAGAAAATAGCCGCTTAGATATAATACAAAAAGAAAGAGGAGAATATTATAGTTAGCCAGATATAAATCTAAATACCGTTGTTCCGCAAGTTGGACATACTCCTTTTACAGCTTTTCTGCCATTCTTTGTAGTTACTATTTGTGGATTCTTTATTTCTACTGTCTTTTTACACTTAACGCAGAAGCCACTATATTTTTGATCAGCCATGAATGATTATTTAATAATATATTTATATATCTTTTTGGAAAAATATGTTATAGAAATAAAATCTTCTTTATAATTTATCAATTAAATCATCATTGATCTCCATAATTAGGTTATTTTCTTTCTTGTATATTTTTATATTTAGTCCTAAATCTTTAATATGACTATTTATTTGATCTATATCATAATTATTGAAAACCCATGAATATTTTACTAAAAAATTTGCTATTTTTTCTAAATTATTGATTTCTTTATCTATATCTTCCAAAACTCTTTTCTGTTCTTCTATTATTTTTTCTATCTTTTTTTTCTTTTCTTCTAATTCTCTAATCTTTTTATCTTGGAAATTTTTATTAAATAGATAGATAAAATACTTATTTACATCATTTATAACATTATAGTTTTCATCTATTACTATTAACTCATCTAAAATCTTTTTATATAGTTCATATATTTTCTTTATTCCTTCTTCAGATAATTCATTTGGTTTTTTATTTTTTTCTATTCCTAAAGTACTTAAAATATATTCAGAATACTGTCCACCCAATCCCAATTCTATTGCCAGAAGTCTTACTACATCTTTTTTTTCTGTATTCTTAAATAATTGGTAAAAATCTTCGAAGTTTGATATCTTAACTACTTTTTTTGGTGGTTTTTTATATTGTAATCCTTTACTTATTTTTCTCACTCCAAAATCTTTATATTGATTCGCATATAATATATTATCATTAAGATCTGTAACTACAACAACACCGTTTGGAAATAATTCGAAATATATTTTAGCATCTTTCGATTCAACTATTATAATTTTATCATCTTCATCTAATTTTATCTTAATTTTCTTATTTTCAAAATCTTTTCGCAATCTTAATATGAATTTATCAGTCTCATCCCTTTCTTTCTTGTCATCTAAAAAAATAATTTTTCCAGGTATTATATAAAGAAATCTTTTATCTAAACCAGGTTTAAATAATTCAAATAGCACTCCATCATAAAAGCTATATATATTCTTTATTATGGAATCATCTATTTTATCTTTATATTCAATATACCATCTTTTAAGCTGTATGTAATTTATCACAAATTATATTAAATTTTTAAAGATATAAAATATTATTGCGGCGGTGCCCGAGTGGTTAAAGGGGTCGGGCTCAAGACCCGATGGAGCAGATCCGTCAGGGGTTCGAATCCCCTCCGCCGCAAATAATTTCAAGTAAGTAAAAACTATCCCAAAATCGTATAAGAGTTGCTAGAAATTTTATTATTTATTTCTATATAAACATTAGAACCAATTAAACTTATGTTTTCAATATATATTAAAAACTTTGCGAAATCAGACGGATTTATGGAATTTAAGTACGTATTAGATGATATATTATATACAGAATATACTATACAATTAGCTCCAACACTTTTTGTTATTGTAGGTGCGTTACTTAAGGTTGTATTGTAATATGGACAACTATATGTTTTGCCATCGGTGGTTTGTATTAAAACTCTTAATTGATTAAAATTAGATAATGCGTATTGGCCCACATTTTGTACTGTAAGATTTAATGAGTTAGAGTTTTTATCATATGTATGACCTATAATTGAAAATTCTACTCCAACAACATTTACCTGAGTCTGGACGTAACTTCTAGCAAAAGATACAATAACGGCACCTATACCTATTGTTACGGCAATAAGTATAATTGTTGCTATGAGAGGTGAAACACCTTTCATAAATTACTATATAAATTTAATATTATATAAACTTTATTTCTTCTTTCCTATGATTATAAACTTGTCAAATATAAAATATTTTTTTCTGATCAATACATTTTCTATTCCATATTCTTTTAATAATTTTGAGATTTTTTTTATTTTTTCATTAAAATTATGTTTTTCGAGAAAATCTACATAAGTAATAAATAAAATATACCCATTATCTTTTATAGATCTCCTTATAGATTTTACAAAACTTTCTATATCTATTATGTATTTTAAAGTCTCATAAATTATTATTAAATCAAAATATTTAGAAAATCTTTTTGGTATTTCATCTTTTTCCCATAGAAATACTCGATAATTTTTTATATTTTTTGATTTTTCATAAATTTTTTTTGCTAATTTTTTCGACATCTCAGAAGCATATACTTCTATATTATATTTTTTTGATAAATATATAGAAATTCCTCCATCAAAAGCTCCATAGTCTAGTATTCTATATCTATCTTTTACAAAACTTTCAATATATTTTTTATCTTTTATTGTTATGAAAAATCTAAATATCTTTATTAAATAGTAGAATGTAGATAAATAGAATTTTATATATTCTTTTTTATTTTTCCACTCTATTTTCATAGAAAGAAATAGCAATATGAATAATATTAAAATAGTAGAAACGCTTATAGGATTCTTCAAAAGCAGATATAATAGTATGTATAACAAGAATACTAAGGAAGTTTCTGCTAGAAAAATGTTTATTATCTTCTTTTTGCTAAAGTATTTGTCATATATTTCTAATTTTATAAAAGAAATTAAAAAAAGTATATAAAATAATAATGTCAAAAAAGTATATTCTAATAGTTTACTCGATATGTTCGACAAATATATTGTAGAAATTATTATTATAGATACTAGCAAAGAAAATTTTCTGTCGAGAAATATTTTTGGCAATATTCTTTCTTTTGATAAGCTTTCTATAAGATTTATGATTATGTAAATCCATATATAGAAAATAAGGTTAGAAAATATGGTAAATGCAACAATTAGGTAATTTTCTATTAAAAAGGATAAAGAACTTTTGGAAATACTATTTATAGAATATAAAAATATTAGAGAAAGAAAATAAATAGTCGGAGTTCCAATAATATATGCCTTCTCAATGTCTTTAGAATTTTTTATATTACTTATGAATGTAAGAGCTTCTATACCAGAAAAAATAGATGTGAAGAACACTGCAGAAAATATAAGAGGATCTATATTAATTTCTAGTGTGTGTTTATGATCTGTTGATAAAATAGAAATAAAAAATATTGATATTATCAAAAAAATCATTAATAAGGAAATTGAATAAGTATATTTACTTTCTATTTTTACTTCTTTTAAAATCAAAAGTGAAAAAATTAAAATAAATATAAAGAAGAAAATCTTACCATATATTTTGTTATTTACAATACTTTCTATTAAATAAAAGTTTAAAGAAACGTATGTTAAAGATAAGAAAATATATATAATAGAAGAGATAATAAACATTGTTCTAGATAAATGATTGTAGTAAAACAATATACCAAAAGAGCTGACTTCTTTTTTGATAGCTTCTTTTAATAAATACGAGAATATAAAAAAGGAGATAAATATTATAAAACTATATATTGTTGATATAAAAATTTCTGTATTTTTATTTAATGTAAAAAGTGTAAGATGAGGAATAGCAGGTCCAATTGTTGAAGATATTAGTATTAATATATAAAGGGTGTATTTATTCATAAAGATAATTAAAGATTGGTTCAATATAAAATATTATTGCGGCGGTGCCCGAGTGGACAAAGGGGTTCGGTTGAGGTCCGAATGGAAAAGATCCGTCAGGGGTTCGAATCCCCTCCGCCGCAAATAATTTTCTAATAAATTTATGGAATCTGTAAATTTTTCATAAAAAATTAACTGACATAATTTATAAATATGCTGATAATTACAGAAAAACCATCTGTGGCTAGAAAAATTGCACAATTTTTATCAAATAATAGATATAGAATAATAAAATTATCTAAATATACTTCTTATTATTACTTTAACTTAGATGGAAAAAATGTTTTTGTTTTACCTTCAATAGGACACTTATTCACACTTTCCGATATGAATAAAAAATATGAATATCCAACATTTGATTATAGATGGGTTCCAAGCTATTATGAGGATGGGATTATTGCTAAAAAGTATTATATAGAGATGTTTAGAAAATTTAAGAATGAAAATGAGATTGTTATAGCTACAGATTACGATATTGAAGGAGAATTAATAGGATATAATATTTTAAAGTATATACTAAACAAGAATAATGCAAGTAGAATGATATTTTCAGCCATAACGTATAAAGATATAATAAGAGCCTTTAATAATAAAAAAGAGAGTATAAATTTTGGTTATGTGTATGCTGGAGAAACTAGACACATAATAGATTGGTTGTATGGTATAAACTTATCTAGAGCTTTAACAAGGTCTTTATTTTATTATACTAGAAAATTTGTTTTGAGTATAGGTAGAGTACAAGGTCCGACTTTATCTTTAATTTTCAATAGAGAAAAAGAAATAGAAGAATTTATCCCTGAAGAATATTATAAAATCGAGGCTATTGTAACAAAAGATGAAAGGAAGATCAAATTTACATATATAAAAGAAAAAATAAAGGATAAAGAGTCAGCTATTAAAATAAAAAACAGCATTGGAAAATATGTAACAGTAAATTATATAACAAAAAAGGAAGAAAAATTGAATCCTCCTCACCCTTATAATCTTACAGATATTCAGGTAGATGCTTATAAATATTACAAAATAAGTCCAAAAGTTACATTAGAAATACTTCAGTCTTTATATGAAAGAGGACTTATTTCTTATCCTAGAACATCTTCTCAAAGATTACCAGAGACTATAAACTTTAGAGAAATCTTAACCAACCTTTCTAATATAATTAATTATAAAAAATATATTAATTTATTATTACAGAAAGCATATCTAAAACCAAACAACGGATCTAAAGATGATGTTCACCCAGCAATACATCCTACAGGTGTTATACCAGATTATCTTAATAATAAAGAAAAACTAATATATGATTTAGTAGTTAGAAGATTTATTTCAACATTTTATGATCCCGCTATTATATACAAAATTTATGTAAATACTAAAGAAGATTTCTTTTATGAATACTATAAAATAAAATTTAAAGGCTGGTTAGATGTTTATTGGAATATATATAGAGATAATTTTTTAGATCTAGAATTTAATATTGGAGAAAAACTATTAGTTGATAAAGTCAATGTATTAAAGAAGAAGACAAGTCCACCTTTTAGGTATAACAGAGCATCTCTAATAAAAAAAATGGAGGAATTAAATTTAGGAACAAAGAGTACTAGGGCAGATATAGTTGAGATATTATTTAAAAGGAAATATATTGAAGGTAGATCTATAAAAATAACAAATTTGGGAAAAAAGATAATTGAAATATTTGAAAAATATTATCCAGACATATTGGATTTAAGTTTAACTAGAAAAATGGAAGAAGATTTAGAAAGACTAGAAAAAAATCCAGATATAACCTTGAAGGATAAAATAATAGAAGAAAATAAAGAAATAATAAAAGATATCTCTAAGGTTATAAAAGAAAATGAGAAAAAAATTGGTGAAGAATTGTATAATTTTATAAAGGAATATATAAATAAATAAATTTCACAATAAAATAGTAGTAACAATTTTTAATAAAATATTATCCCTTCAAGATTACTACAAATATAAATATTCTTTTTATTGATAAACAAATTCTTATAAATAAACC
>Ga0105156_1000053_pt1 | contig 15900 bp, 13 predicted proteins | sample SSWtaG_3_FD_89673 | JGI IMG/M metagenome (GOLD analysis project Ga0105156, IMG submission 89673) | Hot spring microbial communities from Sandy's Spring West, USA to study Microbial Dark Matter (Phase II) - SSWTFFsm_matched | ecosystem: Environmental > Aquatic > Thermal springs > Hot (42-90C) ...
GACCTCGAGAAGAACTTGGACGAGGCCGTGAAGAGGACGGGCTTCATGAGCAGGTCCGAGGCCATAAGACACGCTTTGAGGCTCCTCCTGTCCGAGCTCCACAGCTTAGACGCCGTCAAGGGCAGGGTGCTCGCCGTCGTGGCCGCGATCTACGGCAAGGAATCTGAGAAGGCGAAGGTCTACAAGGTCCAGCACGAGTACGGCGACGTCATAAACGCGTACTTCCACTCTCACGTCGAGGGCGGCAAGTGCTTAGAGGTCATGGTCGTTCACGGAGATGCAGGGAGGGTGCGCGAGTTCATAGGCGGGCTTAGGGCTTCTCGCGACCTCGAGCACATGAGGGTCGTGGTGCTGGAGCGCACAGAGGGCTGAGCTTCTCAGCGCTCAACACCACGCAAGCTATTTAGTGTAGCCTCCTACACTTAGCGTAGAGGAAAAGTGGAGATGTACGATTACAGCAGGATAATAGAGCTCGAGAGGGAGCTGATGCGCAAGGAGAGGCAAATAGAGTACCTGCAACTGGAGCTGAAGAGATATCAGGCGGCCATCGAGGAGCTCAGGCAGGGCACCAGGCCCGTTGGACTGGTTCAAGACGTAATTGACTCGAACGCCTACGTGAGGCTCGAGGCTGGCCAGCTCTACGAAGTCACGATCCCGCCCCACCTTAGGGACAAAATCCAGCCCGGCTCCCTAGTAGTCCTATCACCCAACAGAGGGATCGTGCTCAGTGTCGTCGAGAAGAAGTTTACGGAGAAGAGCTTGTGGAGCTTAAAGGTCGAGAGGGACGTTCACGTATTCTACGAGGATGTCGTCGGGCTCGAGGAAGAGCTTAGAGAGCTTAGGAAGGCCGTCGAGTGGGTTCTTAGCCCAGAGATCAGGCGCAGGAGGGAGGGCATAATCAAAGACCGCAGGCTCCTCGAGGAAGCCGGCACGGTCCTGCTCTTCGGGCCTCCTGGGACAGGGAAGACGTACATGGCCAAGGCCATCGCCGGCTCCCTGAGCAGGTACGGGCAGAAGACCTCCTTCGTCAAGGTAGAGGCTTACGAGCTCGTCTCCAAGTGGCTGGGCGAGTCGGCTAAGAACGTGAGAGAGCTCTTCAAGCTCGCCCGAGAGGTCGCTCCTTGCATACTCTTCATAGACGAGGTCGACGCCATAGCTAGGGCTAGGACAGAGGTGACCTCAGATGCCGGAAGGGACGTCCAAGGAATGCTCAACCAGCTCTTGACGGAGATCGGCGAGGGCTTCCACGTCAACAGGAACTTAGCGGTGATCTTCGCCACGAACTTGCCCTCAGTAATAGACCCTGCCCTCATGGACAGGGTTAGGAAGGTGATATACGTGCCTCCTCCTAGGAGCAAGGAGGATGTGAAGAGGCTCTTCGACTTCTACTTGTCTAAGGTCTCCGTGGATCCAGAGATATGGAGCGGGTCTGGCCTCAGGCCCGAGGCCTTCGAGGAGTTGTGGAACAATATCAAGCGCAGGAAGCTTGTTTATGAAGCGAGCATACCGTCGAGGAACATCAAGGTCTCGGACGAGTACTGGATAACCCCCAGGGACGTCAAGAACATAGTCCAAGAGGCCGCCAGCGATGCCGCTTTTGAGGGGCTCGACTACGTGACGTTCGACAAGTTATTGGAGTACACCAAGGGGCTGGGCTCGGAGAGGAGCTGTCAAGTGGCGTTCCTATAGCCCGAGCCACCCAAGCAAGTGCAGGTTGCCAACGTGGACCCTCTTCAAGTGACGGCGGGCCGCCTTCAGGCACTCCTCGACCTGACCCCTAGGAGTTATGGGCATGTCGCTCATGAAGTGATCGGGATGGAAGACTAGTAAGGAGTACGGTATTTCGGGGTTTAGGCTTGCGATGAACTCCGCGATCTTCTCGACCTCGTAGGCATCGACGTACCCCGGCACCAAGAGGGTGGTGGCCGTTAGCACAGGTACCTCTGGCCTCTCGCAGTAGAAGTCTCTGGCTATCATCTCGAAGTTCTCGTAGGCGGCCTTGTTGGACACGCCGCTCAGAGCGTAGCTCAGCTCCTCGTCGAAGCACTTCAAGTCGAACTTTATGTTCCCCCCACTCTCCAAAGCCAAGCTCGCTGCCTCTCTGACGAGCCTCCTGCTCCCGCAGCCGTTCCACTCAAAGCATATCCGGATTATCCTCTTCTCCGGCTTCTCTTCCAGCACCCTTCTCGAGGCCCTTATCGCGAAGGGCAACTGTGGCTCGGGCGACCCGCCGAAGAAGCATACACACGTGTAGTCCTCGTTGTTCAAGACGTGCTTCACGAAGTCCTCGACAGAGACCTTAGGGGCTCTGGAGAGGAGCTTGTGCGAAGCGTTCTGACAGAACAGGCAGTCGAAGTTGCATCCGTAGAAGAACACAGCGTAGTTCGCGTAGCCCACCTCGGGCCCGGGGCGCACGGCGTACTTAGGGTATCCGGCCCCCGTCCCGGCTGGGCAGAACCACGACGCGCAACAGTTCGTGACGTGAGGGTCGTAGTAACCGTACATCAAGGCCTCGTCGGCTGAGACCAGGGAAACGAGCTTCCCGTTCTCGTTCCTCCTCAGACCGCAGAAGCCCGCTTCCCCCTCGGCCATTGAGCACTCATTGGCGCATATCGTGCACCTCAGTCCACGAGGACTTCGAGGGGGCCTCGGAGGGAGGCCGTAGCGCGACCTAGCCATCTCGTGAGCCCGCTCTATGAATGGGCGCGCTTCCTCGAACCTGGTCTTTATGCACTCTGGGCATACCTCGAGGGCCTTCGATATCAACCTAGAGCTCTTACCGCAGATCTTGCATTCGACCTTCAAAATGCCGGTGAACCTCCACAAGGAGGCACACCTACATAAAGAGCCTGAGCCCCCTCTGAGTAATCTGCACGGCGCCCGTTATCGGTATCGGGCTCTTGCAATAGAGGCACCTCTTGTCCGCCGTCAGCTTAACCTCGTACACGCCCCACTGAAACCTCTTTATAACTGGCTTGCCACAAGCAGGGCAGTACGTGTGATTGCCAGGGTGGTTGGGTATGTTACCTACGTAGGGGTAGAGGAGGCCCATCTCCTTAGCCATTTGATAGGCCCTCTCTATGACCTCTACCGGCGTCGGGGGATTCCTAAACCTATACGCCGGGAAGTACCTAGTGAAGTGCAACGGCACCTCCGGACCTGCGTGCTTCAAGTGCTTTTCGATGACCTCTCTGACGCAGTCCTCGCCATCATTTACGCCGTTAACTATGAGGAACACCACCTCGACGTGGAGGCCCATCTTCAAAGCCATCTCAACGTTATTCCACACAAGGCCTGCTCCCTTGACGCCCACGTACTTCTCGTAGACCTCTTCGTTGCCCTTGACGTCTACCTTGAGGCCGTCGAGGCCCGCCTTGGCGAGCATGTCGAGAGCTTCAGGGGTCATGAATCCGTTCGAAACGAAACAACAATAGAGGCCTTTCCTCTTCGCTAGCTGGAAGACGTCTAGGCAGTACTCGAAGAGCATGGTAGGCTCGTTGAAGCTCACGCAAAGGCCCTGATCGCCGCTCTTGACTGCTATGTCGATCAACCGAGTGGGGTCCACGTAGAGCGCCGTTTGAGGGTCTGGCCTAGACTTAGACAAGTGGTGATTTTGGCACCAAGGGCAGTCGAAGTTACACGACCACGTGGAGAAGGTCAGAGAGGTCGAGCCTGGCCAGTAGTGGAAGAATGGCTTTATCTCTATGGGCCTGCTCTCGATGGCCGAGAGGTCGCCGTAAGTCGCAGTGAGCAACGACTCGTTGTAGTTGAACCTAGCGCCGCAGTAGCCCCAGCCCCCTCTCGGTATCTTGCAGAGCCTGTTGCAAACGCGACATACGACTACCTCGCCCCTCCTCTCGAAGAGAGGGGACGGCCTGACAGTCGGCCTCTTCACGAGCTCGCCCAGGTCAACCGCTTTGGCCAAGCCTCATGCACTCCGTCGATAGTGGCGGCCTCTTGGGAGGGAAACCCTCCACTTTATAGTTGTAGTACCTCCAGCAGATGGCGTTGCCCCTCTGCAACACAACCTTGTCGCAAGTCCTGTCCGGGAAGAGCCATCCGCCGAGCCTCTCGTCGTGGACGTAAAAGACCCAGCAGTGGCTCAGGTCCGACTTGACCCCTTCGATGGCCACGACAACCGCCCCCTCGTGACCAGAGGCCTCGTCCGAGGGAAAGTACTCGACAGAGAGGGCCCTCCTCGTGGCCTCGAGGACGCTACAGCCCTCCTCGACCTCCACCTCTCTCAGCTCTACCCTCCCCTTTCCGAAGTTCACGTACACGGGGACCTTGAACCTCTTGCTGAAGATCTTGAGGGGCATGTCCTCGCTACTCTTACGTGAGGACAAGGTATATAGGTGGCGAGCTAGCCATAAACTTTAGCTCAAAAAGAGGGCCCTTCGTTGACTACCACTTGGAAGACGGCTGCGAAGGTGTACTGGTGCCCCAACTGCAACGTGCCATTGCTGGCGCCCAAGTGCGGCCTCTGCAACGAATCAGGGGTCAAGGCTCACGGCTCGCCTCCAAAGGACTTCAGGCCGGCGCTGGACTACGACTTCAAGGTCTTGAGGGGGGCTATAGAGAGGGAGTTCGGCGCCAAGGCCTACCGAGTCCTCGTCCCGAGCGAGCTGGTGCTCCTTAACAAGATACCCTACGTCGATCAGGCGAACGAGGTCGTTGTAGACGGGTGGGTGATGGGCAACCTCTACTACAGCCCGGACAAGGACGTTTGGAGGTTCAGGCCGTCCTACGAGGGCGCTGCCAGGCTCGTGGCCGAGGGCGCCGCTCCCTACGTCGAGGTTCTGAAGGAAAAGGTCAGGTTGTGGGACGAGCTGTCTAGAAGCGAGGTCAGGGGGGACTCGCTTCCCGCTAGCGGCGAGTACGTGATACTGACAGACTCCAAGTCCATGGCTATAGGAGTGGCCGTCTCGCTGGGCAGCGAGAAGTTGAAGGTCGTTAAGGTCTGGGGACCCCAAAGGCCTCACGTGAGGGGAGGCAAAGGCAATTGGGAGGCAGCCGTCAAAGCCAACGAGGGCCATTTGGAAGTCGAAGAGAAGAGGGCCGAGGCCCTAATAACTAAGGCCATTAAGTCGCGCGACGTCTTCGTCTCCTACTCCGGTGGCAAGGACAGCTTGGCGACGCTCTTGCTGACGCTGAAGTGCTTGGGCGACGTGCCCCTCCTTTTCAATGATACTGGCATAGAGGCGCCCGCGACCGTAGAGCACGTTTGGAGAGTAGCCGACAGGTTCGGCCTAGAGCTCATCTACGCTAGCGCTGGCGACGCGTTTTGGAGGTCTCTGCCAGTCTACGGACCGCCCGCTAGAGACTACAGGTGGTGCTGTAAGGTGTGCAAGTTGGTCCCCATAGCCAAGGCTGTCAAGGAGAGGTTTCAAGGAGAGGTGTGCACGATACTCGGTCAGAGGAAGTACGAGTCCTTTGCCCGCTTGAGGGCTCCGGCTATCGAGAAGAGCAGGTGGATACCAAACCTCGTGAGCGTCAGCCCGATAAGGGATTGGTCAGCGCTCCACGTCTGGCTCTACTTGATGAGGGCTAAGGTCGAGTTTAACCCCCTGTACAGGGAGGGCTTCGACAGGATAGGGTGCTGGCTCTGTCCGGCTTGCGAGCTCGCTGAGTTCAAGAGGGTTGAGGAGCTCTACCCCGACTTATGGCGCAGGTGGGAGGAGAGCGCTCTGAGCTGGTGCTTAGAGAGGGGGCTACCACCGGAGTGGTTCAGGCTTGGGTTGTGGCGATGGAGAAAACTACCCGGCGAGGCCAAGAGGTTCGCCTCGAAGATGGGAGTCGACGTGAGCGGATTAGAAGAGAAACTGGTCAGCCTCAAAGACGTGGAGGTAATGCTGACCGTTAGGCCTTGCGAGGACTTATACGAGGCTCAGGGCTCGATAAGGGCGCCTATCGACCTGAATAGGGCGGCTACTATGCTCAAGTGCACGGGAGGGAGAGTCGTCGTCAACGAAAAGCTGGGGCTACTGACCTTGAGGATGGACGAGGGAGTCGCCTCACTAAACAAGAGTGGTTCCTTTTCTATCCGAGCCGAAGACTCCCACGAATTGAAGAGGGCCGTGGAGTTCTTCGTCAAGAGCTTGTTGAGGGCTAGGCACTGCAACTCCTGTGGTTCTTGCAAGAACTGGTGCCCCACTGACTCCATAATTGTAGGGCAAGGAATCGAGGTCAAGGACTCGTGCGTGGGTTGCAGGACTTGCATAATTGCATGTCCCATAGCTACGTACATGTACAAGTTCTCGACGAGCGTGATCGGTGACGAGATTGAGGATTAGGACTTCACGCTTACCGTTGCTAGCGGGCATAGCTGCTATTGTAACCGTCGCACTCCTTTTGAACGTCGTCCACGCGGAGAAGTGCTTTAAGTACGTCTTCGAGGTCGACGACGAGGGGGCCACGAGCGTGACCGTCTACCTCTACGACGAGGAAGGTGGGAGCTCTTGGCTCTATGTGCCTAAGAGTCAAAGAGGGTCGTTGAATTTCACCGTCTACGAGGGCAGGCTAATTAACGTCACGTACAAGAGCCTGATGTACGAGGGCCGAGAAGATCCCTTTTACGAAATAATGGAGCTCCACTACGAGGCCTCAAAGGCGTTCAACGCGAGCATAAAGTATCACGCGAAGTATGGGGCTCTCATAATCGAGCCGAGGGCAACTTTCATCTCCCCTCGAGTCGTCCACGAAGGGGTCACGACCAACGTGGTCGCCTACTTGCCGAGCTACGTTAGCACGTCTGAGGAGAGGGTCTCATCGGCCTCGGGGAACATCAACGATGTTAAAATCGTGAAGACGGAAGAGGCCGTGGTGGTGAGCGCGGTAATAGGACATAACGATCGGCTGATAATCGAGTACGCCGTTCCGCGCGAGGCCGAGGTCGTGAACGTGTCCCTGGGGTGTCTTGTCTTCAGAACGCCCTCGCGATACGTGGACTTCGCCAGCGAGGTTCTTGGCGCGCTAAGTAGAGCTTACGATGTGTACAAAGAGGTTTTCGATTGCGAGCTACAAAGCGTTTACGTAGAGTTCTTCGTGCCGTCGAGGAGAGACATAGCATTGGGCGTCGAAGGTTACGTGCCCATCGTAGGCAGAGAGCTCGGACCCATACACTTGAACATCTTATATATAAGGGGGGTCGAGGGCTTCATGAACGTCATAGCGATGCACGAGTTGGCCCACCACTTCCTATGGCACATCGGTGTCCCGCTCTCGAAGCTCTGGATCCACGAAGGAGTAGCGGGGTACCTGAGCTTAGCTCTAGGTCGAGAAATGGGCTATCATGGCGCCGTCGAAATACATGAGGGCCCTCTCAAAAAAGACCTAGAGAGGCTCAGCGGTCGCTTGGGATTCGTTCAAAAGTGGACGCCATCCTCAGTACCACCTCAAGAAGTCGGCCCCTACTACGCCGCCTCTTACCAAGTGTTTAGCATTCTCTGCGAGAGGTACGGGGGCCTGGACTATTTGAAAAAGCTATTTGCAACTTTCAAAAGGCTCGACCACTTCGACTGGTACGACGAATATCGAGTGGCAGAGGCCTTCGGAGAAGCGGCTGGCGACGTCGAGGAGGTAATCGAGCTGTTCCTCGGGTGGGGGTTCGAGCTCGGGATAGCCTCGCGGCCCGTTCCCAAGCTCTCCCAATTAAGGGAGAGGGTCTCGAGCTTGCCCGATTGGCTCGAGCCCTATAAGGGGGTCGCTGAGGCGATGATCCATTTAGCTGAGGCTCTCCAGCGGCGGAACCTGACATACACATCGGCTCTGGCCGTTAAGGCATCACAACTCGTGTGCGATGCCAGCATCCCACTCACGATCACCGGCGTGGCGATAGTAGTCGCCGCTCTCGTCCTGCTGAAGCGGCTGGCTTAGCCCTTTCGGTCCCCTCGTCCGCATTCGGCACTCAAGCCTCTAGCCCGCGGAGTGCTACGCGCCCTCAAAGCACCGTCCGTGCGATGGCCGCAAGCCTCTCGAGATCGTCAGCTACGGAGATCGCCGACTTTCGTAAATCAGGCCAAAGACGGCGCGGGCTCTTAGATTAAGGCCGTCTCCCCCGAAGAGCTTAATTATGCTCGAGGAGGATAGGGTTGCGAACGTTCTATGTGGAGCAGGGCCATTAAGTACATAAGGCTTGAAGAGGCCCTCAAAGCCATTGACTCGCACGTCAAGCAGTCGTTGCCTGCAGAGGAAGTCGATATTTTCGATGCGTACGGTCGATTCTTGGCCGAGGACGTGATCTCGAAGATCGACGTTCCTCCTTGTGACGTGGCTCACTTTGATGGATACGCCCTGAGGTGTAGCGACGTCGAACGAGCCTCGCCCGTGAGCCCCATCAGGCTGAAGATCAAGGCACGACTATACCCTTCGACGAAGGAGCCCATTAGCCTGGGGCCGGGAGAGGCCGCCTACGTCGCGACGGGGTCTCCCATGCCTGTGGGGGCGGACGGAGTTCTGCCGGTAGAGGCCTCGGTGGTCAGGGGCGAGTACCTCGAGGTGAGACATGGCGTGAGGCCCGGAGACTATGTCGTCAAGGCCGGGAGCGACGTGAGGAGAGGAGAGGTGGTCTTGAGGAAGGGACATAGACTCAGGGGGCAGGATCTGGCCATGCTTGCGCTCATGGGACTTGCGAAGGTCAAGGTTCTTTCGAGGCCTAGGGTGTGCATCGTGCCCATAGGCGATGAGCTCACAGACGAGGTCGGTGCGCTGAAGCTAGGAGAGGTCCCCTGCAGCCACGCCTTAATGATTAGTGGCTTCGTGCTGAGAGACGGCGGAGTCCCATTGCGCTTCTCAAGGGTTCCAGACGACGCTTCTCTGATATCCGAGGCCGTGGTCAAGGCCGCTAGCTCCTCAGACCTCGTGCTGACCATAGGCGGCGCGTCGAAGGGCGAGAAAGACCTTGTGGCCACGGCCATATCGAAGATCGATGAAGCCAAGATCGTGTTCCACGGAGTAATGACGAGGCCGGGTAGGCAAACTGGATTTGCAGTGGTTAACGGAAAGCCCTTGGTCATGCTACCTGGCTTGGTGCAATCCACTATAGTCGGCTATCAGCTGATAGCCAGGAGTGTTATGTTCAAGTTGATGGGCTTGAGGGTTGACGACTTGGCGATCAAGGCTAAAATGGCCTGTGATCTGAGGGTTCCCCAGCCCAAGGGGTTTAAGAGGATTGTCTTCGTCAGGCTCGAGAGTGACGGTAGTGATTATAGGGCTTGGCCCCTAATCGGGGAGTCCCCTCTTTTGAGCATCCCGGTTAAGGCCAACGGATACGTCATCTTTGGCGAGGGCTTGGAGTACGTAGAGAAAGACAGCATGGTGGACGTTTATCTGTTGCAATGAGGCAGTCGACGCTCAGCTACAAGTCAAGGATTAGGTCGCAGTTCATTCACGCCCATAAAAGTATTTATTGCTATGTTCTAAGAAGTGAAATTCGAAAAATGATTGAGGGACAAGACATACTGGCCTTAATACAAGGCATAGGGCTCACGGAGTACGAAGGCAGGGTCTACGTCGCTCTGATAAGCTTGGGCAAGGCAAAGGCTAAGGAGATAAGCGACATAACGTCCATAGCATATCCCAAGGTCTACGACGTCTTAGCGAGCTTAAAGCAGAAGGGCTTCGTCGAGGAAGAGCTGGGAAGGCCTAGGATCTACAGGCCCGTCGACCCCTCTAGGGCTATCAGGAACTACGTCGAGGAGAGGATTTCTCTGCTAAGGAACAAGGCTGAACAACTGATTGATGTCTTAGCGGTCAAGTACAAGGAGACAAGCGGCGGTAAAGGAGAGGCCTTCATCGTACAGAGCAAGAGGGGCATCCTCGACAAGCTGAGAGACCTGATACTTAAGGCAAAGAAGGAGGTCTTGATCTCGGTACCAAACTTCGATGCTTTGGGGGTCAAAGCGCTCCTCTTAGACTTAAACGCAGCCAGAAAGAAGGGCGTCGACGTCAAGATATTGACCTCGCTCTCAACCCCGAAAGCCGAGGTCGAGAGGGCCCTAGAAGTGGCGGACGTTAGGATTAAGGAGGGGCTCGAGGGCTGTTACGTGATAACGGATGCTGGGTCTTTGCTCATATCCGGCAAGGCCAACGACCTTAAAGCAATATTCGTGGCGGACGAGCTCGGCATAAAGCCGGTACGCGAGCACTTCAACTACATGTGGTTTGAGGCGACCCCGGCACCACTCCACTTGAGGTTGAGGGGCTCTGAGAGGGGCGTCATAATCTTAGCCGGTGGCGCGAGTAAGCGCATGGGTAAGGACAAAACGCTACTCCCAGTTAAGGGCGTCCCCATGATTAAGAGGGTAGTCGATGTCGCATTGAGGGTCTCTGGTGAGGTCATCGTCGTTACCGCCAACAAGAGGGCGTCGAGGCGGATTAGCAAGGCTATCGGAGGGGACGTCACGATAGTGGAGGACGAGGAGAGGGGTTGGGGGCCCTTGATGGGGATACTCACTGGGTGCAAGAGGGCTCACGCAGAGTACGTGGCCATAGTTCCTTGCGATGCACCGTTTTTAAACCCAAAGGTGCTAGCGGAGCTCTTCAATAGGGCCGAAGGGCGCGACGCCGCAATTCCTCGATGGCCCAACGGCTATCTAGAGCCCCTTCACTCCGTTTATAAGAGGCGGGCCGTGCTGGATGTAGCCCAAGAGCTGATGAGAAGGGGCTCTAGATCAATACTCCGCCTAATAGAGAGCTTGAAAGACGTGGTCTACGTCCCCATTGAGGAGCTGAAGCTCGTAGACGAGAAGCTCTTGACGTTCTTCAACGTGAACACCCCCAGAGATCTGTTAATAGCCGAGGCTATGGAGATTCCATAAAAGCCTCTAATGCTTTGATTAGCTTATCTTGGTCACGGGGAAGGACTAAGAACCCTGAGGCACCTTCTCGTTGCGCGAGACTCTCGTTAAAGGTGCAGAGCGCTATTATTGGTTGCTCTGTTCCCTTCACCCTCTCCTCGAGATCCTCGAGGTCTTTAAAGGCTATTACTTTGCCTACGTCGGACCTCTTGGCGACGAACCTATGAAAACCCTCTATGACCAATAAGTCCACCTTCAGCCAATCTACGAGCCTCAAGACCTCCTCGAGGCCATCGGGCTCTTTGCCTACCTTCAGCATCAGGCCAGCCTCTGAGGGAGAGAAGTAAGCAACGAACTTGGCACCAGCGCGTCTATGCCTCCACGTATCACTGCCCTCGCGGTCGACGGTGAAGTCGGCGTGATGTATGTGCTTTATCGCGCCGATCGTCAAGCCACGTTTGGCGAAATGACTTATCACTATCTCCGCGATGCTCGTCTTTCCGGACTTTTTGCTCCCTACTATGGCTATTTTCTTCATAGCCCACCACTTAAGAGGTCGCGCCTGACTAAGGCTTCGGGCTCATAGGAATACTCACACTGGCTCGATTCGATTTAATCAACCACCACTGACTTCGAGGACTTATAAGCTTTCTCAAAGCCCTTGTTCAAGCGGGTCCCCGTACTTGAGGGGAGAAAGGGTTAAGGCGTCTAGAAATATATTAAAGGCTCTGCGGAGGACATCCTCTGAACGTCGACATCGCCGGTGGGCTTCATTGCTTATCGACAAGTACGGCAGACCTGTCAAGGGCCTCAGGATCACGGTAACCCACAGGTGCAACTACAGGTGCTTCTACTGTCACATGGAGGGAGAGGGAGGGGGCGAAGAGCTGACAGCGAAGGACATTGCAAGACTCGTGAAGGTCGGCAAAAAGCTGGGCATAGACAAGGTGAAGCTTACAGGAGGAGAGCCCTTACTTCGTCACGACATAGTCGACGTGGTCAGGGCGATAAGCGATGTAGGCGTGGCCGACCTGGCCATGACCACCAATGGTTCGCTACTTCAAGGGCTTGCCGAGGAGCTCGTGGAGGCTGGTCTGAATAGGGTGAACGTCAGCCTACCCTCTCTCAGGAAAGAGGTCTTCAAAAGGATAACTGGAGTGGACATGCTTGATAAGGTCGTGTGGGGCCTATTAAAGGCCAAGGACCTCGATCTGAGACCAATAAAGCTTAACGCCGTGCTCTTAAGAGGACTTAATGATGGTGAGGTGTGGGACCTGATGGAGTTCGCTGGAAAGCACGGTTTCATACTTCAGGTAATAGAGCTAGAGCCTCTAGGCGTTGCCGACGAGCTCTACGACAAGTACCACGCACCCTTGGACGCCATTGAGAAATGGCTTGAAGATAAGGCGATTAAGGTTGAGGAGAGGAAAGACATGCAAAATAGAAGGCAGTACGACCTAGGGTATGTGAGGGTCGAGCTAGTGAGGGCGGTCAAAAACCCCGATTTTTGCATGCACTGCACGAGGTTAAGGATTACGGCTGAGGGGAAGCTGAAGCCCTGCCTCATGAGAGATGACAATTTAATCGACGCATTAGGTGCTCTAAGAAGAGGGGCTAGCGATGAGGAGCTTTCGCAACTTTTCGTGGAGGCCGTCAGGGCCCGAGAGCCCTACTTCAAGAGTACCTGCACGTTTGAGAGGGCCAAGATATGTTGATTGTGAAAAGGGGTGCGGCCATGTGCACCCCATCTCTGTCCCTTATTGGGCGTTCCTTCCTCGGTCTACCTGCTATTAAGGTCATCGAGGGGTGAGGAGTATGTCCCGTAGGGTAGTGAGAGAGGACTGGAGGAGGGTTTTGAAGTTAACCCCCGTAGAGGAAGCCGTCGAGAAGTTGCTGAAGGCGATCGATTTAAAGCCAAGGATCGAGGAGGTGGGCGTCGTCGATGGCCTTGGTAGGGTTCTGGCCGAGGACGTCGTGGCGAACCAAGACATACCACCCTACGACTGCGCTTGCTTTGAGGGCTACGCAATTAGGTCGAGAGACACTCGAGGGGCTACGAAGAGCAGCCCTGTAAAGCTAAAGGTCCTGGGCAAGATACTTCCCGATACGAGAGAGCTACCCGTCGTTCGAGAGGGCTGTGCAGTCCTTTTAGTCACGGGCGCGCCCATGCCCCCCGGCGCCGACACCATAGTTAAGGTGGAGGAGGTGAAGTTGGAGGGCGACCATGTAATCGTGTTCAGAGAGGTTGGAGAGCTGGAGAACGTTGCGCTCAGGGGCGAGGACGTTAAAGCCGGGGAGGTGATACTTAAGGCAGGCCACGTGATAAGGCCCGTGGACATAGGCTTGTTAATGGAACTTGGATACCCTAAAATCAAGGTCTATGCAAGGCCTAAGTTCGCCATTTTCTCGGTGGGTAGGGAGCTCTACTTGAAGAGCTTGGAAAGAAGGGGTCCGCCTCCCAACAATTACGCCTACGTCATAAAGGCGTTGACCGAGGAGCTCGGCGGGTCGGCCGACGTATTGGGTATTTTGCCAGACGAAGTCGAAGTCGTCAAGGAGGGTCTTCTAAAGGCCATCGACAGATACGACGCCGTGATAACGATGGGTAGCTGTAGCATTGGGATAAACGACGCAGTGCCTGATGCCGTGAATGAGCTGGGGGTCTCTACAATGGTCCACGGGCTCACCCTCAGCCCCGGTAAGCCAGCCGGCTTTGCCGTGCTCAGAGGGAAGCCGATAATAATGTTGCCAGGCCACATAGTGTCGGCTGTGGCAGCGTTCTACGTCTTATGTCTGCCGCTATTGGCGCACATGACCGGGAGGTCCGTGGATAAGATCCTGCCTCACGTTTACGCCAAGCTAGCAGTAGACGAAGAGACCCTAGGGGCCCATAGGTTTCTGAGGGCCATGGTCGAAGAGGTCGATGGCGAGTTAATAGCGAAGCCGATGCACGGCGGCTCTAATGTCATCTCCACATTGCTCAAGTCGAATTACTTCACGATACTGCCGCCAAATACGGTGGTCAAGAGGGGCGAGAGGCTCAAGTTCACAGCCCTGAGCCTGTCGAGCATAACGCCACGGTAGATGGCTAGGGACCAATTAAAGACCTCAGCACGTCGGCAAAGCGCTCTAAGCGCTTTGCGCTTCGCGCATTAGGCGTCAAGCTCAGGTTTAGAGGTGTTAGAGAGATGTACCCCGACCTAACGGCCTCCACGTCCGTGTCTTCGGAGTCCTCGGGATACAGCGCCAAGTCCCACTTCGCTATGGCGAAGCCTCCATCGCGTGCCACGTATATGTCGGGGTAGCCCTTTCTCGACGGACGCGTTACCTTTACCCCCCTTATCCCACTTCGAAAATCCGGGACATTTATCGAGAGCACGTCCGCGTCCTCGGGCATGCCCTCGTCGACTATCATCTTTGCCAGCACCATAGCGATCTTCGCGGCCAACCTCAACCCGGGATCGTCAAGCATTTGGAGCGCGATACCATCGTCGAACTCCCTAGCTATGGCGTAGGATATCGCCATGGAGGGGACGCCGTGTATTGCGGCCTCCATCGCAGCGCCTATGGTCCCTGAGTTTAAGATGTCGTCAACGCCCAAGTTGGGCCCCAAGTTTATGCCCGCTACAACAATGTCCGGCTTTTCATCTAGTAGCTTGTGCAGTGCCAACAAGACCGCGTCGGCTGGCGTACCATCTATCGAGTAGGCGATGCCGTGTTGCGTCGTCAACTTTTCGACCTTAATTACGTCGCCTACTGTGAGCGCCTTCCCTATTCCACTTCTCTCTCTATTAGGGGCCACCACCAAGCATTCGAAGTCGTTAGCGAGCTCCTTTCTTAGTGCCGCTATACCTACAGAGTGGACGCCGTCGTCATTCACTAGGAGGGCCAAGGGCCTTCTCATGGCTTATCACCTCCAAGGAACGGATCCCTCAGAACCCTCATTTGCTCAACGCTCGTGAGCAGCACTTGGTAAGCTCCGCTTTGAGGCTCTATAAATAGGCTTTGCGACCATAAGTTTTACGAGGATTCATGAAGAGGAAGGGCGTCTCCTCTTCGCTTGCCCTCTTAGCGTCCATAGTGATATTGATGACCCAGATATGCATAAACTTGGCGTTTATGGAGGTCATGAGCGAGGAAATAGCAAACAAGGCGAGGGAGTTTAGGGAGTTTGTCGAGAGCAGGGACTATAGCCAAATGATGTTGATAGCGGTCAACGAGACGACGCTAATGGTAGTCAATAGACGAAGTGGAGACGTTTTGATAAATGGTCTATCGCTGTGCTACCTCAATGGTAGCACAACAGATGTTAAGGTCGAGTGGTACGTCCCAAAAATGTCGACGAGTGAACATCATGTGCCCCAAAGCTTAAGAGATTGCATAGCGGTTATCCTCGACGTCGGAGGAGCAACTGAAGTGATGTTGCCAGTCTACAGAGCGGCTATGACGCTATCGGGATCTTGAGCTTCCTTATGAGCTCCTTGTACCTGTTTCTGACCGTAACCTCGGTCACCTGAGCAGCTCTCGCTATCTCTTTCTGGGTCTTCCTCTCGCCCATTAGGAGAGAAGCTATGTACACTGCGGCCGCTGCGAGGCCTGCAGGATCTTTGCCAGCTGTCAAGCCGGCTTTCCTAGCCTGTTGCACTATTTCGATAGCTTTCCTCTGCAACACCCCGCTCAAGCCCAGAGAGCTAACTATCCTGGGCACGAAGTCCATCGGGTCGGCGATTGGTATGGTTAACCTGACGTGCCTTAGCAATAGCCTGTAGCACCTAGCGACGTCCTTTCTCCCGACCTTCGTGCAGTCCGCTATTTCGTCTAGAGTCCTAGGGATCTTGAGTATCCTGCACGCGGCGTATATTGAGGCAGCCATGACCGACTCTATGGAACGGCCCCTCACTAAGCCAGCCTTGACAGCGGCCTTGTATATCTTCAAGGCCTCTTCCTTGACGTTTTGCGGGAGGTTCAGCTTGAAGGCGATGCGCTCTAGGTGGTTGGTCGCTTGCTGGATGTTCCTGTCTTGGGAGGTCTGGATCCTGCTCCTTATCTGCCAGCGCCTCCACCTCACGACCTCGAAGACCTTCTGGGGCGTCAGCTTGTGGCC
>Ga0105156_1000054_pt1 | contig 15640 bp, 11 predicted proteins | sample SSWtaG_3_FD_89673 | JGI IMG/M metagenome (GOLD analysis project Ga0105156, IMG submission 89673) | Hot spring microbial communities from Sandy's Spring West, USA to study Microbial Dark Matter (Phase II) - SSWTFFsm_matched | ecosystem: Environmental > Aquatic > Thermal springs > Hot (42-90C) ...
AATGGGACAAATCAACCCTTACCTTGCAGAAAAGATCCCAATGGAAGTACTTGAAGCTGAACTAATCGAACTGCACAAGCGCTTACGGGAAAGGGTAGAGGAGGTAGAGTCGGAACGGCACGAAAGGCGTCATTGGTAATTCAAAACCATACCAAATGGGCATTCACTTACCCAAACGAACGCTTCATTACAGAAAGTTGCGGTGTCGTGGCTGCTCTGCGGCATCGACGGACAATTTCCCAACAAACTTGCACAGCAGAGGGGAGGGTTCATTGGTGTCTTTGACAAGCGCAAACAAAGTTGGCTACTGGCGCATTGAAAGCAACGACGAAGCATGGGTTGTGACTGCCGCATTTGCAATGCCCGCATGGCAGTATCGGCAATTGTTGTCTGTTGCAGTGCGTCAGACGCTGCGATTTATAAATTGCGTTTGCCAATGGGCACCAGAACTTGACCCACACGCTCTCCTACTTCGGACCGAATGGGCAGAGGCTATTCTCTGCTGGAACAAGGAAATAGGCGCAATTGCCGTGTTGGTTCCGGCAGGGCTGAGTGACGAGCAACGCCAGCTTGCCACGCAGGTTGCATGTAGCTTCCTTCTGTTCGCTTATAGTCTAATGGGTAACACGCTGCAACCGTTGTCGGTGTTCGATTTTGATGACAATGAGGATAAAAGCTGGGTTACCAGCGCAGTCGTGACTTGAGGTTGTATTGAGTTGCTTAATTGACAAATTTTCCTCCACGCGAAGAGCTTGCCCACTCCATTTGGCGCGTCTATTTGCCTACGCGTGTCGCTACGATTATTAAGATCGGGAACGGAAGCTGCGACGGGACTGTTGACAATTACCCAACACAATCTCTCGAAATTTTCGATCTTGACAACCGATTGTCAGCGAATTGCCTTGTAATCTCAATGGTGGGCAGGATTTGAAACTGCAACCTTCAGCTTGTAAACCTGACAACAGCCAAGCGACACGACATAATTTGGGTCGGTTGGGTCAGTGCTGAGTAATCGTCAGCTGCGCTGCGAGCTTACGCCTAACTATCGGACCTTGACAAGCTTGAAACGCTGACTTGACAGTTATGCTTTCTCAGAACTTAGGATCACCTTGACCAACTGACTGTTAAGGTTTTCAAATTCGCCGAAAATGCTGCTAAAACCTGCAAAAATTTAATGGAGCGGGCGACGGGATTTGAACCCGCGACCCTCGGCTCGGAAGATTGATGGTAAAAGCAAGGGCAAAAATCAACGGTTTTGACCACATTTTCGCCAATTTCGCTCGCAGCGTAGCTGAGGATCAGGTGCGACAATCGTAGGAGGAGGCGATCAGGATGCAGGCTTTAGAAGCGCTGCGGGCGCAAGTGCAGTGGGACCAAGTCATCGGCAGTTTTCTTTTCACCAAGCGTGCCATCGGAATTTCAGATTCGACCTATGCTCTCTACGTCAGCCGCCTGCGTATCTTCCGCGATTTCCACATCGAAGGAAACCTTCCATGTAATTCGCCAGTTGAGTGCAGCAGCAAGTGCGTCCAACGCTTCTTCGTTTACCTTTCCGAACACAACCGAAGGCGCATCACCATCTTCGGTTATTATCGTGCCCTTAAGACTTTCTTCCGATGGATGGTCGAGATCGGGTTGCGGGAAGATGACCCGATGAGACGGGTCCCGCCACCTAAACCGGAGCTGCCGCTACCACGAACCGTAACTGAAGATCACTTCATCGCAGTCATGAAATTGCTGGACACTTCAAACCCGCTCGACCTGAGATATGCAGCCCTCTTCACCCTTCTCTACGACACAGGTGCACGGCTAAACGAAATTCTCTCGCTACGAATTGGCGATGTAGATCTCAAGAACCGATTGCTCATCATCAAAGGGAAAGGTAACAAAGAACGCATCGTCCCGTTCGGACGCACAGCTGCAATGCTGTTATCCCGACATCTTTCGTTGCTCGCAACAAGAAAGCCATTAAACAATGATGATCTCGTCTTTCCTTCCCTAACCGGAACTCCTTTGATTAAGCGAAATGTCCATCGGCGCTGGCATCAACTTCAGAAACGTGCGGGTCTGAAACCACTACCGCTGCACGGACTAAGACATGGTTTTGCCCGTGCATGGTTGCTCGCCGGTGGCGATGCTTTCTCGCTTCAGCTGATTCTCGGTCATGCAAGACCCGAAACGACACAACGCTATGTGACTTTGTGGGCTTCAGACTTGCAAGCAAAACACGCACAACACTCTCCAGTTGATAGATTGACCCTGCGAACTAAGGAACGATAGAAGAAAAAACTGCCGAGAGGGTAAAGCAGCCCTCTCGGCAGCACCTCTTTTGGACGGCGATGGGCAATGGCTGCTTCGGGCGCGGCTACGGCACTTCAGGTAACACCTCAAAGATAGCGAAATCTGGAGCGCGGCTGAAAGAACCGCGCTCCGACGTGAAGCGATTGAAAGTTCGACTCACTTACGCGCCCTTTTTCTTTGCACGCTTTTTGCGCGCCATCAGCCCGGCACCTCCCTTCGTCTTTGGCTTTTCTCTTTCTGTAACGATGAGACCTATGATTGCAGCAGCAGGTCAGCAACAAGTTTCGCTAAGCTTTCCGCATGGTCAGCTTCGAAATCTCCGAAAATGCACCGTGCGCCTCTGTCTGCAGGATTACTTGTCTTGTATTTGTGCCCAACACTGAGACCGATAATTTCGAATTTCCTATAACTTGTCGTTTTGATGAAATCCTTTATGCCAGAAACGATTGCTTCCGCAAGCTTAGGTAGGAACCCATCTTGGTGGAGCTTTTGGGCGTCAGTGCTATTCGAAATGAAAGCGGGCTCGAGAAGCACAACGAGGCAATCAACGGGATAAGCATTGATAAACGATGCTCGACTATCAGGTATCGCTGACTTCACTCCGCGAGGTTTGAAACCGAGAGCGGTAATCCTATCGTGAAGGATTACCGCCAGATGCCGAGAAGGAAACGAATATTGCCTATGCCAGACTTCGGTTCCAGAAGCTGCTGGGTTGTTTGAGGAGTTGAAATGGAACTCGATGACGATATCACATTTCTCGGCTGCTGCTTGTTTTTGCCTTTCCCTTTTGCCTGTGTAATCGCCTTTGAGCCAGACGATTTTCAAGATTATGCCCTCCCGTTTTAAGGCTTAGCATTGCTCCCGTCACTCGTCGCCCTCCCAATCCAGAATCCACCAAGACCAGCAATGAATGCAATCACAGTCGACAAAAACGTCCCGTCTATTCCTTTGAGAAGTGCGATTGCTTCCAAAATCGTTATGCAGATCATCGCTGTAATGGTTTCAATTCGCTGCTTAACCATTTCAGTAACCCTCCAAAAGCCTGCTGAAATAGATGCTTTCATTCGGACTCACCTCGCTTCCTTCAACAATCCTTTGGCAGTCCTTCAGCAGTCCAGCTTTAATTATACCTTCGTGTGAGCATGATGTCAACGATTTTGCGGTGCAGTGGAGCCCAGATTTTCGTTGGAGATAAGACCTTCCATGCTTCGTCAACTAACCTTGATGCCTCTTCGAGCTCTTTTGCCGTAGGGAAGTGGGCAAAATCGAACTGCATGACGAAATTGGCAGCAGCCTTGAGAAATGGATTGTGCTTGTCGGAGTAAACTGGTCGTCTTGCTGCAAGCGCCGACGTTACAGACGCAGACGCTCCAATGCCAGAAACAGAATGCTTAACGACAAAAAATCCGCATTCACCCATCACATCCGCAAGTTCTTGTCCTTCAAGCCACTCATCTATCACTTCCATTCCCAACCTTCGAGCAGTCGTCACGAACTCTGTGAATTCCGAAGCGACCCAGTGCGGTGCGAATGGGTGCAAGGTTGTGATAAACCGCGCTTTGCGCTTGTGTTCTCTCGCATATGCGAGTATAGTCCAACAGCCTTTCGTGCTGCCGTAGAAGCCAAAGAATCCAATCAAATCTGGATCGGGTTTAGTTGCTGGGACAAACGGGTATGGTTGCTGTAACGGCATGGGAATTTCAATTGTCTCCCTGATCGGCACAGCCTTTCGGTCGAAAGCGACAAACACTATCGGGTTTCTGAAGATGTTAGCCATAATGAAGTCGTGCACGATCACTACAATAGGGACTTCTAACCGCTGCAACTCGGAAGCCCAATTCGGGTGTTGCCAAAGGAAATTTGGGTGCCAGTGAACGTAGACGAAATCAAATTCTCCGGCGCGAAGCGGCTCGGTCAACAGTGGACAACCAAGAACGCGCGCTTGCTGAACTGCCGTTAGGTGAACACCACAGCGCTTTAAAGGATTGGCGATGACCGCGTGCTTTAGCGTCGAGTATTCTGAAAGAGAAACGATATCATCAGAACTGTCAGTATGATCAAACACAGCAGGGTCAAAAACTTCTCTAACAGCATCCACGCGTTTGCACCTCCTGTCCATTTTCCGAGGCAGCAACCAACTGAATTATGATAACAGGAAGGCATAAATGCAAGTGGCACTCCATTCAGGGCGTTGCTCTGACTGTCCAGTCGTGCTAAATTATTATAACCGGAATAGATAATTCCACCAAAAAGAAAGGAGACGGAGGGAAGGATGCACATCTTTCGTGTAAGGAATGAAGTTTACGATCCAGTGTTCAAGTGCTTTCTACAGCCCGGTCGTTGGTATCTTGCGGAAACACAGAATGCCACTCCTTTTGCCTTCGGTCAGCCCTCTGCGTTGGAAGCAAGATTTCCCGGAGTAGAACTGAAGCCTTTGAAGTGGGAAGAGTATGGCTTTAGAACTGTCCCGCGCTACGATGACCCAGACGAGAAAATCTGGGTCATTAGAGCAGGTGGTTACGGCGACCTTTTCTACCTGCTTCCGACGCTGCGAGTCATAGCTTCTAAGATCAGAGAGCCCGAAAAGAACCTCGTCCTTCAGACTGCAATGGAACCATTCCCGTCGGAAGTTCCAATGAGGTTTGTGCACTTTCCATCTGCGCTCGATGAAATCGACAAAAGTTTCGCAGTCTTGAACATGGAAGACATCCCGGGCGAGCTGGAGAATGAAGGTGCAGGTAGTTCATCCGCGCGCTACGCTAGAAGAGCTGGGCTTGATGAAAACGACCTTGATTTTACTGGTCTCTTCCCAGGTTGGCTTGTCGATAAGGGTAACGAAAAGTGGAGAGAATGGTTTGGAAGCAAAAGACCGCGCATCTTTATTGCGCTTACTGCATCTGCGGCAACCCGTTCCGTCCCGACAGCGCTTCAAATCGCCCTTACTCTTCAAAACCGAGCAGCAATTTATTTCGCAAGCCCGTCCAATATCCCTTTGCCGTTTCCGTGCGGGAATTTACCCAAACCGGAAGATTGGATGGCGCTCGTTGCCGCCGCCGATGGCGTCATCGGCGCCGACACTGCACCGACACACCTCTCCATCTTGCTCAATAAACCGACGCTTGCAGTGTTTGGAGCAATCCCATCACACTTGCGAGTCCCAGAACGGTTCAGAGACGCCGATTGGCTGACAGTCATCGACATCGAGGTAAATAAGCCATGCCCGTGCCAGTTGAACCGACCGTTCTGCCCTGTGACACAACAGCCGTTGTGCTTCGCTTTGACTGCATTAACAGAGAAGATCATTCAGGAGACAATGGAATGGATAACCATGTTGTTGTGAGAGGTGGTAACAACGTGGATTGGCTTTACACTAAACGTTCAATCCTGCAAGGGACAGTTGCACAAGACATTCGTTCTCTCGACGACTTTGATGTCATCTACACTGAGCTTTCCGAGCTATTGAAAAGCAATGCGACATCGTGGCTGTTTATACAACAAATGACGCATCGTCATACCTTAGTCCTTTGGGCGAATGTCCAGCAGAATTCTCGCCAGCATTGGCTTGCGAACTATGCAATGACTGCAACTGTAGCGGACATCGTTAAGCGCAAGAGGGCGACTTTGATCCTGCACACTCCGACCGATCCAGCCTATCTCGATTGGGCAAAGGCGCTCGGTGTCAAGTGCATCCAGACTTGGCTTGCGTTTCCTTTCCTCGGGTGCAAGTCTACAGCAACAAAACGCCATATTCCTGCAATTGCTGGTAGACAGTGGAAACTATCCGCTGATCGATCAGAGTTTGACAAGTTGTTTAAAGAAGCCGCTAACTCGGGCATCATGGTTTTCGAGCAAGCTGACGATTGTGATGTCCGCCTGAGCAAGGTTTCGGCAGCCTGCGTCCTCAAACTCATCCCGATTATGCTCAAAGACGACAGCACTTTCTGGCGGGCGGTAACGTTTGGCGGAAAGGATTGTTCTATCTATGCAGTAGCGCCAATTGCTCTCGATAACGAAGCCCTGATTCTGCTTGTGAATGTGGCTGGGTCGAACTGGACGAAGTTCAGGCACACTTGGTTACAGGCATGGCGGTCATGGGCTGAAAAAACGCGTGAATTCTGGGATGAAGAAATTCTGCGTGAGAGGTTCAAGGACGAAGTCGGACTGCTTCTTCCTGACAGTTTGGTTCCAATCCACCACTTCCCTTTAATCGCTTGACACCGGTGATGCCCAATGCAGAAATGGGCAAGCCTTTTCCTGTTTCAGAAAGTTGAAGATACACGAAAGTTAGAAGAGCTGCGGGCGATAATCGAAGAGTGTGATGTCATTTGGATGTTCGCACATTACTCGCAAGTCCTCGAAACTTTCAAGCCGATTAAAGAAATTCTCAGGAACAAAACGCTTATCCTTTACAGAGAGATGGTGAATCTTGGGCTTGTGCGTGAACGAGTAGCTGAACTGAAGGTGTTCATCGAAGAGATAGGTTCGTCAGCTGATAGGATAGTCATCCACTACCCTCGCCACAGGATCATCTGGGATGAGGATTTGAACCGATTTGAGACCATAAGAGCTGGACGCGTTGTGCCATATGTCTTCGTTATGAATTTCGCAACGAAGCGACAATTACGATTTATCCATTATCAAGCAGGCGATAAATATTGGAAGGGTTCAGACATCGTTGACAAGCTTCGGCACTTGCCGCACGTCGTTGTCGGTGATGGGTCCGGCGCAATTGGAATGCGACTCATTGAAGTCATGCGCTTACAGGCATCATCGGAATTGCTCGTCCACCCGACACGCGTAGATGCTTTTTCACGCTTTACCCTTCATGGCATCTTGCTTCAATGCGTCCCAGTGTTAATGCTGACCGATGCTGAAATGCCGTTTGTCTACGCGAATTCGTCAAGCACTGATAAATCCACTGCGTTCAGGGAACTTGCAAGATATTTCCCAATTTGCCCAGATGAAGACTCGTTCATTGCGACAGTTGAGCACTTGTTCGCTCACCCGGAGGAAATTCAGGATTATCGGGTGAAAGTTTGTGAGTTTCTGCTGCATAACAGAGACTTATGGTGTCCAGAAGTGAACTACGAAATTTTCGCTGAGCACGATCTTTTCCTGCCAGCAGACTTGTTGCCCGTGACTTCGTTCAAAACCGCCGGCACTGACGCTTATCCACTCGGCAAGTGGTCACGAAACCCAACATCGAAATTTTTCAGTCCATAAGGAGGTAGAACGGGTGGCTATGCGCCGAAACCTAACGAAGGAACAAATAATCATCTACCAACCGTTCGTCTATCGTCGTTATTCTGGGTATGGTTGGAAGAGCGAATGCTTAAAGCTGGCGTTTCCTGATGCGTGCATTGTAACTGATGGCGCTTCAATCAGAAACTTCGACGGCATCGTGATTGCGCTTAGAGGAATAACTTCTGAAAACGCGTTCTTTAGACCTCCGTTCTATTATCCAAAAGAAATAGCATCTCTGTCAACTGTTAAAGGAAAAGTCATCCTCTATACTTCGTGGGAATTCGATACCCTTCCTGCGTCAGTCTCGAACTTGATTCCGCGAGCCGACATTCTCGTGGTTGTATCGAAGTTCATGACTGAGCTCTTTCCCGACTCCGATTGTGTCATTATCAAGCCACCAATTAAGGACTTACCATACAAAGCAAAGTCTGGTCGAACCTACAGGATTGGCGGGCTAATTCACCCAGCGCGACGAAGAAACTTAAATGCTTGGGTTGAGCTTCGGTCTGTCCTGCCGCGAAGGTTCCGGATAATCTGCGTCTGCGCTCCAGAAATCAAATTCGACAAAGAAGCCAAATCGTTGCTCGAAAAGGCAGCCGATGAGTTGTTATTTGACCTCGATGATAACCAGCTTGCCGAATTCTACCATTCGCTTGACTGGTTCATTTCTTTCTCGACAGGAGAAGGTCATGGCTTGCCAGTCCGTGAAGCACTTCGCTGTGGCACACCAGTGCTTGTCCCTATTCACACCGGCTACGAAGAACTTTCAGGTTTGCAAGGAGTTGTTCCAATTCCGACAGTGCGAAAGGCTGGAATAAATTACGAATGTTGGCACGGGTTCGTCTATGTCCCTGAAGTCAAAAAAGTCGCTACGATCATCAAAGAAATGGAACCTCCACAAGTGCCTGAGCGCTTACCATTGCAAACCGTAGATAACTACATCAAACAGTGGCGTGAGCTCGTGCAACCGTTGGTGAAACACAGCGAAAGCGTGAAACTGGACGCTATCGGCGATGACCAAATTGTTTGGCTAGTAACTAACACGTACCCGTGTGGAGTCCGTGAAGCTGCAACTATTTGGGCGAATAGGACAGGCTCAATTGTAGTCCCTATGATGCACGCCTTCAGGTTGAACAAACCAAAACTGGTCATCATCCCTTACCATACTGGCTATTGGGAATCCTACAGGTGGCACTTGCCAGCGATCACTAAACGACTGCGGTGTCCGGTAGTCGTCTGGGCACACAGGGAGTTTCAGCATGAAGACGAAGCGGTCTTCATGACAAGCCTTGCGGATGCAATTTGGGTCACAACTGAGCGATTGTTTGACCGAATGAGCGCTGATGGGATTCTGCCGAATCCCATCGGTGACCCGCCAATAGCTAAGCCGGAACCAAACTTGGTAGGTTCGTTCGGGTTTTACAAGCATGAAGGAGCGACTTTGTTGAACGAATTGGCGCTGAGGCTTCCAGAGTTTAAGTTTGAGGGCTATTGGACTCCATCACCATTTGTCAAGGACGCAGTTCCAATGGAACTGCTACAAAGAGCGATAGATGAAGCACCATCCAATTGCAAGCATTTGGTCGGACCGTTTAAGCACGACCACTTACATGAACTACTGTCGCGGTGTTCGGTGTTTATCATCTGGAACTCTCCATCCGCAGCAGACGGAGAAATGTCTGCGAGGATTGCATACCTTTTGCGGATGGGCAGGCCGATCTTGACTAACGACAATTCTCCGCTTTCGCAGCCATTTAGGAAGTTCATCCCATTACTCCCACGATTCGATGCTGATTACCTGACTTCTCTGCTTCTCGGACCGTTAGATCCGTTCGTGCCGGTGAATGTTCCATCACCTGAAGAAGAAGTCGCAGCTTTCTGGAAATTAGCCGAGCCACTTCTGTAGGCTACTGGTTCTGCTTGTAGGCAATTGCACTTACAACCGTTGAATACTCCCTACCGATTTCGTGCTGGACACGCATGACGACGAAGTCGTATCTGTGGAAGTTCATTGGGTTCGGGTTCATAAATTTGATTATGTCTCCGGGTCTTATCAGAGTGAACAGTGGCGTGACGAACTCAATTTGGAACGGACCTATGAACAACCTCTGACTCATCCAGTTCCCAAGAATTCGCAACCAATCCTGTGGGATCGGTTTGTCAAACATGACAAATGCAGGCACTGCAATCGGCATGTAACGGTCAGAAGACGGGACCATAAACGCTTCAAGGTCAGCCCAGATCCCAACAATGTCAGCGTTGGTGAAAGCATCGACGCCGTAAAGGACGAGAATATTCCTTCTGTCATAATCGCTTACGTTGAGCTTGAGCCTACTGACATAAAAATCCGAAAATTGTAAGAGCACATCATCAGACGGCCACAGTGCGATCCAAATGCTCCCACATGGTTCCCACTTTGGCAGTGCAATTACAGTGCCGTAAACCGTCCAATCGATTCGCCAGCCATTGAGTTGTGCGATCTTGGTGAAGAAGTCGAGCGCAGTTTCGCCAATCTGCGGTCGCCACGCAAAAGTCGTCCTGCGCTCACCGTAAAGTTCAGGGAGCAAGGGAACATCAGCGGCAAGTGGATGTTTGTAAAAGGCCATCGAAAATCTAGATAGAAAATCTCTGGCAGCGTCGGATGAGCGCCAATAGTCATAAGAAACTGGCACATCGATAGTCATTCGCTTCAATAACGCTTGGTTGTCTTCAAGTGAAACTGAGACCCTAACGGTATTCCGCTCAACATTGACCGAATAACCGACGCGTGCGCCAATGTATAAAGTGCCCTGACCGTAAACGCCAAGTCGATACCGCGAAAGTGGGTAGGCGATCCACGAATAATTACTCCAGTCAGTTAGCCTGAATGGGTTAAGTTCAAGCTGCGCTGAAGCAGTAATGGCGTCGGATGATAGTTCGGCGGTGTAGCTGACATGCTGGATTGGAGCTTGGTATGAGAACGGTGTTGGCGGGAAGTATTGTGTTGTTCCGATCACAAGTCGCGAGATCAAAGGTAAGGCAAACTGCACCCACGAAATTTCGAGCTGCCATCTGTTCGGAGACAAGATTCTGCGGGTCAAGCCTGCATTGTAGTAGCGACAATGCTCGCGAATCCAGTCTGCGTTCGGAATCGGTAATGTAGTTCCCTCGAGCGTAAACGAACCAAACTTCGGAACGTTCACGAACAACCTCATCCAACATTCCGCCAAATTCCAGATCGTTCCATACGGCGTCTGACCAGCAAATGCGTTGATCCAAAGTGAACCCAAATGCACAGCTCCAACTACCGGAGTCCCTATCCAAGCAAAGAATACAGGGTTTTCGGATAACCCAATCAAGAACAGACAATACTCGATCGTTGAGGAAATCTGGGCTGTGCCTGCAATAGGTTGGGAGTATCGTTGCGAGCTGTAGTCGCGCTGACCAAATGCAATTGTGAACCTGAGCGGTGTGTAGTCCAGTGCTGTCCTGTGGACGTGCCCATAAGGCGTCAGCGTGTTCATCCAAATCTCTGTCCCGTGATACATAAGGTTGACGTCAATTCTGTCCCGCCAATTATAGATGAGCAAAACAAGTGCACGGTCAGATGTGAGATAATAGCCGAATTCGTGATAAGGTCTGAGAAGCAATTCAATTGTAATTGCTGTGAAATAGTTGAACGAATCGGGTTTGACTGGTTGAGCCACCACGCTCTTGTGCCCATACGGCAAAAGGATGAAATAGTCGGTGTTGTGAAGAGGAACTGAAAGCACGGAGCCATTGAAATCACAAATCGTGTAAGCATTATTTGCGATTGGACAATAGATCGTCGCGTAATCTGGCACATAAATGTCTTCAGCCCAGCGGATAAATGATCCACCCAAATATGCAAGCGGCAATTCTGACCAATAATTCAGCGAACCGAACGGAAATAGAGTCACTGAGACGCTGACTGGCGGCTTGATGCCTTGAACTAGCCACGGAAAGCGATGTTGGATTTGCACTGTCGATCACCGCTTTTTAGTCGATGTCTTCCGTCCTAAATCTGTTCTCCTGTTAGCAACTTCCAAAACCACTTTGGAACCGGTTCGAAAGTCCAATTTTCGACGCCGAAAGGTGTAAGGACGAATGAGTACACACCGCGCACCGAGTAGACGTAAACGACGATTCTGCCGTCATCGTAGGGCACGCCGTCAACGCCAATTATCGGCTCGCCCATCCATAACGGGCATTTACCACCATCCTGAGTGAAATATGGCACCGTAACGCCAAACGAATACACCGCTTTGCGCGGCATTAACTGAACTGAGTTATTTCCGAGCGTGACAATTTGGCGCACAAAAACCACCTCTCTGTCAAGATAGGTTGAAGTTCCGTATACCGCAAGTGCTGAGATATGGTCTGGGACTCGAACGATCCTGCCTGCAGGGAGCGTCTCCCTCCAACCAACATATGGAAACAGCAAACGCGCTGAGTTGACGTTGTAGATGCCAAGGTCATATTTGACATCAGCAAGCGGTGGTCTCCACAAGATTGTGCCGAACCGATAGTCTTCGTTAAACACTCCGAAAATACTCGTTGAAAAAATAACTGGTTTAATCAAGTTCGTGCCGGTATAATTCCAAACAGTCGGAAAGAGTATCTCTGGCTCGTTCTGTAGCGGCCAGTAGCTTGAATATGCGACTATCACTTTGAACGATCCTGAGATGAAATGATCGCCGTCTTCGCCGTGCCTGAAAATGTAACGCTCGAACCACACAGGAACTGCTAAATTCTCCTGCTTTGCCCACCGATACAAGCTTCCCAAGCCAATAACCTTTGCTCCGCCGCGGACAAATGGCGCAGGCGCTGGATGCGCAGGCTCTCCAAGCCAACCGAAGCGCGCCGCATTACTTCCAACTGCGAGAAATGGCACGCCTTGACCTTCAAATTGGTAGGAGACAATTTTTTCAGGAGCAGTCAGAACTCGCCAAGGATTAGCAGCGGGATTGGAACCATGGACCGGAAAGGCAGGAACTATGTCTTCAAGGAACCTTTCTATAGACGATATGATGCTATTTTCTGCGTGAAACGGCCTTATGAACCTGTAGGTTGCGCCGGGTTGTGCAATCAATGGCGTAAATGGATTGATGCCAATTCTAGTCGAGAAATCGATCCATGCCAGCCCAATTACAACCGGGATCGCCTCGCCAGGTCTGAGTTCGTATCTCGCGAAATTTCGCGGACAGCAGAAGTCAATTGTGGATGGATAGTTTGTAATAGTCATAAGTGAATACGGGCTTGTCGGTATGAGGTCCATAAAGTTGCCCGCCGGATCTCCGCTTCTCCAGTCGTAGAATACAGCTGGTTTAGTGATCACGCACTCAATAAACTCACGCGGGATGTTTGTCCGAATCCGAATGTGCACATCGCTCAAGAAGTTTGCATGAGCGGTTTCGGTCCTGAACCTGCGTTCAATCCGGCGCTGGATTCGCGGTAAAGCATCATACGGATCAACTTCATTGTACTGTGGAAGCGGGTCGAGCCAAGAGCCGACAAAGACAGGTTCGTAAGTGAACAATGACCCAGCATTGGTGGCTTTAAGGGCATAGTAAGGACCTATGCGATCTATGACCGAACCTATCAAACTTGCGCCACCATACAGCGCGAAAACGTCAGTGTAAAAAAACTGGTGGAATTTCTCGAGGGCAATGATCCGATCGCTCGGTAAGTCGGTGAAATCTGCCGGGAAATCAGTGATGCACCTCGGGATTTCACCTCCTTGCCATCGCCAGTTGACGCGAACTGGATCTTGGAACTTCCATGCTTCTCCCGGTTGCATCGAACACCATTGCATATTAACTCCAGTATGCCAAGGCACAAGCCATCTCATCCCGAAGCGACTTGAAATTATTCTCTTGTCCATAGTCGCCCAATCCCACACGCACCCAAGAAAACTAACGGGACCATCCAGTGCGCGATGATAGATTGCATGAAAGGTTTGAGAGCTGAGGCTGGTCACGTGGCCATGAATGTTGACGCCTTCACTTACCTCTCTTACCCATAATGGGTAGGGTCTGAAGGTCTTGACATCGCAGCATGTAAAATAAGCAACGTCGTTGTCGCGAATGCCTTCAGGCGTAAAGACCAATGGGTCTGACACATCGGATACCAGCCAGAACCGATCGGTATTAACAAGGTAATTCAGCCAGTCAATGAGCACCGTTAGCAAGTTATCGTAGGATTCCGGATGGAATTGGATTAGCGTCGGGCGTGCGAGAACAGACTGGTGAACCAAACTCGACCCACTTGGGATGTTTGTCGCCAAGTAAACTTTCAGTAATACATTCTCTCCAACGTAATCAACCGTGTAACACGGCGGGATGACTGCGCCATAGGATACTTCAAAAATGTGCGAACCATTGCGCTCGTAATAGTAACCAACAAGAAACGCTTGGACACTGTACCATACCACGATATCGAACGGTGCCGGATTGAATGGGAAAAACCTGTAAGAATCTGGGTCGCCATATTGCGGGATTATGTGTCGTTCAGCGGTAGCTTGGACACCAACTGACCCAACTTTCAAAATCCCAGCAGCAAGGACTTTTCCACCCGGCTTGATGACAGGGTCGAGGGACGAATAACGGCTGTCGTCGAACAGATGAAACTTGCTGCCACTCCAAGCCCAGAAAAACAGTTTCCCATAGAACGTTGTCCCGCAGTAGACCGAAGAAAGACCTTGGACAGAACCATCCAATATCGGCCAGAAATGCGCAACCAGCTTGAAATCGGTCGGCAATGAGACTACTTCCATGCCGACATAATCCTTCGCAGTCATCAACTCGTCATAGACTTCCTTCGTCGCATCTTCAATTGTCGCCCATGCTATCAGGCATTCAGTTCCAACCCACACAGAAGGATCATAGCGAACAATCAACGGGTCTTTAATAACAAAAGCAGGCATCGCCAGATCATACCAACCGGTCGATTCCACGCGCGGCACGCGCGCTAAACCAACATTGGCAATCCTGTGATAATGCATCGCATATGGCACACCAGCCCAGCCAAAAACACTGCCGAATAACCACCCATTGTGGTAAATCCGTCCATGATGATCCATTGTTCCGACCCAGAGCTGAGCTGGAGGACCTGAGTATTGCAGAAATTCGTAGTCGTAGTCGAACGTGTGAGTGTTGAAACTTGCGGAGTAATTTACGAAGAACGGGATAATTGCGACGAAGTGGTAATTCGGAATCGCAATGCCACCTACTGTTGCACCGAGATTGATGAAGGTGAAATTAAGTTGTAATGCTACGAATGAACCATCACCAATCGGGTAGCCAGTTGGAACTACCATCTAAATCCTCACTCCCTTCTCCAGCTCCCGTCAGAATAATGTCCTGTAGGTGAATCCAGCAAGCGTCCGTTGCGCTTGCTGAAGTGCTTGCTGCACTCCGACTGAGACGTCTTGCGCTGAGACATGAATCGTGAAGTTGAGCGTTGAAACTCCTCCCAAAGCGCCAGTCCGCATAAATGCGAAGAGCGCAGGTCCTTCTGTGATAAGGAATTGCGATAATCGTTCTGGAATTGCGTAAAGCGTCATGCTGACAAGCTCCATGCGGATGTCACGAAGTTTCTGCTCGATGTCGTCGAGGGCTCTTGCAACCTGCAATTGCGCCTGTAACAGCTCAAACCAAGCTCGTGTCCCAGCGGGCAAAGCCGCTATTAACTCGCCGATCTGCTGTAAACGAACAAGATAAAATTGGCGCAGCCAGCTGAGGAGACCAAGAAATTGAGTTCTCGCTTGATCCATCGTCATTGCGACGAACGATGGAATATAGCCTCGTTCGATCCATGAACCAAGCGTGTCTGCAATTTCGCGAAAGTAACCCACAACCTCTTCCGGTTCAGGGAACAAGGCACGCCAAACGGTCATGATTTCCCGCTCTATACGGAGCCTCGCAACAAACGCATCCCAACCACGACGGAAGCTTAACAGCAAACGCTGTATCGACAATTGTCTAAGCCTGTCCAATCCAGTTGCAAGCAAAACCGGAATTAAGTTAACGCGGCTGAACAGATCTGATAGATATTCGGTGCCAAGTTCGCTAAGAATGTCACGCAACTCTTGGAA
>Ga0105156_1000055_pt1 | contig 15543 bp, 14 predicted proteins | sample SSWtaG_3_FD_89673 | JGI IMG/M metagenome (GOLD analysis project Ga0105156, IMG submission 89673) | Hot spring microbial communities from Sandy's Spring West, USA to study Microbial Dark Matter (Phase II) - SSWTFFsm_matched | ecosystem: Environmental > Aquatic > Thermal springs > Hot (42-90C) ...
CTCATGTTCCAACCTCCCTAGTGTTTTGTGGTGGCGTCGTTGCCGCTGGGATCTCCGTCGATCATTTCGACGATTTGGCGTGGATCAAGACGGTCCCAGAAAATATCATGCTCGACCATAAGCCGTGGCCGGAGGCCGGAATCGATGATGACGGTCGACGGCAGCGTGGAGATGTTCCAGGCCTTGGCTACGGCGCGGTCTTGGTCGAGCAAAACGGGGAAGCTGACTGGCGTCGCTTCAAGGAAGCGTTGGACGCGCAGTCCGACTTCGGCGACGGAAATAGCAATAATCTTAACTGATCGCGGATCGAGCCGCGCGGCCAGCCGTTGCAGCGCGGGCAGCTCTTCGCGGCAGGGCTCGCACCAGGTGGCGAAGAAGTGAACGATTACGATCTGGCCATGCAGTGATTGGAGGTCGACAGTTCGCGCGTCGACAGACTGCAAGATGAAGGACTGCGGAGGTCCCTGTCTGCTTTCAAAGTCAAGGGCAGACGAGTCAACCGAAGACGCAAGCCACAACGTCGCAGCACAAAGCGCAACGACCGTCCTCGCTGCATTCGGTTGGCGAGAAGATGTGCCCCGGCACGCGGGAGCTTGTTTTGAAAACACATCTTACTGTAACGCAATCGATGTTTTGAGGCCACGCGTTTTGGATCATCGATGGCGTGTTTATCAAAGAGAACTCCATCTCCATCTATGATGGATTCTGTCGGAGTTGGTGGGCACGACATTTCCATTTATTTGTGCACTGCAGTTTATGGAGAACGTCGTCTCCCAATTACTCTTCTTTGACACTTGAATCGTTCAAAGCTACGTTCAATCTGGTTTTGTGTGACACGTTCGGAGAACAAGAAACGAGGCTACGCGAGACTTAGGGGACCCTCTCTCGTAACGCGGCCAGCCAAGAGGAGGACTACACCGTGAATATCGAACTCTCGCGGCGCCAATTTGTGATCGGCGCGAGCGCGGGAGCGGCGGCAACCACGCTGGGTGCGCTTGGGTTTGGGGAAACCGAAAGCGCATACGCGGCGACAATCCGCCCCTTCAAGCTCGCAAGCCTCACGGAAACTCGCAACACCTGCACGTACTGTGCGGTAGGTTGCGGCATCATCATGTACTCCAAGGGCAATCTCGCGAAGGGCGAGAAAGCCAATATCGTCCATATTGAAGGCGACGTCGATCACCCGACCAATCGCGGGACGTTGTGCCCCAAGGGATCGGCGTTACTTGACTTCGTGCATTCCGAGACGCGCTTGAAATACCCGATGATCCGCAAGCCGGGCTCGGACAAATTTGAACGCGTGTCTTGGGATTTTGCCCTCGATCGCATCGCCCGGCTGATGAAGGACGATCGCGACAAGAATTTCATCGCCAAAAATAATGACGGCGTAACGGTGAACCGTTGGCTGACGACGGGCTTCCTGGCCGCGTCGGGGACCACCAACGAAACAGCGTGGTGCACCTACAAGGTGGTGCGAAGCACAGGGATCTTGGCGTTCGATAACCAGGCGCGTGTCTGACACGGACCGACGGTGGCCAGTCTGGCCCCAACATTCGGTCGCGGTGCGATGACCAACTCCTGGACGGACATCAAGAACACCGATCTCGTCGTCATCATGGGTGGCAACGCCGCCGAGGCGCATCCATGCGGATTCAAGTGGGTAACGGAGGCGAAGCAAAGCCGCGGCGCCAAACTCGTCGTCGTCGATCCGCGCTTCACGCGCTCGGCCGCGGTTGCCGACTTCTATGCTCCGATCCGCCAGGGGACCGACATCGTGTTCCTGCTCGCGGTCATCAAATACTGCATCGAGAACGACAAGGTTCAGTGGGATTACGTCAAGGCGTTCACCAATGCGCCTTACGTGATTAAGCAGGGATTCGGCTACCAGGACGGTCTTTTTACCGGCTATGACGAGACCAAGCGCGACTACGACCGTTCGACGTGGGAATACGAATTTGGGCCGGATGGCTATGTAGTTTCCGATATCGATCATCCGCGTAGCGTCTGGAACCTGCTGAAGCAACACGTTGCCATGTATACGCCGGAGCTGGTCGAGCGCATTTGCGGTACGCCGAAGGACAAGTTCCTGAAGGTAGCGCAAATGATCGGCGAATGTTCGTCGAAGACCAAGACCATGACGTCGATGTACGCGCTCGGTTGGACGCATCATTCCAAGGGCTCGCAGAATATTCGCTGCATGGCGATGATCCAGCTTATCCTCGGAAACATCGGCGTGCGTGGCGGCGGCATGAACGCCCTGCGTGGTCACTCCAACATCCAGGGGCTGACCGATCTCGGCCTGATGTCGAATCTGCTCCCCGGCTATATGAACTTACCGACGGACAAGGAGCCAACATTCGACGTCTATATGTCGACCCGCGGCTTCAAGCCGCTGCGCCCGAACCAGATGAGCTACTGGCAGAACACCAGAAAGTTCGTGGTCAGCTTCCTCAAGGCGATGTGGAGCGACGCGGCGACGCCAGACAACAGCTTCGCCTACGACTGGCTGCCGAAGCTCGACGTTCCCGGATATGACATTCTGCGCACGTTCGAGCTGATGCATCAGGGCAAGCTGAACGGGTATGTTTGCCAGGGGTTCAATCCCCTCTTGTCGTTCCCGAATCGGAAGAAGCTGACGGAAGCGCTGTCCAAGCTCAAATTCCTGATCACGATGGATCCGCTCGACACGGAAACCTCGCGGTTCTGGGACAATCATGGCGAATACAACGACGTCGATCCGTCGCAGATTCAGACAGAGGTCATCCAGCTTCCGTCGACCTGCTTTGCCGAGGATACGGGGTCGCTGACCAACTCCGGACGGCAATTGCATTGGCACTGGGCTGGCGCGACTCCGCCCGGAGAGGCGAAGCACGATGCCTGGATCATGGCCCAGATCTATCAGCGACTGAAGGCGCTGTACGAGAAGGAGGGAGGCGCGCTGCCAGAGCCGATCCTCAAGCTCGACTGGCGCTATGAAGATCCAGGGGAGCCCAAGCCGGAAGAGCTGGCCAGGGAAATCAACGGCTATGTCGTCGAGGACGTGCCCGACCCGAGTGCGCCGGGTAAGCTACTGCTGGAAAAAGGCAAGCAAGTCGTGAGCTTCGCCGTTCTGCGTGACGACGGCACGACAGCGTGCGGCTGCTGGATTTATTCCGGATGCTTCAATGAGGCGGGCAACAACATGGCCCGCCGCGACAACCGCGACCCGGACGAAACCGGCGCGTTCCCGAACTGGGCATGGTCGTGGCCGGTCAACCGGCGCATCATCTACAATCGCGCCTCTGCCGACATCGACGGCAATCCTTGGGATCCGAGCCGCAAACTGTTGTGGTGGGATGGGGCGAAGTGGACTGGTTACGACATCCCGGACATCGGCCCGACGATGAAGCCGCAAGAGGTTGGCCCCTTCATCATGAATCCGGAGGGCACGGCGCGGCTTTTCGTTCGCGGCATGATGCGCGATGGACCGTTCCCGGTGCACTACGAACCGTTCGAGTCGCCGATCGCCAACGTGATCGCACCGAAGATTCGCGGTAACCCCGTCGCGCGCGTCTTCAAGGACGATTGGGAGCAGTTCGGCGATTCGAAGGAATTCCCGTACGCGGCAACGTCCTATCGTCTCACCGAACACTTCCACTTCTGGTCGAAGCACGTCGACATCAACGCTTCCCTGCAGCCGGAGTTCTTCGTTGAAATCGGCGAAGAGCTCGCGGCGGAGAAGGGCATCAAGCAAGGTGGCTGGGTGCGCGTCTGGTCGAAGCGCGGTTCGGTCAAGGCCAAGGCGGTCGTGACCAAGCGCATTCAGCCTCTGATGTGCGACGGCAAGAAAGTACACATCGTCGGCGTGCCGCTCCATTGGGGTTTCACCGGTCGCGCCAAGAAGGGCTTTGGCCCGAATTCGCTCACGCCTTTTGTCGGCGACGCGAACATCGAGACCCCGGAGTTCAAGGCGTATCAGGTCAATATTGAGCCCATTGCGTCTGGGCCGGTCGCATGAGGGAGGAGGAAAGCCATGTTTCCGCCGCTTCCAAATCCTGACGTAAAGGCCTCGGCCCGGTTCGGCGAGCAGGATATCGTTCGCCGTTCAGCGTCCACCGTCGCGGCGCCGGCGCGGCAGTTGACGCCGGTGGCGAAACTGATCGACGTGTCGAAGTGCATCGGCTGCAAGGCCTGCCAGTCGGCTTGCCAGGAGTGGAATGATCTGCGCGAAGACGTCGGCGAAAATCATGGCGTCTACGATAATCCGCTCGATTTGACCGAGAACAGTCTGACGGTCATGCGTTTCACCGAGTGGGTGAACCCGGACACGAGCAATTTGGAGTGGCTGATCCGAAAGGATGGCTGCATGCATTGCGCCGATCCGGGCTGCCTCAAGGCCTGCCCAGCCCCCGGCGCGATCGTCCAATACTCCAACGGGATCGTGGATTTCGATCACGACAAGTGCATCGGCTGCGGGTACTGCCTGAAGGGCTGTCCCTTCAACATCCCGCGTTTCACGCAGGTCGAGCACAAGGCTCATAAGTGCACGCTTTGCTCCGATCGGCTCGCAATGGGGCAGGCTCCAGCCTGCGCCAAGGCGTGTCCAACCCAGGCTATCGTATTCGGCACCAAGGACGAGATGAAGGACTGGGCCGACATCCGCATCAAAGATCTCAAGGCACGCGGCTTCGAGAATGCGGGTCTCTATGATCCGCCAGGAGTCGGCGGAACGCACGTTATGTACGTACTGCAGCATGCCGACAAACCCGAAATCTATGCCGGACTGCCGAAGGACCCGCGGATCAGCCCGGTCGTCGAAATCTGGAAGGGCGTGACGAAATACGCAGGCCTCGCCGCGATGGGAGCTTTCGCGGTGTTCGGCGTGTTGCATCATCTTGTCATGGGACCAAATCGGGTCTCTCGGGAGGATGAGCGGCAGGCGAAGGAATTGGCGGAGGGTCCGCAATGAGCGCTCAGGCCGGACGCCAGCCCGAAACAGAAGTCGTCCCCGGTCCTGCGGTGCATCCGGGAAATCCCGTTACTGTCGACCGCTACACCGCAGGCGCGCGTATCAACCACTGGATCACGGCGACCTGCCTGGTGCTGCTGGCGTTGTCCGGCTTGGCCTTGTTCCATCCGAGCCTGTTTTTCCTGACGGGGCTTTTCGGCGGAGGCGAAACGACGAGGATTCTTCATCCCTGGATCGGGGTGGTGCTGTTCGTGAGTTTCATCGGATTGTTCGTTCGGTTTTGGCATTTGAACCTTTGGCGAGGCGCCGACACGACCTGGATTGCGCGCCTGGGAAAAGTGCTTGGCAATCGCGACCACGAAGATCCGGAACTGGTTGAAATTGGCAAATATAATGCCGGCCAGAAGATCGTGTTTTGGGGAATGTCGATCCTGATCATCGTGTTGATCGCGAGCGGCTTCGTGATCTGGGATCAATATTTTTCGCAATATACCAGTATCACCCAGAAGCGGGTTGCTGTCTTGGTGCATGCGATCGCCGCGATCATCATCATTTGTGTCTGGATCGTTCACGTCTATGCCGCCATCTGGGTTCGTGGCACCATTGGCGCCATGACGCGAGGACAGGTGACTGGCGGCTGGGCTTGGCGCCATCACCGCAAATGGCTCAAAGATCTGGTCACTGGGAGACCGTCAAGCTGAGATCGTTTTAACGCTCGCAGATTTGGTGCTTGGTTTTTCCTGCACGTGGCCCGTGTGGTTCGTGAGGTTGTTCAATGACGAAAACCGGTGCGCCGGAGCGAGATCCCGTCGTCATCGGAGAAGTGGCGAACCCGCCGTTCGCGCGTCTCCCTGACCCGACCACGCACTTTCGGCTTCGTGCACAGCGCTTTGCCATCCTGTCTCAAGGCCATCAGCTCGAGCCCTATCTGCGGTTCATGGCCGGGCTGGCCGAGGCGCAGCACAGGTGCCAGCACGGCTTGCCAAACCCGGAATTGCCCGCGGCCGAGGATCGGGATCGCGCCAGGCGGTTCGGCATGCCGCCGCTCGACCGTGCTAAGTTCACGGCAGACAGCGCGTTCGACGCGACGTTCGAGCAGCTCCTCTCGCTCGCGACTCAAATTGAGATGCCGTCGCTGGCCCGCCAGGCACTCGATCGGATTGCGGGGATGGACAGCGGTGAGCGGCACGGCCTCCTATCTGGGGTACTGTCCGAATTTGCGACCATCGCCCACCTCGCTGAACACACCTATGCCGCCGCTGCGCTCCAGGTGCACTTCGCGCGACTGGCGGCGCAACTCGACGCCGGCGATCTGACGCCGATCGCCGATGGCGCTTGCCCCTCGTGCGGCGCCACGCCTGTGTCGAGCATGGTCGTGGGTTGGCGTGGTGCACACGGCACACGGTTTTGCGCCTGTTCGCTGTGCGCGACGCTATGGCATGTGGTCCGCATCAAATGCGTGTTGTGCCGCTCCACCGAGGGGGTCGCCTATCGAGAGATCGACGGCGGCCCCGGAGCTGGCACGGTGCGCGCAGAAACGTGCGATTCATGTAGCTCCTATGTGAAGATCCTCCTGCAGCACGTCGATCCCGATCTCGATCCTGTGGCTGATGATGTTGCGACCCTGGGGCTTGATCTCCTGGTGCGAGAGGCCGGTTATCGGCGCGGCGCCATGAACCCTTATCTCTTGGGCTATTGAGCATGGTGGAAACAAACCGAAGCTCGCTTCGCCAGTTGCCATCCGTCGATGAGGTGCTGCGTTCGCCCTTCGCTGCGCATCCGATCAAAGAATTCGGCCGCGGCGCCATGCTCGGCGCCGTTCGGGCTGCGCTCTCCGACGCGCGCAAATCCGGCGATACGACGCGCGACGTTGAGTTCATCGCGGCGGCGGCATCCGAAACATTGCGTGCGGAGGCGGAGCCGAATCTGCGCCCTGTATTCAATCTGACCGGTACGGTTCTCCATACCAATCTCGGTCGCGCGCTGCTTGCGGAGCAGGCCATCGAGGCGGCCGTCACCGCAATGCGGTCTGCGGTGGCGCTCGAGTTTGATGTTGGCGGCGGTCATCGGGGAGAACGGGACGATCATGTGCGCGACTTGCTGCGCGAGCTGACCGGCGCCGAGGACGCGACCATCGTCAACAACAATGCTGCGGCCGTGCTTCTTGTACTCAATACCTTTGCCCGCGCACGGCAGGCGATTGTCTCGCGCGGGGAGCTGATCGAGATCGGCGGCGCCTTCCGCCTGCCGGAAATCATGTCGCGGGCGGGCGCGAAACTGGTCGAGGTTGGAACCACCAATCGCACCCACGCCAAAGACTACATCGGCGCTATGACCGAAAAGACCGGCTTGATCCTCAAGGTCCATACCTCCAACTACCGCATCGAAGGATTCACCAAGGAAGTCACCGCTGGCGAACTGTCGAAAATCGCTCGAGAACACAACGTGACTTTGGTGAATGACCTTGGCTCGGGGACCTTGGTCGACCTTCGTCGCTTTGGTCTCGCCCATGAGCCGACCGTTGCCGAAGCTGTTGCGGATGGCGCCGATCTCGTCACCTTCTCCGGCGACAAGCTGCTTGGCGGGCCGCAGACCGGATTCATCGTCGGCCGCAAGGACCTCATCGCACAACTCAACCGCAATCCAATGAAACGCGCCCTGCGAGTCGACAAGATCAGGCTCGCCGCGCTGGAAGCAACGCTGAAGCTCTATCGTGACCCCGACCGGCTGATCGAGCGCGTGCCAACTTTGATGATGTTGGCGAGGCCAAAGCAGGAGATCGAGGCGCTCGCGCAGAGACTCCTACCTGCCGTTACCGAGGCGATCGGGGCGTCGTTCACAGCGACGGTTATCGATTGCGCGAGCCAAATCGGCTCGGGAGCGCTACCGGTCGAAACCGTACCCAGCGCCGGAATCGGAATTCAGCCGGTCACGAAGCGCGGCGGGCGCCAACTGGCCTCGCTCAGCGAAGCGTTGCGGCGCCTTCCCATTCCCGTGGTCGGACGAATCGAGGATCAGACGTTAATCCTCGATCTTCGCTGCCTTTCCGGCGGCGCGGGTTTCGTCGCAAACTTGGCGGCGCTCAAGCTTGCGGAGAGCGACAATGGGTTGGCTTGACGCCTGGGCGGGTCGGAGGAAAGGCCAACAGGCGGATGCGACAGCAGCGCAGATGGCAGTCGCTTACGAGGCGGCCCAGCACGGCGATCATGCAGCCGCGCTCTTGATTTGGGGCCCGCTCGCCCAAGCAGGTGTGGCCCGCGCACAGGCCAATGTCGGCGCGTGTTTTGCCGAAGGGCTCGGAGTCAACTGCGATTCTGCTTTGGCATTGCGCTGGTTCACCCTGGCGGCCGAAGGCGCCGATCCGATCGGGCTGCGTAATCTGGCCGCGCTCCATTTCAAAGGCGAGGGGACGGAGCAGGACTACGTCCGCGCCGCCGAGCTCTATCGCGCGGCGTCTAAGGCCGGTGACGCCCCGGCGCAAGACATGCTGAGCTGGATGTTGCTGGAAGGTAAGGTAATCGCGCCTGATCCCGCCGAAGCACGGCACTGGGCGGAAGCGGCGGCGGCGCAGGGTATTGCGTCATCGATGACCCGGCTTGGCATGATCTTTCATAATGCGCTCGGGGTCGAACGCAATGTCCGCCTGGCGGCCGACTGGTGGACCAAGGGTGCCGAGCGCGGCGACGCCGACGGTCAAGCGATGCTTGGCGCCGCCTATTATCTCGGCGCCGGCGTGCCACACGACCCTGTCATGGCTTTCGCGTGGCTGCTGCGCGCACAGTATGGCGGCAGTCCATTTGCAGTCCCGTTCTTCAACGTGGTGCGCGACATGCTGTCGCCTGCGCAATTGCAGGAGGCGGAGGCGCGCGCTGCGGGATCTTTGCGGGAAGCAGCCTCATGATCATCGGGACCGCGGGCCATATCGATCACGGGAAGACCGCGCTGGTGCGGGCGCTCACGGGCGTCGACACTGACCGTCTCAAGGACGAGAAGGCACGCGGTATCTCCATCGAACTTGGCTTTGCCTATCTTCCGGCGCCTGAGGGTTCGGTGCTTGGCTTCGTCGATGTGCCTGGGCACGAGAAATTCATTCACACCATGCTCGCAGGCGCCACGGGTATCGATTTTGCCCTGCTGGCGATCGCGGCGGACGATGGCGTGATGCCGCAGACCCGAGAGCATGTTGCGATACTTGAGCTTCTGGGTATCGAAAGGGGCCTTGTCGCGCTCACGAAATCCGACCTCGTGTCAGTTGAGCGTGGGCACGAAGTCATGGCCGCGATCCTCGACTTGCTCGCGCCGACGTCTCTTGCCGAAATGGAGATTGTGCCAGTCTCCGCCATCACCGGGGAGGGCATTGCGACCTTGCGCACCAAGCTTTTCGACGCAGCAAGAAGCGTCGGAATTCGACGGGCCGACGGTCGTTTTCGCCTGGCCGTGGATCGTTCGTTCACGCTGGCTGGAACCGGCACGGTCGTCACCGGCACGGTACTGTCCGGCCGCGTGGAGCGGGGCGATCGGGTCGCCATTAGCCCTTCGGGCTGCATCGCGCGCGTGCGCTCGATCCACGCGCAGAACCGGCCGGCAGATGAGAGTGTGGCGGGCGATCGCTGCGCGCTCAATCTTGCGGGTGATGGAATCACGAAGGATGCGATCGCGCGCGGGAATGTCGTGCTCGATCCCGACTTGCAGGCGCCTGCGGACCGGATCGACGCCACACTGCGATTGCTGGCAACGGAAACGAAACCCGTCACGCAATGGCTCCCCGTACGTCTGCATCATGCCGCAGTCGACGTCGGGGCTCGCGTGGTGTTGCTGAGTGACGAGCCTCTTCAGCCGGGCGCGGAGGCATATGTCCAGCTTGTGCTGGAGCAGCCTATCGCCGCCGCGGCCGGCGATCGATTCGTCCTGCGTGACACGACAGCGCAACGGACGCTCGGCGGCGGAACGCTCCTCGACTTGCGCGCGCCGAGTCGCAAGCGACGCACGCCGGAACGATTGGCGATGCTTCGGGCCTGCGCGATCGCAGATCCAGCAGCCGCGTTGGTCGCTCTTCTCGGGCGCCTGCCGTTCTTGGTCGATTTGTCGGGCTTCGCGCGAGATCGCGCTCTTTCGTTCAGGCAGGTCGATGAGATTGCGAGGTCGCTTGGTTTAGTCCGGATCGTCGCGGCCGGCGTCGAATTTGCGCTGTCGCCTGAGATCTGGTCCGACTTCAAACGCCGATTGCTTGCGGCGCTCGAAACCTTTCATGGCGAAAATCCTGACCTGCCGGGAATCGGGCTGGAGCGGCTGCGTCTGCAGCTCGAACCACGCCTACCTGCACTAGCGTTTCGGGCGTTTCTCCAGCAACTCGTGGACGAGGCAAGGATCAGGCTGGAAGGCGCCTGGGTACGGCTTGCGGACCATGAAATGCGGCTTTTGGCCAGCGATGAAAGGACCTGGAATCGGATTGCGCCGGCTCTCACGGGCGAGGAGCAGTTTCGGCCGCCTCGGGTTCGCGATATTGCCAGTTCGTTGGATCTGGTAGAGCCTGACGTACGTCGCTTGTTCAAGCTGCTTGGCCGGTTGGGCCAAGTCTACGAAATCGCGCATGACCATTTTTTCCATCGGAGCGCAGTCGCTCAGATGGTCGAGATCATGATCGAACTTGCTGCGGCGGCGGAGACCGGCGAATTCACCGCAGCGCAGTTCCGCGACCGAACGATGAACGGTCGAAAGGTCGCAATTCAGATCCTAGAGTTCTTCGACCGTCACGCCGTGACACTGCGCAGAGGCGATCTGCGGCGCATCAACAGGCACCGGCTCGATCTGTTTCGTGACGAAGCCGGTGCGAGACATCCGGCTCCATGCAATTTCGGAAGAGAATCGTCCCTGGTGGGGCGGCCAGACTTCAAATCTGGGAAGGGCCGCGAGTCGGTCCTTGGTGGGTTCGACTCCCTCTCTCTTCCGCCAGATACCAGAAGCGCCAGATGACGCCGCTGTTCTTAACCGGTCTGACGTCTATAAAGAAGGCTACGTCTTTTCTCCCGGCAGATAGGAAGCAAACTCAAGCAATACGCGACGGTAGAGCTCTCGTTTGAAGGGCACGATTAGTTTGAGAAGCTGATCGGTTGGAACCCATTTCCATGTCGAAAACTCGGGATGCTCGGTCGCGACGTTGATTTCGTCGTCGGTGCCGCAAAATCGCATCAAAAACCATTGTTGGGTTTGGCCTTTCCAGCGCGGGGTCGGCATATGTTCGAGCAGCTCACGCGGGAGTTCATAGCTGAGCCAATCCTCCGTTCCGACGACGACTTCGACATTGGCAGTACCTAACTCCTCGCGCAGCTCACGCAACGCTGCGGCCCGCGGCGTCTCGTCCGGCTCGATCCCGCCCTGCGGCATTTGCCAGGCTTCATCCGTCATATCGCTGCGTTGAGCGACGAAGGCATGGCCGGCGGAATTGATCAGCATGATTCCAACGCCGCGGCGCAGTGTATCGGGGGCCAAGGCCGCCAAGCTTGAGGCGGCTCCGACGGGCATCGTCTCTCGCCGTTGCTTCATGTCCTCGGCGGTGCGGTCGAAGAGCTCGCGGAGTTCGCGTTCGTCGATGCCATCCGCTTTCATGATCATGCGGATCATGGGGTCGGCAATAAGATCGTGAAGATCGAGCTCGGGATCGCTCGGGGGGCGGCCGCTCATGGTTCTCCTGCCTTTGCGAGCGGGTAGGGCTCGCCGTCTCTGGTTGGCAGGAGTCATCAGCGCGTGTGCGTTTGAAGGGGGACTCCATCCCCTGTCCATACGATAGCGCAAAGCTCGCACGGGACAAGTACCGACTTCGGGTTTGAGGGTGACATCGCGCCAGCCCGCGCGTGCGAATGACGTTGGCTGCACGGGCCGATCGGGCTCGATCAGGTCACAGCGTTCGTGAGATTGACTGGGGATTGCGCGCGGCCATCACATTCATAACGTTCCAATTGGCTAGTTGACTTGAAACGGTCGTTACATTATCAGAGATGCCATGACATCGCCCGCCTGGCTCCTTCTGACGTACAAGGTCCCACCCGAGCCGGCTGCCAAGCGCATCGCGCTGTGGCGCAAGCTCAAAGGGATGGGCGCCGTCTATTTGCAGAATGGCGTCTGTCTTCTCCCCAGGACTGACGATCACCTACGCCGGTTGAAGGTTGTTGAGAATGAAATCGAAGAAATGAGCGGTGAGGCGGTCTTGCTCGAGACCGTTGGGTTGGACAGGGCGCAGGAAGAGAAGGTCATTGCTCGCTTCACCGCCGATCGGGACGAGGCTTATCGGGAGCTCATTGATCGGTGCGCCGACTTTGAAGCCGAAATCGCAAAGGAAACAGCGGCGGAGCACTTCACCTACGCCGAGTTGGAAGAGAACGACGTCGATCTCGAGAAGCTGAAAGGGTGGCTGGGCAAGATCCGCAAGCTCGATTTTTACGGTGCGCCGCTATCGAGCGAAGCTGACCTCCGCCTGCAGCACTGCGCGTCGCTGCTTGAGACTTACGCCAAGCGTGTATTTGAGGCGCATGAAGAGAACCGCGCCCAGAGCTCGCGTGATGGGAAGGACGGCCCATGATCGCCGATGAGAGGGCTCTTCGGTGGGCGGTCGCGATCGTCGCGCTCCTGAATCTCGTTTACTTCAGCATCGAATTTGCGGTGGCGCTTGCCATCGGTTCGGTATCGCTTCTCGCGGACAGCGCGGATTTCTTCGAGGACGCGGCGGTCAACTTCGTGATCTTCGCCGCGCTGGGCTGGAGCGCCACTCGGCGGGCCAAGGTCGGCATCCTGCTCTCCGCCGTCCTGTTCGCACCCGCGCTCGCCTTTCTGTGGACGCTCTGGCAGAAATTCAACGCACCAGTGCCGCCGGCCGCGATCCCGCTCGGGATCACTGGCCTCGGCGCGCTCGCGATCAACCTGTGTTGCGCTGTCCTCTTGGCGCGCCATCGCCACCATGCCGGAAGCCTGACCAAGGCAGCCTTCCTGTCGGCGCGCAACGACGTGGTCGCCAACGTCGCCATCGTCGGGGCCAGCCTCGTCACACTGCGCTTTCCCTCTATTTGGCCGGACGTAATTGTCGGCTTTGGCATCGCCTTCCTGAATCTCGATGCGGCGCGCGAAGTCTGGACGGCCGCGCGCCACGAACACCGTCTCGCTGAGGCGCAGCCGTGAACACGGGACACGCTCCTCTTACGACTGGATGAATTGGATGGACCAGGCTCTTACGGCCGGCATGTTGGTGTCGGGGTTGTTTTTCGGGTGGACGATCGGCTCTCATTACACCGGCGCAACGATGGGCATGGCCTACGGCACCGGCCTCATCAAGAGCCGCACCGTCGCGACGATTCTGATCGCTGTATTTGTGCTGATCGGAGCGACGTTCGACAGTTCCCATGTGGTTTCGACTGTCGGAACGGGCATCATTCGCGACCAGGACCTGACACCGCTCGGCGCAATGGTGATGATGCTAACCGCTGCGCTCGTCACGGCCGCCAATACCTGGATGAAATGGCCGGTCTCGACCTCACAGCTTGCCTGCTTTTCGGTAGTCGGCGCGGCTCTCGCCATGGGGGCGCCGGTCTTTTGGGGCACGACCGTTGTCCTGCTTTTCGTCACCTGGATCGGTACGCCCATCGCGAGCGGCATCCTCGGGTTCGTTTTCACCCGGATTGTAGACGGCCTCAGCCGCCGTTACGGCAGCCGCGCGGAAAAGGGGTTGCGCTGGTTGTTGCTGGCGGCGTCCTGTTACGCGGCCTACACGCTGGGCGCCAACAACACCGGAAACGCCGTTGGCGTGTTCTACGGCCTGCACAAGATGAGTGAGATGCAGGCGGGTTTCGTTGGCGGGATCGTCATGGCGATCGGCGCTTTGACGTGGGGCAGACCCATCCTGGACAAGGTTGGTAAGGGCTTGGTCGATCTCGATCTCAATATGGGCGTCGGCGCCAAGCTAGCGCAAAGTATCACCGCCCACACGGCGGCATGGTGCGGCTATCCCACGTCGATGAACCAAGCGCTGCTCGGCGGAATGGCCGGAGCCACCGGGGCGCGCGGACGCGAGCCTATGAGTTGGAAGGCCGTTAAAGAAATTGCTTTTTCTTGGTTCTTCACGCCAGTCCTCGCGGGCGTGGTCTCGTTCCTGCTCTACACGGCTTCGTCATGGTTGCTCCAGGTGCGCTGAGCGCGCAGGACGGTTGGCTGAGCGCCGATACCAATCCTCATATGACAGACTCGGCGGCTTGGATCGCGACCGGCGCGATCATCTCGCTGGATGTGGCCGCGATCACCCGGCTGTTCAGCGGAGTGGTCGAGTTGATCGCATGTATCGGATCGCTCTATGCCGTTCCAATGATCGCTGTGGTTTGGCTGATTGCGGCGCGTCACGAGTTGTAGACCTGTGGACGTGCTGGGCCCCGCCGAGATCCGTGCTGCGTTCCCACGCCATGAACGGCGCAGGATAGTCTTACCCACCGAGCCACGCTGGGAGCACATTGATTTTCTCGGATGGATTCATCGATCGGGCCATCTCGGGTTCATCGTCTGCCGGATCGGCAATGGCGTGACTGGTCTTGTCGTGGAGAGAAATGTCACCCGTGGCCCGGGATTGCGTCGTCTCATGTGCGACATCTGCTGCACGCTTCACGACAAGGGCGGCATCGCCACCTATACGAGATGGAATCGAGCGCAAATGCGAGCGCGCTCCCACATGCTTTGTGCCGATCTCGGATGTAGTCTGTATGTCCGCGGGCTCCTAAAGACCGAATGTGTCCAAATGGCCGAAACTATGAGCCAGGAAGAAAAACTCGGTCGTCTCAACGACAACGTGCGCCGCATTGTCGGCAACATGACTTTTGTCGATTAAGATCCGAAGTAGCCTTTTCCGAGGCTACGACGCACGCTTATCGAGCGTCCGGCTAGCCGGATACCGAGCTGCGGCCAAATATCCGCTCGTAAAGATCAACTCCAAAGCTCTTCGGCAACGGCTTTGCTTCGCGCAGCCGAAAGCTCCGAGCTCCATCCTCTGCGCGATCGGCTCGCAAGAACAATACGTTATCGTCGTCGAGGAACGAGCGCGCCAACTCATACATGTGGGAGACGAAAAACACCGTCACATTGTTGTCGAGCAGCGCGGATGCGATTTGTCGTGCGATTTCGGCTCCCTCCCGCTCGTGAGTCGCGGCGAAGGATTCATTGAACAGAACGAGCGCACGTTGATGGATGTTGTCGGCGATGGCGCTCATTCGAACGAGCTCCTCGTCGAACTTGCCACTCCGCATGGTGCGGTCTTCCTCTCGCTTGTAATGCGTGAAGAGGCCCGTATGAAGCGACGAACTCAAGGCGTCGGCGGTGACGAACAATCCGCATTGTAGCATGAGTTGAGCAAGGCCGACGCTGCGCAGGAAGGTCGACTTGCCGCCGCGGTTGGCGCCCGTGATGATCACTAACGGCTTGCCATCGGCGTTAACGTCGTTGCCGACAACGCGACGGCCCATCGTCAGCGCGAGGCAGACATCACGAAGGTTGTGGCAGCGAAAGACTTTGTCGTCTTGCCGGGGTTCGGGAAAGGCGACCGGCTCGCCGATCCGATCGAGCTGATC
>Ga0105156_1000056_pt1 | contig 15416 bp, 12 predicted proteins | sample SSWtaG_3_FD_89673 | JGI IMG/M metagenome (GOLD analysis project Ga0105156, IMG submission 89673) | Hot spring microbial communities from Sandy's Spring West, USA to study Microbial Dark Matter (Phase II) - SSWTFFsm_matched | ecosystem: Environmental > Aquatic > Thermal springs > Hot (42-90C) ...
AAGACAGACCAAGCAACTTCCTATAAAAAGGATCTTTTCTTAATCTTCTAGTATTAACTATATCACATTCTTTAAGTTTTTCAACTAAAGCAGGAATTTTTTCTACTGGATATTGCAAATCAGCGTCTATCAAAACAATGTACTTTCCTTTAGCTATCTTCAAACCATCTCTGATGGCAGAACCTTTCCCCCTCTTACCAATCCTTTTTAAGACCTTACCATCGATTTTAAATTTTCTCATTAGATTCTTAGCAATTTTTGCAGTGTTATCGAGCGAATCGTCAACGATTATTAATTCAAAGTTTTTTATTGGCTTTTTTAACTCTTTAATTTTCATTAGAAAGCTTTTAATAGTTGATTCCTCGTTAAGAGTTGGAACTACTATTGAAATCATAATAAGTTATTGATTTTTAAATTAATGAAGTTCAAATGATATTAAATTTCAAATAAAAACTAAAAAGCTAGCAAGAAGTACTTTATGATTTCAATAAAAAATTGCTTAATCTTTTTTCACTATCCATAAGCTAGGTTTTTGATTGCTAAACTTCAAATACTCATATTCTTTTACCAACACCCATTTTTCACTTAAGCTTTCATTAAATAAATGGAGCTGGAACCCACAATTGTAACACCCATAATGAACACAAGATCCAAAATTGGCTACAATTACACTACCAACTGGAAGTTTTTCTTCATTCTCTTTTAGCCATTTTTCATACTCTTTTGCATCATAGATGCCAATAATCGGCTCTATGTAAATGTTGGAGTCCCTAAGGTAGACTTCCCTCATAAAGTATCCAATCCAACTATCAACTAGAAGTGTTGGTGGTTTTATTTCCTTAACATCATTTACTATTGAGAGTAACTGGAGGCGATACTTTCTTCCAGGCAGTGTAGCTTCATCGGCTCGGAAAATATTTAAGAAGATTAATATCGATATAACTACAGTTAAAAGCATTTTTTGTTTATCGTTAGATATTAAATCAGATATTAAATCGATTATTATCTTGGAGAGATGAAGGCTAATAGGGAAAGAAATTGGATATAAGTATCTGAATATCCTTGGAACCGAGTAATATTGATCGAATTTTAGTGGAGTATCTGGAATAAAGTTTAGGAAAAGAAGAAATATGGAATATAGAGACAACAATAAAAAATCGAGCTCATCAAATTTGTTTTTTCTCATTTTTCTACTCATTATCAACTTCACAAATAACAAAATTATCAGAAGGTATGGAATTTCTCCAAAAAGCGTTGTATTTATATAACTACCTTTGAAAATGTAAGTAGGATAAATTGACCATAGTCGAGGTAATTCTTCCAGTTTATATGGATATGTTGCAGAATGATATTTGAAGAATGGAAAGAAAATACCAGCCTCCTTTATCCAGTAAATTCCAGTTAAAACGTGAAGAATTAGAGTTGTTAATAAAAAATATATAAAGTTTTCATAGCTTCCACTCTTTTTATAAGAGCGAAGATAGAAAATAAAAAATATTAGGTAAAAATATAAGGCCCACATCTTAGCGTAAAGCGCTAACCAAAGGAAAAACCCTACAAGAAATCCTTGTGTTTTTGGCTTCTTTTGGATAAAAATAAAGGTTGTGAAAGCAAGATATGTGAACCAAGCAAAAATTAGGTCGTTGGCTCTTAGAGTTCCTATCATTATTTCAAAAGGCGCCGTTGATACTACCATACTAGCAAGAAAAGACTGGAAGGAACTATATTTATATATTCTGAGAATAAGAAAACTCAAAATCGGAAAAGTAGAAGACATGAGTAGAGTTGGTAGGAAAAATGAGAGTTCGCTTATTCCAAATAATTTAAAAAATAGCCAGTTTATTCCCCATATTGTAAACCTAAAGTGAAAATGATAGTTGAATTGAGGTTTGTGTTGTAAGAATGTTTTAGGGTAGCCAAATTCTTCTGGATCGTCGCATAAAACGAATCCCTGGAAGAATAAAAACCTAATAATCAAAGAAATAAAAAATAGAATTAGAATAAGGAAAATATCCACTTTTCCTAACGTTTTTTATCCCCCATCATTTAAATTATTTTTAATATTTTGAATTATATATTAATGGGAAAGAAAAAAATAAATTCAACCGATAAAATTGATATAATTCTCCTTCTATCCATCTATATTTTTCTGTTAATCTATTTTAAACCCCATCTTATTTTATCCAAAACTCTTACAAATGGCGGAGATACGGGCTCCCATTTATATCCCTTTTTCTACATGAAAGATTATCTTTTGCCAAACGCTAAGATAATTGGTTGGTCTCCAGGCTGGTATGCTGGCCTTCCAATGTTTCAATTTTATTTTCCTTTTTTGTTCTTGTTGGCCAGCTTACTCTCTTATATAATACCAGCAAGCATTTCCTTTAAAATAATTACTTTGCTCGGAACGTTTTTACTTCCATTATCAACTTACTTTGCCTTAAAAGTACTTGGTTTTAGATTTCCCACTCCCATAGTCTCCGCTTTGTTAAGTTTGGTAATTCTATTTAACGAAGGAAACAGCATGTGGGGAATTAACATTCCAAGTACTTTGGCGGGGGAATTTTGTGAGATTTTTAGCTTTAGTTTAATGATCTTATTCTTAGCTTTTCTTTACAAAGGGATTAAAGAAGGAAAATATTTACTTTTGAATTCTGTTCTTTTTTCGATTGTTACAATTTCACATATAATACCTTCAATAGTCGCATTTGCTACTTCATCTTTTTTCATCTTTTCAAGAAAATTTAAAGAAAATATAAAATATCTCTTTCTTCTCTATATTACATCTTTCTTACTTTTATCTTTCTGGCTTTTACCACTCATATTTAGACTTAACTATACTACTCCATTTTTTGTCAAGTGGTATTTTTCAGATTTAAGAAAGGAAATTTTTCCAAATATATTTCTTCCATTCCTCGCGCTTTCAGCAATTTCTATTACTCTTTATATTAGAAAAGATGAAAGAGTCAGATATTTTTTGTTTCCAATTCTTCCTAGTATAATTCTTTTCTATCTTTCTCCTTATCTTGGGATTGTAGAAATAAGATTTTTGCCTTTTATTCAATACTTTCTCATACTTTCCTCTTCTTTTATCTTTTCTTTAATACCAGATAAGCTAAAAGGAATTTCTTTGCTTCTATTTTCACTATTCCTATTTGTATGGATTTCTAAGAATGTTAGTTACATTCCGTATTGGATAGAATGGAATTATTCCGGTTATGAGTCTAAGCCTAAATGGGAGATATTTAAGTCTATAAACGAATTTTTAAAGGGAAATTATTCTTCAGCGAGAGTTGTATATGAACATACTACAGAAAACGAGCAACTAGGAACAATAAGAGCTTTCGAGCTGTTACCTTTGCTATCGGGAAGAGCTACTCTAGAAGGGCTTTATTTTCAGTCTAGTATAAGCGTTCCCTTCGTCTTTTACATACAATCCTTAATAACTCCCACCCCCTCCTGCCCATTTCCCGAGTGGAAATGTACTACTTTCAACTTGACAAGAGCTTATGATTATTTGAGGCTATTCAATGTTGAATATATCATAGTTAGGACAGAAGAGGTAAAGAGAGAAATAAGAAAAAACGATTTTTACAAACTAGAAGCAACTTTTGGAGAATACGAAATTTACAGAGTTGAGAAAAATGAAAATAAATACGTTTATGTGCCATCTTGTTATCCCGTTTTCTTTGATAGTAAAAATTGGAAGAAAGATTTCTACTATCAGTGGTTTAGCGACGAAAAGAATTTAAGAATACCTGTGGTAATAGAGAGGGACAATTTTCCTGTCGTATCTGATTTAAAGAATTTAGAGTGTATAGAGATAGATAACGATTGTAAAATCGAGGAAATAATAGAGAACGAAAGAATTGTTTTTAATACAAGCTGTCCAAGAAAACCCCATATAATAAGAATTACATATTATCCAGACTGGATTTCTAAAGGCGGCGAAAAATTATACCTAGTCTCACCATCTTTCATTTTAATCTTTCCAAAGGAGAATCATGTTGAAATATACTTTGGCCAAAGCCTTATTACCAAAATAGGAAATCTACTTTCGATAGTTGGTTTTATTCTACTCATTCTTCTTTTGAGAAGCTCAAAAAGAGGTTTATCGAATCTAAAGCGTTTGGCGTTAAAAACAAAGTCTTTAAAACTTTTGGTCTGAAATAGAATTTTTTATAGGCAAGTGAAATCACTTTCTTAATAATTTCGATTTTAACCTCCTTGTCATAATATTCCAAATTTTTAATATCGTTTTTAACAATTTCGTAGAATTCACTACCAGGATATGGAGTTGCAATGTTAAAAGATGCATAAGTAAGTCTTAATTTTGTTGCAAAATTTATAGTTTCTATCATATCTTTGAGTTTCTCGTTTAGATAACCAAACATAAAAAATCCTACTGTCCTTATTCCTAATTTACTACAAGCGTTAACAGCATCTATTACTTGTTGTTTATTTATTGCTTTTCCATTAATTTTCATTATTCTCTCAGAACCACTCTCTATTCCAAAGTGAATTAGATTGCATCCAGCTTTCTTCATTTCTTTTAATATTTCAAAATCTACACAATCTACTCTAGTCTGACAAGCCCAATTAAAATCTATCTTCTTTTGTTGCAAGGCCTTACATATTTTTTTCACATTTTTTTTACTTTCTCTAGTGTTTAAGTTAAATTCCAAGTCAATAAAATACCCGTTTCTTATTCCGTATTCGAATGCCATTTCTATATCTCTAACAACGTTTTTCCATTTCTTTATTCTATGGCCAAAGCCATACATTAATCTTTTGGCACAAAATTTGCAAGAATATGGACAGCCCCTCGAAGCTTCGAACAAGAAGAAATTTTCTCCCATCAACTCGTATCTATATTTTTTTATTGGCAATTTTTCGTAAGGTAGTGGAGGTATTTTGTTTAAATCTAGTAAATTTTTTCTGGGCTTGTAAAATATTTTCTTGCCTTTTATAAAATGGATTCCTTCTATTTCTTTTCTCAAACCTTTTGTTGAAATTTCTAACGCCGAGAGTTCCGGTTCTCCTACTATCGCTGCCTTTGAGTTAGTCTCTATTAATAACTTATGCGGAAAGGCACTTACTGCAGGTCCCATGATGTAGACTTCATTGTTTTTGGATAGAGTTTTTGAAATCGAAATAAATTCTTTAATGTCGGTTTTAGGACATTGCCATCTATCTATTGCATCGCTGTTTACAAATATTTTATCATAGCTTTCAGAAATCTTCTCCAAAGTTTTTAAATTGAGTGGCGTTGCGTTTAAATCGATTATGTCAGATTCTATTCCCCTCTCTTCCATAAGAGCAGAAATATTAAGTAACTCTAGAGGGGGCCAGACTCTCCTATATCTTCTAAGTTTTTCCTTGTTGCCATAAGGTGAGTTTATTAGCAAGACTTTCACTTGTTTTTCACCTCTATCCTGAATTTTAATAGTTTGTAAAATTTGTAGAATACTTCTTGAAATAAATTAAATTTACTCTTTCTTTTATCGATGCAATAAATTTGAACTTCTTTTACATTTTTTGCAAAATAAGAGAGTTTAAGAGGATATAAAGTCCACCTATCTATAGATTTAATATTTCTCATGACAAACTCTCTTCTGTAGGCTTTTGCTCCTATTGAATAGTCAGTGTAGGGTATATTAAATAGTATTTTTACCAATAGAATAAAGCAAAAACTTAAAATTTTTCTGTATAAAGGTCTTTTTTGCCTCACGATTTTTGATCCTATTACCATTTCATATTCATCAAGAAGTTTTATACTCTCTTTTACAAATTTCTTGTAATCTACTGATAAGTCAGCATCAAGTTGAATAATTTTTTTATATTTTGCCTTTTTAACTGCAATTTTAAAAGCTTCCCCTGGTCCACGTTCATCAATTCTGATATACTTTACCTTGCTGTAAATCTTAGAAAGTCTTTTACCAATTGTCGGTGTAGAATCATAAGAACCATTATCTGCTATTATTATTTCAAAATTCTTTTTGAGCCCCTTCAAATAATTAATTAATTTTTTTACATTTCTTTCTATCGTTTCCTCTTCATTGTAAACTGGGATTACTATTGTTGCTCCATCCATTCTATAACCTCTTTTAGTCCAACTTCTAATTTTTTATAGTTCTTGATGAATGGTTTCTTAGCTCTCGATTTTCTTAATTCATTTATTTGTGGCCTTTTAAATATGAAACTAGCTTCTTTGCCCATGAGAGAAGAAATCAACATACCTAGATCTATTATTCTAACTGATTTGCCAGTTCCTATCTCAAATATTCCTGGCTCATAAGACTCATTTATTAATCTTATAATACTATTTGCAACGTCCTCTACATGAATAAAGTCTCTTTCTTGTTTTCCATCAAAATTTATAACAATAGGTTTGTTTTCCATCAAATTTTTTACAAAATTGTATATCACACCTTTTTTGTTTCCTGGACCATAAACATTGTAAATTCTCAAAATGTAAGTCGGAACATTGTAATGGTTATTGTAAAATGTGCACAATTCTTCTCCAATTAACTTTGAGAGAGAATAAGGAGTTCTTTTCCCAACACCAGCAGATGAGGCAAATAAAAATTTTTTTACTTTTATCCTTCTAGCCACTTCTAATGCGTTCAATGTCCCTACGATATTAGTAGTTAAATATTCATGAGGTTTTTCTATAGATTCGGAATCTATGCAAAGTGCGGCGAGATGAATTATGACATCACATCTATCACTTTTCTTTAATAAAGCTTCAAAATTCCTAACATCTTCTTTTTTACTTTCCTTAATGTCAAAAGTGACAACTTTAAAACCTTCCTTTTTCATCTTTTTAGCGAGATAACTACCAATAAAACCCGAAGATCCAGTTATCAAAACTTTCATTGAAATATATTGGCTTTAAATATTTTTAGCCTCTTAGTAAAAGAAAAACTCCAATCGAAATCAATAGTATCCCAAGAAGTCTAATGGATGTAACATTCTCGTTTAGAAAAATTTTACTGAATAAAGCTATAAGCAAATAGCCAATTGATAGTAAAGGATATGCGAAACTTAATTCTGTTTTTGAGAGAATAACAAGCCATAAAAGAGTAGCAAAAATATATAAAACTATCCCAAGAACAACAAACTTTTCTTTAATTAGCTCTAATGCTCTAACTGATATAAAATCTTTAAGTTCAAATGTTCCTATGTTTTTCATTCCTTGCTTTAATGAGAGTTGACCAAAAACTCCAAGTAAAACTGAAATCAAAACTAAAACAATGACTTCCATTTTCTTCATTACCATTTTTAAATTTAATTTTAATAAAAGCATACAAGCATAAATTTTAGCTATTAAAAAATAAAGATGGGTCCGTAGTCTAACGGTCAGGACGCCGCCCTTACAAGGCGGAGGAGGCGGTTCAACTCCGCCCGGACCCAAGTTAACCAAAAATAAATTTTAAACCCTAATAATCGTTATGAAGATATCAATAATTTCAGACGCACATTTGGGATTTTCACTCAATGAAAAACTAGAAGAAGATAGTTACCAGAATTTTGAAGATGCATTTACTAAAGCTTTAGATAGCGATTTGATTATTTTGGCTGGAGATTTGTTTGATTCAAGAGCACCAAAGACAAAAGCTTGGGCGTATGCTTTGAAGATATTATCAAAAGCTACATTGCAGGAAAATAGAGGAGTTAAGCTTGTTGAAATAGATAAGGAACTTAAGGAGGCAAGCAAGAAAACTTTAGAACATTTACCAGTTGTTGCTATTCATGGAAATCATGAATTGAGAGCGAAAGGCGAGATAAATGCTATAGAAGCTTTAGAAAATGCAGGATTGTTGATTTATTTAAACATGAATAAAGCTGTTTTTGAAAAAGATGGAGAAAGAGTTGCTATTTTTGGTTTGTCTCACGCTCCAGAAAGGTTTGCAAAAGATGTTTTAGACAAATGGAATCCAAGACCTATAGAAGGTTGTTTTAACATTTTGCTTATACATCAAAATATAGATCCATATGTGTATTCCCCTTTAGAACAGCCAACTTTGAACATTTCTAATTTACCGAAAGGTTTTGATTTGATAGTCGATGGACACATTCATGTCTCAACACAAGAGAAAATCGATAGTACGATATTTCTAATTCCAGGTAGTACGATTACTACACAATTTCAAGCTAGTGAAGCTCAAAATCCAAAAGGATTCTTCAAGATTGATACTAAATTGAAAAAAGTTGAATTTGTTGAGATTAATGCCAGAAAGTTCTTTTATGAAACAATAGAGCTTTCAAGAGAGCAAAATGCTAGAGAAATTATAGAGAGGAAGATAAGAGAAAAAATATTTGGAAATTTTAGCAGGCAGCCAATTGTGAAGATTAGAATAACAGGAGATGCTATGATTTCTGAAAAAGATTTGAGAGATTTAGAGAGAAAATATCAGGATTCTTGTATTTTGCTCTTCACCAAATCTTTAGAAACGGCTGAGCTAACTCAAAAGTTGGAGTTTTTGAGAAGTTTAAAAGAGAGCAGAGCATCTTTACAAGAAATTGGTTTGAACATTTTGAAGAAAAGTTTGGATGAATTAAACTTCAAAAATTCTTTTGACTTTGTTGATATCTTTAATTTGCTTGCTGATGAAGAAGTTGATACAGCCTTAAACATTTTGCTTGGTCAACAAAAAACATTGAGGATGGTAAAATGATTAGAAAGGTTGTCTTGAAAAACTGGAAGATTCATTTGAATTCAACTTTCCTGTTTGAAAGAGGAGTTAATCTACTTGTAGGACATATGGGAAGCGGAAAGTCTAGCGTTTTAGATGCGATTTGTTTCGGATTGTATGGAACATTCCCCGGCTTGCAATCCAGAAAATGGAAGATTGATGATTTGATAATGAGGAAACCTTTTGAAAAAGATGAAGCAGAAGTTTATATCGAATTCGAATCTAACGGTAAAATTTTGAGTGCTAGGAGAGTTTTGAAAAAGGGAAGAGGTTCTTATGCAGAATTTAGAGAAAACGGAAAACTTTTAGAGTTGCAGAGTTCTCAAAGAGTTACTGAGCTAGTTGAGAATGAATTAAAAACAAGTTATGAGCTTTTTTCAAAAGTAATTTATTCTGAGCAAAATAGTTTAGATTATTTTCTAAGGTTACAGTCTGGAGATAGAAAAAAGAAGATCGATGAACTCTTGATGATAGATAGATTTGAGAAGGCAAGATCTTCTACTACAACTTTAATTCACAGATTAGAGCAAATAATAAAAGACAAAGAAAAATACTTGACATCTATAGATTTTGATAGAATGAAAAGAGAGTTGCAAGAAATAAAATTGGAAGTTGAGAGATTGGAGAACGAAATTAAAGAGAAGAAGCTTAAATTATCAGAAGTTGCTTCGCAGAGAGTTCTGCTAGAAGAGGATTACAAAAAGATTAAAGAAATCAAAGAAAGCATTGATGAAAAACAGAAAGATTTGAAGGCAATTTTAACTATATTGGATAATACTAGAAGAGATATTTCAAGGCTTGAAGAAGAAGTCAAAGGATTTAATAGAGCAGAAATAGAAAACAAGATAAGAGATAATGAAAAAACAAGAAAAGAATTGGAGCCATATTTGAAAGAGAAAAAAGAGAGACTTGAAAAATTACAAAAAGATTTTACAAAAATTGAGTCTGAGATACAATTTTACACGAGAGAAATTTATAGAATAAAAGAGAAACTTTCTGAGATAGAAAAGATAGAAGTTTCCTTGAGCGAATTGGAAAAGAGTTTTAATGAGAATTTGTTAGTTGAAAAAGAAAAAAGGCAACAAGAGATAATTGCAAGGATAGAAGTTTTGAGGAATGAGATTAAGAAGAATGAAGAAGCAATCTTGCAGTTATCTTATGCTGAAAGTAAATGCCCGGTTTGTGACTCGAAGTTAACTGATGAGAAGAAGAAAAAAATTGTTGAGAAAAAACAGAAAGAAATTGAAGAAAGCAAAAAAGAAGAATCAAATCTGATTAAAGAAAAATCTGATATTTTGAAGCAAATCGAGGAAATTAAGAATAAGCTAAAAGAGGTAGAAAGAATGAGATTTTTGGTTAAAGATAAAGATAAGCTCATGAAAGAATTAGAAGTCGATGAAAGTAGTTTGAAAATAAATGAGGACAATAAAGTTGGAATAGTTAAAGAGATTGAGGAACTTAGGAATGTCATTAAAGAGAAAGAAGAGTTGTTAAAGAAAGTTTTAGAGGAAAGATCAATGCTAGAAACTATAAGACAAAGGATTCTCGATTTGGAGGATTTGAAAGCAAAGTTCGTGGAATATGATAAAAGAAAAGAAGAACTAGAGAGGGAAATTACTGAATTATTAAAAATAATTGAGGGAAAGAACGTTGAAGAATTTGAAAGGATGCTTAGGGAAATTAGTATGAAAGAAAGAGAGCTTGCTGTTGAGATTAGGGGGCTTGAAGAAATTTTGAGAAGAGAAATCAAAAGAAAAGAAGAAATAGAGAAAAATCTAGAATTTGGAGAAAAAGAAAAGACAGAAGTAGAAAGGCTCAACAAGATTTTAATCGATCTGAAAGTTTTCAAGCAAGCATTAGAAATAACCCAAGTTAAGATTAGAGAAGATTTCGTTGAGACAGTAAATCATTACATGGCCAACATTTGGCCAAATCTTTATCCTTATGGTGATTACGTTTCTATAGCTCTGAAAATTGAGGAGGGAGATTATGTTTTGCAGTTGCAAGAGAGAAGTGGAAAATGGATAAATGTAGAGGGAATAGCTTCTGGAGGAGAGAGAAGTTTAGCATGTTTGGCTCTTAGAGTTGCCTTTTCTTTAGCTCTAGCTCCACAATTAAGAATTCTTATTTTAGACGAGCCAACACACAACTTAGACCAAAAGGCTGTAGAAGAACTGGCAAAAGTTTTAAGAGAAAATGTATCCGAATTTATGGATCAAGTTTTTATTATAACCCATGACGAAAGATTGCAAGAAGCGGTCACAGGAAAAGCATACAAGTTAGAAAGAGACAAAAACACCGATGGCTATACTCAAGTTGTAGAGATCAGTTGAAGATAAAAATTTTAATGCAAAAATTTAAAAGAAATGATATTGCCCTGGTAGCTCAACGGTAGAGCACCCGCCTTGTATCGCTAGTTTGATGGATGATAGAAAGCTAGCGGGGGGTTGAGGGTTCAAATCCCTCCCAGGGCTAGAATATTAAAGCTTAATATACTCTTCTAAAATTTTATATGGTAGAGATTTTAGAGAATCTTAAAAAGGAAATAGAAAAAACTCAAGTGATTATTCTTGCTGGTGGTTCTGCAAAAAGAATGGGAAAAATAGACAGACCAAAAGCTTTGCTTGAATTGAAGGATGGATGGACCTTATTAGACAATGAGTTAGATTTCTTTGCTAAATGTGGATTTAAGAATTTTGTTTTGGTCCTTGGATATATGCACGAAAAAATAGAGGAACATATAGAAAAAATGGGATATAAGAAGAAATTTAACATAGAAGTTTCAGTAGATCCAACAACTGAGAATTGGGGAAAGGGGAAAGCATTGAAATACGCATTACAACAAAATAAGATAAGAAAAGAGAGATTTATTGTCAGTTTTCCAGATGATTTAAAACTAGATAATTCTTTGCCACTAAAGTTTATTTTGCAGCATTTAACATTTGTTTCAAGGTGTAACTCTCTCGGAACTATAACTTTGGTGAACGGAATTGAATTTCCATTTGGTGTAGCAAAATTAAATGGGGAAGGTAAAGTAATATCTTTTGTCGAGAAACCTCTAGTAGACACATTGACAAGCATAGGACTCTACGCTTTTGAAAAGGACGTGCTTGATATTATAAACGATAAGATTGATTTATCAACACCAAGAGCAATAGAATTTGAAGAAGTAGTAATACCATATCTAGCCTCCCAAGGAAAGCTTTACAGCCTTGTTGTGCCGCCTGATGTTTGGTTACCAGTTAATGATTTAAAGAGTTATGAAAAAGCAACTAAACTCTTTCAGTCGCAAAAATCTAATTAGAACAGCTAATTTATTTTTTCTCGTTAAATAAAAGTATGTTTAAATGGCTGAAGAGGATTTTTAGGTTGTATGCTAAAAAAGAAGGCAAAAACATTAAATTAGTAAAGACAAGAAGAAGTCCAAAACCAAAATTAAAACCAAAAATAAAACTTAAGAGGAAGAAAAAAGCTGAGAAAAAAGTCTTGTTAGTTTCTGATCTAATGACAAGAAATATAATACCAGTTTATTCTGCTCAAAGCTTGAGTGAGGTAGCTAAACTTTTTATGGAAAAGAATATTTCTGGCGCTCCAGTTTTAGATAAAAATTTGTTTGTTGGAGAAATAAGCAAAACTGATATATTGCAAATAGCAGGAAAGCAAGAACTATCTCAATTGACAAAAGAAGATTTTGAAAAACTGGAAAAAATAGCGGTTTATGAGGTAATGAAGAAGCCTATTTGCATATTAGAAAGCGAGCCAGTTGAAAAAGCAAAGAAAATGATGGATAAGTTCAAAATAAGAAGACTTCTCGTCATAGACAAAAAGAAGAGATTAGTCGGAATAATAACAAGGACAGATTTATTGAAAGGAGAGTCAAAGGAAAAAATTAAAGAAAAATTGTATACAAAAATAGACGAAATGGTAAAAATGATAGAAAAGGAAAACCTAGACATTTCAACTATTTCTAAGAGATTAAATGTGCCAGAGAATCTTGTAGAGGAGTGGGCTAAGATTTTAGAGGAAAATGGTCTTATAGAAATAAATTACAGGGCAATAGGTAGCCCCATTTTAAAATTCAGAAAGTAAATTAGAGAAATGGAAAAAATTTTGGAAAGTTATGAAGTTTCTTCTGAAGGAATAGAAGCTAAAGTTTATATAAAAAGAACTACCGATTTTGTTTTTAATTATGAGCTAAAAATACCTGAAATAGAAAAAGGTACTCAAGCCCTATTAGATAAAATTAGAAGCATTTTGCTTGTTGAAGTTCCTATTAAAGTTTCTGAAATTGCAGATATTGCTTCATTTGAGCAAACGAAGAAAAAGTTTTTAGAAAAGGGAATGGAGATATTGAATAAACAAATGCCTTTCTTAGAAGAAAAAACAAGGAAATATTTAATAGGATATTTGATGCAAGAAATGTTCGGTTTAGGTAAAATAGAATTTTTGCTTGCTGATCCAAATTTAGAGGAAATTGTAATAAACGGTTCTAAAGAATTTGTTTGGGTTTATCATAAAAAGTATGGTTGGTTAAAAACAAACATAAGAATTGAAAATGAAAATGAAATTTTGAATTACGCTAACAACATTGGAAGGAAAGTTGGAAGACAAATAACTATTTTGAATCCTTTAATGGATGCCCATCTACCAAGCGGAGATAGAGTAAACGCGACCCTATTCCCAATTTCTACTTGTGGAAATACAATAACTATAAGAAAGTTTAGAAGATCTCCTTGGACAATTGTAGATTTTATAGAAAACAAAACATTAAATTTTGAGGTTGCTTCATGGATCTGGCTGGCAATACAGTATGAATTAAACATGATTGTAGCTGGTGGAACAGCTAGTGGTAAAACATCTTTGCTAAACGTTTTCATGAGTTTTATTCCCCCTAACCATAGAGTAATATCTATTGAAGATACGAGAGAACTTAAACTTCCGGATTTTCTTCATTGGGTTCCATTAACTACAAGAGAAGCGAATCCAGAAGGCCTGGGGGAAGTTTCCATGCTTGATTTGCTAGTAAATAGCTTGAGAATGAGACCAGATAGAATTATTGTAGGAGAGATTAGAAGAGCTGAAGAGGCAGAAGTCTTGTTTGAAGCAATGCATACTGGTCACAGCGTCTATGCTACTTTGCACGCTGATACAGCAGAACAAGCCTTGAAAAGATTGATTAACCCACCAATAAATGTTCCTACTACTGTAATCGAGGCTTTGCATTTGATTGCAGTCGCTTATAGAGATAGAAGATCTGGTTTGAGGAGATTATTACAATTAGCAGAAATTATACCATCAGAAAAGGGACCACAAGTAAACGTTCTTTACAGGTGGAAGCCTTTGAAAGATGAGATAACAAAAGAGAAGGATAGTTTTAGAGTTAAGGAAGAAATAAGAATGCATACTGGTATGACGGATCAAGAAATAGAAAAAGATTTGGAAGAAAAACAAAAAGTTTTGCAGTGGTTGGTCAAGAAAAAAGTTAAAGACATTAATGCTATTGGTAGAGTTGTCTCGATTTATTATTTGAAGCCAGATTATATCATTAAAGCGGCAGAAAAGAATGAAGATGTCGAAAAGACAATAGATAATTGGTATTCTTAAATCAGAAGCTAAAATAAATTATGGCAAAAGAAAAACAGAAATTTATTCCATTTGTTCCTTTTAATCTTGATGTTGCTTTAAAGTTCTCTCGCTCTTTCCTTTGGTTAGGAAGTAAAATTTCTGCTTTAAATCCGTACTTACCGCAAAAGCTTGCAGAAGCAGAAATTCCATTGAAAGATAGAGAGTATTTATCAATAGCAATTTTTTCTTCACTTTATTGGTTTACTGTTTTATTTTCCATATTAACATTTTTGCCAGCTTTAGTTGGAAAAAATTTTATCAATATTTCCCTACCAATATCTCTTTTATTTGCTTCAATAGCATTTTTTTACATAAACTTTTACCCAAATTTAGTTGCTTTAAGAAAGAGTAAGGATATAGAGAGAAATTTGCTTTTTGTTGTTAGACATTTATACGTTCAAGTCAGGTCTGGAGTTAGTTTGTTTGATGCAATGGTTGCTGTTAGTAAAGAAGATTATGGAATAATTTCAAAGGAATTCGAAAGAGCAGTTAAAGAAATTTCTACAGGAAAAGAGCAAACAGTGGTTTTAGAAGAAATGGCTTTAAGAATTTCCCACAGTGGTTTCAAAAGAATACTCTGGCAAATTGTTAATAGCTTGAAAAGTGGGGCAGACATTTCAAAAGTTTTAAGTGTAATAGCGAATGAACTTTCTCAAGAACAAAGAGTGAAAATTAGAAAGTATGGTTCTCAACTAAGTCCATACGCACTAATGTATTTGATGCTTACAGTTATTCTACCAACTCTAGGAATTTCCTTTTTGATAATTCTTTCAAGTTTTTCAGGCATTCAAATTCCTGAGACGTTTTTCTTTTTGATTTGGGGTGTTGTATTTCTCTTTCAGATAATGTTCATTGGTATGATAAAGAGCAGTAGACCATCGGTAGAGGTGTGATGATGAAAGCTTACAGATTTGTCAGAATGGTTTTGCCGAAAGAATATTTTAATTGGCTAAGAAAGAATCTAATTTTCGCTTCAATTAATATCTCTGAAGAAAAATTTGCATCTTTGGCCCTAGCATATTCATTATCTTTTTCATTCTTAATTTTTGTGATCTTATTGTTGACAGGATTTTCTCAATATTGGTATTTTTC
>Ga0105156_1000057_pt1 | contig 15407 bp, 17 predicted proteins | sample SSWtaG_3_FD_89673 | JGI IMG/M metagenome (GOLD analysis project Ga0105156, IMG submission 89673) | Hot spring microbial communities from Sandy's Spring West, USA to study Microbial Dark Matter (Phase II) - SSWTFFsm_matched | ecosystem: Environmental > Aquatic > Thermal springs > Hot (42-90C) ...
ATATAGATCATAATCTATTACTGTTGTTATTTGTTTTTTCTTTCTCAAATTAATATATTAATCTTTCGATTTCTCTTTCCATTAGTTTTTTAGCGAATTCGGAAATATTTGTTCCAATTTTGTTTATTAAGTTTCTTAAAGTATATAATCTTTCCTTATCTTTTGTATATATAGCATCTAAAACAGCATGTAATATATATTCTACAGTTTTCATATATTCTTCATATTTAGATATTTCCCCCTGTAGCAATTCTGGTATATATTTTTCTATTCTACTTATATTAACTAGTGGAATATATATTTTGTCGTAATATGAATGTAAGAGATCTAAGCAAGTTGATGCCGAATATTTATCTAATTCTAACATATCATTTATTCTTTGTGTGGATAAATATATTTTAATAAGTAAATCGATATTATTGTTAAAATATCCATCTAAAGTAAATTTACTAAGCATTTTAGTAACTTCTAGGTATGTCTTTTGAATATCTCTATTATCTACTATATATACTTCTAAATCTTCTATTTCCCTTCGAATCATGTCGAAAAGTTTATTAACTTTTTCATCTAAAGACCTTTCCATAACATTTTAAATATTAGAAATATTTAAAAAATGATTTTATTTATACATTCGGTTCTACAGATCTTATTGTAGGATCTATATCCATACCTTTTCTTCTGTTTTTTATTAGAACTATTCTAGATTTTACATCTTCATCAAATATTTCATATCCATCCAACATCTCTGCCAGGTTTTCAGAAAATCTCTTTACATCTTCCATAGTAGGTACATTTTCTATATTTAATTTAATCCTAGAATATCCTAAAAGAGAATATGATTTTACTTCTATGAAGTGTGGGTTATATAATTCTATTAAATCAACCCACTCATCTATATATTTTAGATCATCGTTTAAACCTTTTATTAATGTTATTCTAGCTACTCTTCTAGTCTTAACTTTAGATCCAATTTCTAAAGATTTTAAGTATCTTTCCCAATAATCTTTATATAAAGGAACAGATATCTTTTTATACATCTCTGCATTTGCACCTGTAAAAGAAATATATAATTGAGTAGGGTATGCATTTAGTTTTATGATTTTTTCTAAAGCTTCTGGAACTTGACCAGATGTAACAACAAATATAGATTTAACCCATGGCCAATTTTTCTTTATATAAAGAATAGATTCTGCTACATAAGGATATAGTAATGGTTCTCCAGATAGGGAAAAAGTTATATGTGTTGGTTTGTCTATAAATTTATTTAGTTTTTCTTTATTAGCTTTAGGATTTCCGTAATATCCTATTAGTAGTTTTTTCCTCATTTTCCTCAATTCTTCTAATGTTACTTCTGGAGGATCTACCGCTCCTTCTGGCAACATATTATAGTAAGGTTCAAATTCTAAATTTGGTCTCCAGCAAAATACACATCTATTTGGACACCAAACAACAGCTTGTGTTATTTGCATACATCCAGCGCTATCTATTTTATAGAATTTATGTTTATAACATGGTCTGTTATTTATAATTGATTCTCTAGTCCAATGACATATTTGTACTGCAGAATGATTAAAAATTCCGTATCTAGCCTTTTTTAATTGATCTTCGATTTTTTTATCATGTATCTTCCATATTTCCTGGTTTTTTTCTAGATATTGCATTGTTATATTATTATAAAAAATTTTATTAATTTTTTATATTATCAGAGAACTCGGCATTCATCATCTGTTCAGATGAGAAGGCTTTCTTCATAAGAATATAATTCTTTCTATGTTATATTTTTTAAAATATTTTAATAAAATTTTTTCTAAATCTTCTTTTGACATATCTTTACCACTACACCAAGCAACATCTAGATCTATATATGTACAATCTTCTTCAGTATATGTACTTATTACTATATGGGATGTAGAGAGTACAGATATAAATGTTAGATCTTTATTTCCATTAAAATCTTCTGGAAATAGAATTGTTTTTTTGAATAATATTTTACTATTTAAAAACTTAGCCAATTCTTCTGATAAAAAATCATATAACTCACTTTTATTGTATATTTTATCTATTTTTATTATGCATAACATTCTTTTAACGTCTTTAATAGACAATTTCCTATAAACATTATTTTCCATCTTTAAAATATTTATAATATCTTTGCTTTAAAAAATATTATATATAAAAAGATCATTGATAGCCCCGTCGTCTAGTGGTCTAGGATGTGGGGTTCTGGTCCCCATGACCGGGGTTCGAATCCCCGCGGGGCTATATAGCAATCTTAATAAATTTATCTTTAGTTTTAGTATGAATGAGTAAAAAACTTGAAGAGCTACTTGATAGAGAAGACATAAGATATTTAATAAAAAATGCTAATAAAATAGAAGATCCGGAAAAATATAGAAGAGAATTTGAGGAGATGTCAAAATTATTAAGGAAAATTGATGCGCCTTTTAAATATATTATAAATAGATTTAGACTACCGATTAAAGAGATCTTGAAATATTTAAATTTAGATGATATTTTAGTTAAAAAAGGTTGTTCCTATATTGGAAATCTATTAATTGTAACTAAACTTAAAATAGATCATTATGTAAGTAACGTAGTTGATATAGTATGCAATAAAGATACTCTTCATGAGCAAGAAAAAACAGCATTAGAATATATATCCAGATATGATTACGAATTTTTACCTTCTACAACATTTGGATTTGTAATAGACAATAAACTAATAATACCAAATTATTATGGAATATATGAATATATATTGTTGCGTCTAAATAATAATCTTCCATTGTATATAATTTTAGGCGCTGAAGGAAACATATATATTAAAAAGGGAAAAATATCCGAAACGATATACTTTGAAGATCCAATACTGATATCTCTTTTATATAAATTTTATAGATCTCATGAGAGAGATTGGTATGATCTTAATATGTACGAAGATAAAAATCCTCATGAATTAAAGAGAATAATAGAAATGGGAATTAGCGAAAATGATCTAGAAAAGGCTTTAAAATTATTCGATAAGAAAGATTTAGAAAAGATATTATCGAGAATTGAAGAATATATGAAAAGAAATCCAAATACTGTATACCAGGGTTTAATTAGTATAGTAGAACGTATAATAGAAAAATTAAAATCTAAATACAAGTAAATATCTTTAACCTATTTAATTAAATTTTTAAAAATTGAATATAACTATGTTATAAATATGGGTATAAGATGTGAAGAATTTGCTTTAAAATATCTTCCTATGATAAGGAGGGAATTAGTAAATATACTATATGAAAAATACAATATGTCTCAATCTTTAATTGCTAAAAAACTATTAATAACTCAAGCTTCAGTATCTCAATATTTAAATGGAGTTAGAAGAAGAAATAAAATAGAATTTTCTGAAGAAGAAAAAAATATAATAATGACAATAGCTGAAGAATTAACAAGGAGAGATGTTGTTTTATCTGATTTAATGATATACATATGTAAGATTTGTGATATGAGAAATAAAGGAATATCATGTCATATTTATAACGGTAAAAATATATAGGATTTTTATGGGTATTTTTGATGTAAAATCTGTTGCTGTAGTTGGTGTATCCAATAATGAAAAAAAAGCAGGTAATATAATTTTTAGAAATTTAATAAAAAGATTTAACGGAGAAGTATTTCCTGTTAATCCAAAATATGAAACTATATTAGGTATTAGATGTTATAAATCTTTAGAAGAAATAGAAAAAGATATAGATGCAGTTATTATTTCTATACCGGCTGAAGGTGTTCCAGAAGTAGTAAAACAAGCAGTTAATAAAAGAGCAAAGTTGGTTATAATAATTTCTTCTGGTTTTTCAGAAGTGGGAAGAAAAGATCTTGAAGAAGAAATACTAAAATATATAAAAAATAGTAACACTAGAGTATTAGGTCCTAATGGTTTAGGAATTTATGATCCATATACTGGATTAGACTCTTTTTTTATAGAAGATAATAGAATAAAGAGACCTAAAAAAGGTAATATTGCATTATTATCACAATCTGGAGCATTAGCAATGGCTTTTATGGAATGGTTATCTGAAAAAGATATCGGAGTGTCTAAAATAATTTCTTACGGTAACAAAATAGATTTAGATGAAGTAGATTTAATCAAAGAACTTAATGAAGACTCGAACACGAAAGCAATATTTATTTACATGGAAGGATTAAGAGAAAATCGCGGGAGAGAATTTTTAGAATTATGTAACAAAATAAATAAACCTATAGTAGTTTTAAAAGCAGGTAAAAGTAAGAGGGGTGCTATAGCAGTTAGTTCACACACAGCGGCAATGGCTGGAGATTATGAAATATATTCTAATTTATTTAAACAATTCAATATAATTGAGGCTAAAAATATGCATGACTTTATGACATATCTTAAAACTTTGGCGATATACTTATAATATCATAAACTGTAAATCAATATTATCATGGTAGTTTATATCTATACTAATGGGGGTGGAGAAGGAGTTTTAGCTACAGATTCATTAGAATTATTAAATATAGAAATTGAAGAAACTCCGGAGCATATAAAAGAGAAACTAAAACAAATCTTACCATCTTTTGCATCTTTGAAGAATCCTATAGATGTTACAGCTCAAGCTAGCGAAGATCAATATCTTAGGGGTTTAGAAATAATAATTAATGATCCTAATACTGAAGGAGTTTTAGCTATACTTTTACCTCAATTATCATTATTTACAATTAATTTTCCTGAAAGATTTTCTAAAATGTTTTATAAGCAAAAGCCAGTAGTATTTGTGGTTTATGGTGGTGGTTTTACAGAAATTATTAAAAGAGAGTTAGAAAAATATGTACCAGTATTTGATTATCCTGACGAGGGGGCTAAAGCTTTAAAATTGTTGATAGATCTTAAGAAAAGTAAAAAATTATTTATCTAATTTTTCCTAATTTTGACAACGAAATATATACAGGACAGCTTTCTTTTCCTAGTTCATAACATTCTCCTTTAGTAATACAACTTGGCCCCATAACTTTACCATATATCTTTTGAAGATATTTAGCTACTGCTTCAAAGAAAATTCTTGTCTCTAATTGTGCTCTATGGCATGTTCTCTGTTCTATAATATATTCTATAGCTTGTTGTGGTATTAACATAGCTATCGGTATGTAAGTTCCCAATGGTATATGATTTAGTTTTTCTATTATTTTTTCTTCTTTTTCTATAGCATGTTTAGAATATTCAACTACACGCTCAAATATATTTCTTATATCTTCTCTATTTTTTATATATGCTCCATAATATATACCTTTATATTCTAGAAATTGAGGCCAGGTCTTTGGAGGTAGAAGATATGGCATTATTTGTCTATGTCTTATGATTTGTCTTATAATTGCTATTGGAAGTTCGCTTGTTATTAATATAGTGTCTAATGTATTATTTACACTAATATAAGTATTACTAGAATAATTTAAATCTAACTTAGTTCCGTATAATTCATTATATCCAAATTTTTCCATTAATTTTTTTTCATTAAACGATAAAGTTAGTGGTTTTTCTTTTTTAACTGGCTTTATTCCTAAATTTTCTTCTACAAATTTCTCTATTATTTCGCCCATTTCTACTAGATTTTCATTTTCTATTAATTTACTAACTTCTTTTAGATAATTAGCAAATTTAAAATAATCTCTGAATGGAGGAAACTGTAATATTACCCATGTCTCAGTTCCTAGAGGTAATATAAATCTAGCGGCTTCCTTAGGAATACCCTTTTCTATAGCATATTTATAAGCTTCGAAATATGGAGCATATTTGTCTTCATAACCTAAATCACTTTTTAGTTCCGGAGGTTTTGAATATCTTAAAGAAAACTCTGTGCCCACACCATATATTCCGAATCCAGGTCTTATGCCAAGCCACATTAAGAAAGATATAGAAATAGGAACTTCAATTAACATAAAATAATTCCCTGTTTCAATCATGTCTGGATGATGCACTTCCATAAAAAGTTCAAATCTTCTATTAATTTCTTCTGGGTTTTTGTTTGCATAATCTATCAAATCTTCTAATCTTGACATAGAGATCTTTTTAGGTCCTCCAGTAGAGATTAAAGCTCTTAGGCCAATTATTTCTTTTGTTTCCCCTTTGGCAAATAAGATTTTATAATTTCCTATTTTTTGACTTTCTAAGATGCTAATAACCATTTTATATTGTTTTACTAAAATCATAAAAGATAACTTTTAATGTAACAAAGCATATTTTAGTACTATATATTTAAAAAATTTACTTTTATGTAGTTATCATTTTAGAAAATTTTTTAAATATTATCTAATTTTCATATTTTATGGTACAAAAGGTAGAAGAAATAATACGTCTGGTAGATCTTGCTAGAAAAGAAAAAGAGAAACTAGAAGAATTGATAAGATTGAAAAATATAATGTGGACGAAGAAAAAAAATATTTTAGAAAAAGTTAGAACAGTTAGAATAGAAAAGTTAGAAAATATAATCTATAATTATTATAGAGAATTTATTATTAGTGAATTAAAGAAGTACTTACCAGAATCAAACGAACTGATTAATTTTATGAAAGAATATTTATCTTTTTATAGTAATCTATATAAACATAAATTTTGTAGAGAATTAGATAAATTAATATCAAAATATAATAATAATAACTTAGAAGATATAATTAACAGTAAGAAGTTTGAGATATTATCGAAATATATACTAAATGACTTAACTAAAATTATTACACATCAGCTTTTAGATATTTATGAAATATCAAAAGGTTGTAGACGCTTTAATGATAAATGTCTAAAAATACAAGAAATTATATCAAAAAATTACAAAGAAATATATGACATCAAAAACGATTATAAATCATTTGTAAATGGACTTTATAAGTATATAAACTACTATATAAATACTCTTAACAAATTTGTTTGGTATACTAAAGAGCTAAATGACGTACTAAGTAATAATGACTTTAAAAAAATATCAGAGTTATCAAAAAATGTAGAATTTTTAGAAATTTTGCATGCTCTTAATAGTTATTAATATTTCTAATTTTTATTTTTGGTAATTAATATTAATGAAATTTAAATATATATAAAGGGTCTTGTTAATATGTGTCGGATAACGGCAATTATCCGACTCTACAAGACGAAGCATTTTCTACTTAAATAATTTTCTAGATGTTATTGTAACTTAATGATAATATAAGAAAAATTTAAAAATTTTTACTACAATAGAAATGATAGATCTTCTTTCTAGGTATAAACTAATAGAATTTATAAGAAATATTGATTCTTGGAGAAAATCTGAAAAAGCAGCATTTATTGTTCTTCAAAAAGCTTTCTAATTACTATACAATAAAAACTCTATTATAAAATAATATCGAAAAATCCATATCATTATAAAAAATACGAAGAGTATTTTAAGATGATCAGAGAAATAGTTAAAGCAGGTCTACCCAAATATTTCTGTCATGCAGAAATACCAGATTTACAAAGAGAATAGTCATTTTCTATAAATTTTAGTTGTTTAAATTTAGAAAAATATAATAATGAATTTACTAGACATATTAAAGAAAATGAGGATGAAAGTAAAACAGTTGACTCTAGAGAATTAGATAAATAACTTGAAGAAATGTTTTCTAAAGAAATAGGATTTTTTAAGTTTTCAGCATGTGTGGAAGTTGTTTTAGCTATATGATCTTTTTGACCCAACTTAATATACCAATAGTTACTATGTAGTTAAATTTTTTTTAGTTTTTTATTTAGACTATAAATAAATCTAGCTTTTGATCTATATACAATAGCAACTTTATTAATGATGTTATATCAGAATTAGAGAGAATATCCCTTTGATGGAATATAAAGATTAGGATTATTACTACCAAATATAAGTAACAAATTAATATGACAATTTCCGTTAATTAATTTTTAATAATTTAATCTACCCTAATTGATATAGAAATTTATCAAAAATTTGTTGCATAATTATATAAGTCATCTTTGGTCTACTACTAAGTAGTAATATATTGTATTTTTTAATAAATGTTATTCTATAAAAATAAATTTATGACAACTCTGAAATTTACTCTGCTTATAGTAAGTTTCTTATTATTTTCTATGGTTAATTTTATTTTTTCTTATAACGTAGTTTATAAAGATACAGAATATATACCTAACATAACTATAGAACCGAATATTGATAATTATTTATTTATTCCTGGTCAAAATATTTCCGGATATGTAATAATAAAAAATAACGATCCATACTATTATCCACAGATTTTTTTAGCCATAATGTTGATCAAAGAAGATACTTATATGACAAGTAACAATCAAGTATTATATGCGGAATTAAAGATGATATCAAATTTATTACCTTATCAAAACTATGTAGTAAATTTTACATATAGAATTCCTGAAAATATATCTTCTGGTAATTATAAATTAATGTTTTATCTATACACTGCAGTAAAGCACATAATAGGTAATCCAAATTTTTTTAATTCTACTTTTTATCGAGAAATATACATAAATAATACAGATTTTAATAATTATCCTTGGATATCTATTTTAAAAAATGAAACCAAATTAATTAATGATTCTAATATACTAAAATTAAATTTAGCTATATATTCTAACGATTCCACTTCTGCAAAAATAAGAGTTAAATTAGCTAAATGGGATGCTTTACTTTATGGACCAATATTGGATAGAATTTTTGTTATAAATTTGACAAAGGGATATCAAACTTTAATGTTCGATTTAGTAAATATATCCAATTTTTATGCAGATTATTATTATCTTTTAATAGAAGTTTATTCTGAAGAGTTATTACAAGATATGTACATTATACCATATCATATTTATGGAGAAGCTATCTTATTTGATGGAATATATCTTGATAAAAATGGAAAACTTTTGGTAGTTTTGTCTACTTATCCTAATAATAGTATTGTTCATAAATTATATAATGTAGAGCTTAAAGTATTTTCAAATAAACAAAAATTTACTAAAACAATTAAAATAGGTGATGTGGTTTATGATCATACAACTTATGTATACATTGAAGATTACGTCCCTATTAGTAACGGAATGGATTTATGTTTTAATTTAACTTATCAGAAAGAATTTAGCGGTTTAGTATATTTATCAAATATATGTTACACTTATTATGTAGAAGAGAATAAGAACTTTTCAATATCTTTAACTAGATTAAAAGTTATATTAGTAATGATTGTAACCTTAGCAATAATAACTTACTTTATACTAAAGAAATAAGTGTAAAATTTATAAATACTCTTATATATTTTATCTATTATAATGTTTAGATCTATAATGATATATCTGAAATATTACAAGTTACTAACATTGTTATTTATGGTAATATTCTTTTATTTTGGTCACTATTCTCATGGACAAACATCCAAAATTTATGATGGAAATTATCTTTGTGATTATAGTCAATTGAGAACATTAAAATTTAATGCAATATATCCTCGAGGTTTCCCTCCTATGTTTCCTTTTTCTCTATGTGCAGAAACATATACTAGATATGAAACAACCTATGTAACTTATACTTCTACAGTAACAAGTACAGTAACCAATACAGTTTATGTTACTAATACTGTTACTGTAACCCAAACTGTGACTGATACTTACTATGTATCCACAACATTAACATATTACGTATATAGAACATCTACAACATATGTTACTGTAACAAATACAGTAACTTATACGACAACACGAACATCTACTATTTATACTACAGTTTATTCTACAACAACTACGACAATATATGGAACTCTTACTGTTACATCTACTTCTACAGTAACTTCTACAGCTACTGCTTATACTACAGCTACAACAACAGTGTATTCTACAGCTACTTTTACATCGACTATCGCAGGAACCGCTACTACAACATCTACAATATGGAGTACTATATATACTACACTTTCTACAACTCAGACACAAACAAGTACAATTACTAGTACAGTAACTAACAATGTATATACTACTGTTACTCTTACATCTACTGTAACGGCTAAAAAAACTTATTATACTCTATTACAATCATAAATACGATGAATAATACAAAGTATAGTTTGAAGAAGATTCTTAGTTATATTTTATTGTTTATTTTTGTATTATATAATTTTCCATCTATTTATAGTAATTGTCAACTTATTGGTTTCAATCCTATAAATGGTTGTGAAATGTATGAATGTTATGTTACTGTAACATCTACTGTATATGTTACTAACACAGTTTATCGAACTGTAACTTACACATCTACATATTATTCTACAGTTACTAATACCGTTACAGTACGAGTTACAAAGACATATACATATTATACTACAGTCACCGATACCGTTACTGTTACATCAACAGTTACTTCGACTAATACAGTTACCGCAACGACAACGCGATATCTTACAATTACTACAACTTATGTTCTAACTAGTACAGTAAATTCTGCTACAGCCACCACAACAGTATATGTCACTAACACTCAAACAACAACGACAACTGTAACTGCTTCAACAAATACTGTGACCTCAACAGTTACTACAACTATAACAACAAATATAGCTACAACCACCATTACTACGACAACAACATTAACAACAACATCTACAGTTTATTCTACTATTACTAATACACAACATACAACAACCACAACAACAACTACATTTACTAATACATATTACTCAACAACAACCACCACAACCACCCTTAACTATGTATCTACTATAAGATTTAGAGGAATTCTTAATCTGGGATCAATTAATCAAAGTTTCGTCCAGTCTATAGACTTTCCTATAGTTGGAGAAAGAACAATTTTCTATTTAAATATATCCAATTTAGGAAATGCTACTGTAAATAATATGATTTTAAGATTTTCTCTTACTGGAGGAAATATAAGGATGTTTTATAATAATACCGAAATTTCCTCATTAGATGCTATTGTTATTTCTTCTGAAATTCCACCAAACGGCTATATAATAATACCATTTGACATGAATATACTAGCTTTTGGATCTTCTAGTTTAGATATATATGTTTTTGTAGATAACCAATACTTAGGGTATGTAACCTATCAATTTAACGTTAAGCCAGAAAATAGACAAAGTTCTCTAGTTATCTCTGAAAATATAATATATATTTTGGCAATTTTTATTACCGTTTTACTAATATGGTTAATCATATAGCTCATATTAATCACATCTTAAAAATTTTTCTTTTATTTATTGGATTATGAACCTAAAAACATTAATAATTTTAGTATTTTTAGTTTTTATTATTTTGGTGACGTTAGATTATTTTTTAGCAAATTTTCCTAAAAAAAATTTAAATATAAAAGTATTGGAAATAACTATTCATAATCCAACAGAATGTACACTTTTTGTCCCATACCAACAAAAAATACGGGTTAATGGTTCAATTATGGAGAAATACAAAATAAATACAGATGGATCTAATGTTTTTTTCTTTACTAATTTAAGTAATCCTAATGAGTCAATTTTATTTTCATGGTTTGCTGGATACTATGGAAATGAAGCTATATGGTGGGTCAAATTAACTGATAAAATCCCGCCAAATGGAAATATTACAATATATATGTATATAGGATCTCCAGAAGATAATTACTATAAATCTTATTATCCGTACGTAGGAATATCTTCTTTTGTATATAATAATTATAGCTGGGGACCTAAGAGCCAATATGATAATGGTAAATTTGTTTTTACTTTTTATGGATGGTTTTATGAGACATTAGACGGATGGTATGGCCTTATTAAACATGGTTCATATAATGTGACTCCAACAAATAAGGGAGTTGAAATGATTGGAAATACTATAAATCAAGGATCTTATATAATGCCATATAATACTGGTAATATTAGTATAGCTCCAATAATTGTAGAAGAGGGTTGGTTTTATGATGGAGAAGCAGATGCTCATACAATTTCTTTATTTGGCGAATCATTTTTTGGAAGGAGTAGAGCAGTTTTTGCTTCTGGAGTCAACAAGCTAGGTGGTTCTACACCAGCTCTTTACGGTTCCGTATTTGTCCAATATGAATACTATAATCTATCACCTAGAATATATATATCTTACATAGGAAGTAACAATTCTTTACAGTTATACGAAGGACCTTTTATTATCAATAAAACCAGTAATTATTTATATACATACTTTGCAATAGACTTTTGTGATAATGATAGTAAAGTATACGCAAGTACTGGATACTTTTTATTAGATAACATACCGCCAATTTCCCTATTAGGTACTCTAGATAGTAATTATAGAGTTTCTGTGGAATTTGATAGGAAAATGTTATCTGGTAATCATTTTGCAATTGGTGCTGGGAGCGGTTTAGAATCTACTTCCTTACAATCTGTTTTCTGGATTGTAGGTAGAACCCACCCACCAAGAGGAATTATGCCAGAAGTATATTTTAGAGAAATAAGATAGTGACATTATTTTTTATAAATTTTTTTAAAGTAGATAAGTTATGAATATATTTTATAAAATATATGAATTCATCCAAAGAAATATAATAATTGAAAAAATCTATAAGTTTATATTAAAATATCCATTTTATTTAATCTTGTCTATTCTGCTAATTTTTTATACATATAAAACGATCTCTGTATTTTATCCAATTGATTCTTATATATCTGACGAAGTATGGTATGCGTCTTCTGCCTATAATATTTTTACAAAGATCTTTAGAATTCCTATTGAACAATATGTACCTTTTCCAGAAGGAAAGAATCTTGAAAATTATTTTAATCTAGAACATCCCCCATTAGCCAAATATATAATAGGATTTTTTATATTTCTATTTGGATATACATACTGGGCTTGGAGAATTCCTAGTTGGATAATAGGAAATCTTATAGTAATTTTATCATTTTTAATAACTAGAAAAATAGTTGGTGAAAATGTTTTTGGGAATATTGCTGGTATAATTGTAGCAGCTTTGATTATGTCAGATCCTAATATATGGATTATGCATGGAATAGCTATGTTAGACATATATTTAGCATTCTTCTCTCTATTGTCAATATATTATCTATTAAAAGATAAAATTATTTTGTCTTCAATATCATATGGTTTAGCATTATCTTCAAAATTACCAGCCGTATTTTTAATATTCCCTTTTTTATACTATATAACAAAAAAATATAATGAAAGAATAAAAAGATTAATATATGGAATATTGATTCCTTTTTCTGTGTATGTGATTTTAAATATACCGCTATTAGTATATTTTGGTCTAACTAAATGGTTTTATGATAGTTTTTTACATGGTTTCGAATGGGGAATAACTTCAGGTCACATATCGGATGCTCCAAATCAGGTTTCAAAACCATGGCAATGGTTATTAAATATAAATCCATTTTATTTTGGGACATACTATAGCAATGTATTTTATGCGAATGTAAATATATATTTTATGATCTTATGGTTAGTAACCATACCAATAATGTTTTTAGTTAGAGATAATAAAATTATTCTAGTAGGAATTTATCCGTTATTTATGTATTTTGGTTATATATTGATATATATCTTGGGAAATGATACATTGTTCAGTTTCTATGTTTCCCAATTTATGCCTTTAATATACATTTATGTAATCTCCTCTTTGTTTTTGTTGGGCTTAAAATATTACTACAGAGATTATAAAATTTAAAAACGTTTATAAATGTATTGATAAAAATAATTTTTATGTCTGAAGAATATGAAGAACTTTATGCAACGAAACCTCAAGTTATTCTTTCTTTAATTACTACAATAATAGTTTTATCAATTATATTACCTACCTTATTTTTATTCCCATTCAATATTAAATTATTTCTGGCTGGTGCTGGAACTATTCTTTTATTGATTATATTAGATGTTTTTGTTTATTTATCTTATTTAGGAAAATTTCCCCTTTATAGAATTAAGAGATATAAGAAGGAATGATAAATTGTTTTAACTATTAAGTAGTAAATGCTTATAAATATTATTTATAAGATTTTTTTATGATTAAAAATCTAGACTCACTAGTAAGTAGTATAAAAAATTTTAGAAATAAAATTTATAATAATCTAGATTTATTATTACAAATTTTTGTACGTTCTTTGGCGTTATCTACTAGGTATGGTAGTGCTCTTATGGTAGTACACTATAATTTTTCAAATATGCCAGATATTGTTAAATTTAGTGGAATTAAGAAAAAGATTATAGATTTATTCCAAAGAGAAGAAATCGTATATATATCTGCAGTGATATCTACTATAGCACTATTAATGTTTTTTACAAATATTCTCAATATGGATAAATATTATCAAACGGATATTTTAGTTAATCAAAGTATAGATGTAGATAATACAAATAAGAAAATAGTTTTTTGGGTAGTCCCTTGGTATAGAGAAAATTATACAATAAGTGGAGTTGAGGAAATTATAAAAGTAATAGAAAATTACAAATACAATAATATATATGTTGGCTTAGTTATTCCTTTAGATCAATTGGAACAAAAAGGACAATATGTATCTGTAATAAATAATACTATAAACTATATTATAAACAAAAGACCTGAATTATCTAATACGATATTCATCAATATTTTTCCTACATCTTCAGAAACTTTTAGAGGAGATCTTATAAATTATGAGCTTTCCCAAGATCATGCAAAGTATATTACTTATATAACAAAAAAGTTGGTTGATAATGGATATAATATATATATTGGATTTAGTGAAATGGATGGTTTAGTAAATAGAAATCCTAACTTATTAATTAAAAATTATGAAATAATACTAAATGAATTAGTTAAAGAAGGTGTAAATCTTAATAAAGTAGGGCTATATTATTATAGTACTCATAATGTGGTCATAAATAATTTTAAATTAGTTGGCGATATGTTATTAAACTTAGCTAATAATTACGGAATAAAATCTAATGTATACATAGGTTTAGATAATTATAATTATAGATTTTCCGAATGTGATATGAATGGCAAGGCAGATTTACCAAATTACTTTGCTTTAAGAATTAAAGAATTATCTGAATATTATAAAGGAAATGATAAAATTAAAATAATGGTTGGAGAAATAGGAGTACCTCTGGGAAAAGAATGCGTTTCTAATTTATGGTACGATTTATCTAAGGGATGGGATTATGAAAAAGTTCTAAAATATTCTAAAGATAGTATGATTATGTGGAAATTAGTATTAGATTCTTATAAAGAATTTGATAATAATCTATCAAATAAAATAAGTTTGGTTGGTATCTATGAAGTTGGAGGGAAAGAATATAATATATTTCTTCTTCCACAGGAAGAAAAAGATAATATTATTAAATACATTATAGAATTCTCTATGTCAGGATAGTACTAAAT
>Ga0105156_1000058_pt1 | contig 15395 bp, 18 predicted proteins | sample SSWtaG_3_FD_89673 | JGI IMG/M metagenome (GOLD analysis project Ga0105156, IMG submission 89673) | Hot spring microbial communities from Sandy's Spring West, USA to study Microbial Dark Matter (Phase II) - SSWTFFsm_matched | ecosystem: Environmental > Aquatic > Thermal springs > Hot (42-90C) ...
CCTTATATTGTGCGCGAAACGTTAATCCACCCTCTAGGCTATAGACGAGTCGAGGGCGATGACTTGCAACTCGGGTCCTGAGCTCACGAGTGATGTCGACAGGCTAGACGAGCCCTCCCTCGACCTCTTGCCCGAGAAAGGCGTCTACACCATAGTGCTCCTCCTCAAGGAGGAGAGGGCGATGGGCGTGGGCTCGCTGGGCGTCGTGAGGATGAAGAGGGGCCTCTACGCCTACACTGGCTCTGGCTTGGGCCGAGGGGCCCTGAGCCTCAGGGGCAGGGTCTCGAGGCACCTCAGCAAGCGCAAGAAGCTGAGGTGGCACATAGACTACCTCACTTCGTCGGAGTCTTCAGTGGTCGTTGGGGTAGTAGCGTCTCAGGCCGAGAAGAGGCTAGAGTGCGCCATAGCGTCGGTCATCAACTCCATGGCCGAGCCCGTTGAGGGCTTTGGGTGTAGCGACTGCAAGTGCCGATCGCACTTGGCCCTCATGCCCTTTGAGGGCGTGGGCGAATGCTTGAAGTCGATAGAAATGGTGTACGCTTTTCTAGGCCTCGCGCCGGTTTCCTTGGCCCTCCGACCTCTTCAAGTACTCGGAGGTCATGTAAGATAGCAGGTCCACTATCGACGCCGTGACCTCGACGGGAACGCCGTCGGTTCTCGTGACGCCCTCGCCGCTAATCCCGTCGATCGCGCCGGCGTCGACGATCGCCCTCAGGAGCTTAAGCTCCATGTCGCGGTCGTGGGGCCATTTTAGGCGGTTGAGCGCGGAGAGTGCGCAGGAGACGGCGTAGCAACCGACGTTAGATACGGACGAGGCGACTACGAGGTCGGCCTCAGAGGACGCCGCTATCCCTCCACGACACGGGCATCCGCAGTCCCTCCCACGAGGGACGAAGGCCCTCACGGCCTCCTTTATGGCGCCGAACCCCACCTCGTTACCGCCATCGCCTATGGCGATGACCTTGGCGCACATTTTTCGCGCTTCTCGCAGGAGGACCTCGGCCCTCGAGTGATACTTGCTGACGTCGACGCCGAGCATCGTGTGGTAGACTCCCACGTCATTCGCACCCGCCTTCTCGACGAAGATCAGTAGGAGAGGCTCACCCGACTCGAACAGCTTGCGAGAGTGGTCAGTTAGTGGACTATTTACTGGCAAGGGGATCGTCGGGCACCTCAATCCGAGGAGCTCGGCGCCGGCCTTTAAGACCTCCACGGAGTCCTCCTCTATCGCGAGGTAGACGTCGAGCCCCAGCTCCGTCATGGTCTTGGCCAAGACCAATGCCCCGGGAGGGCCGTCTGTCTCCTGGACCATCCTTGGCAAGACCTTAAATCCTGTGACGATCACGGCCCGCCCTCGCCCCGCCTCATCTACTAGCTTAGCCGCGGCCTCCACGAGTGGCGCGTTGCTGAGGGACCTGGCCGCGCCGTAGAGCTTGTCGACGACACCTCTAAAACCGACGTCGAACCTCAAGACCTTGTCAAGCTCCTCGCATAAATCCTTAAATCTCACGTACTAACTCCTCCTCTCAAGACCTATTGAAGGAGGCTCTGGCTATTGAGCTTAAAAATAGCTGTCATCTACGGCGACGGAGTGGGCCCTGAGGTCATCAAGGCAGCTCTCGAGGTTCTTGGGGCACTGGACTTCGACGCCGAGTACGTGAATGTAGATGCCGGCTACGAGTACTGGAAGAGGACTGGCAAGCCGATGGAGGACGGCGCCCTAGAAGTCATAAGGAGTTGCAGGTGCATACTCAAGGGGCCTCTGATGACACCTCCGGACACCACGTCGTATAGATCGATCACCGTGACCTTGAGGCAAACGCTGGACCTCTACGCCAACGTCAGGCCCTTCAAGGACTTCGGCAAGGCGCCCAAGAAGATTGACATGGTCATAGTGAGGGAGAACACCGAGGACCTGTACTCAGGCATAGAATATAGGCTGGGCTCCACCGCCATTACGCTCAGGGTCGTGAGCGAGAAGGCCTCTAAGAGGATAGCAAGGTTCGCCTTTGAGCTGGCCAAGAAGGAGGGCAGGAGGAAGGTCACAGTGGTCCACAAAGCGAACGTCATGAAGGAGTCCTGCGGCCTGTTCCGCTCAGCCTTCTTCGAGGTCGCCAAGCTTTACCCAGGCATCCAAGCAGATGAAATAGTCGTCGACTCAGCGGCCTACAGGATAGTCGTGGCCCCCGAGACGCTAGACGTGCTCGTGACGCCGAACATGTTCGGCGACATACTCTCGGACGTCGCTGCGGGAGTCGTGGGGAGTCTTGGGCTCGCCCCCTCGGCGAACATAGGCGACAATTACGCGATGTTCGAGCCAGTCCACGGGACGGCACCCGACATAGCCGGCAAGGGCGTAGCGAACCCCATAGCCTCCATACTCTCGGCGGCAATGATGTTGAGCTATCTCGGGGACCTCAAGAGGGCGAGGTCGATAGAGATGGCAGTCCGTGAGCTCATAACGAGGGGCGAGGTGTTGACGCCGGATATGGGCGGCACTGCCAAGACCGTCGACGTGGCGCGTGAAGTGGCCAAGCTCGCGAGGGAGGCCTACTCTCGACTATAGCACCGACCTGAGCAGTCCTCCTATCATGGCTAGCACCAGGTCGCCGTAGAGCAGGGATATGAAGAAGCCCAAGGTTATGTTGACTATCAGCGGTATTGCCGGGGAGACCCACACCTCCTCGTCCCCCCTCACTAAACCTTTCTTCACCAACTCCTCTAGCGCTGCGTAGGAATCGCCGTCCCTGACCCTAGTCGAGAGCCTAAACTTCCTCTCGACCCGTCCCTCTCTGAAGGCGAACTCCTCCAAGGGGAAGTAGAAGTCCTTCTTCTCGAGGACCTTGCAGATTCGAGCTTTGTAGCCTATGACGACGACTAGGAGGCGCTTCCAGAAGCCCCTCTCTTCATTGTCGGTGAAGAGGGGCCCTTTAGCCCTCTTGACGGCGTTTGATAGCGCGATGCCCAGGGCTAGAAGGGCGGCCGTCAGCACTGAGTTAGTGAATATCGAGGCCGAGAACACCGGGTTCTGAGGGCCGAGGGGGCTGAAGCCCAGCCTCTCTAGGGGGTTGAAGGGCAGGGCGACCCCCAAGCACCATAAGCACTTAGCATCAGCCCCTCCAAAGAAGCCAAAGTAGTATAGCCCGAGGCCGAGGGCGAAGCAAAGGGCTGCCGACGCCGCCAAGATCGTGAGGTGGAGGCGCGAGAAGTCGACCAAGAGCTCGACAACCGTCAACAAAGCTCCGCAACCCCCCATCGCCAGCCAAATGGCATCGCTGACCTCTCTGGTCCTCCAGTCCTGAACAGACGCCCACACGAGGGCTACGGCGCATAGAGCGGTCTTGATGAGGACAATTGAGTGCAGCAAGCCCAAGGCCCACCTCGATTATCTCCTGTAGAACCGTTTTTAAAGGGCTTCCAGCAGTGTGTAGAGGAGGAGATGGGGTTGAAGATAAAGGCGTCTACGAGAGTCATAAGGTGTCCAAAGTGCGGCTACGAGTTCGACCTGTCATACGCCAGGACTTTTGCTTGTGGAGGCTGCCCATCTTCGGCCATAGGCTGTCAATACGCCAGATGTCCTCGGTGCGGCCACGAGTGGCCCCTCTAACCCGACCGCTACCTCAAATTCTTGGTCTTGATCTTGCCCCTTATCCATCGAGCCCGCCTATCTACCTCTTCCAGGTCGAGCTTGAAGTAAGCGGCGAGGCCCTCGACCTTCATGGACGCGATCGCTGAGGCGTAAGAGGAGGCATCTTCCAAGAAAAGTCCCTTGCACAAGTAGTAGACGAGGGCGCCCAAGTAGACATCGCCAGCCCCCGTAGGATCCACGAGGTGTGCCGGGTAAGCCGGGACCACTATTGCCTTCTCACCGTCGACTATGACCGATCCCCTCTCGGCCAGCGTTAGAGCCGTCACGGCCCCGGTCTTCTTGTGTATGGTCGCGGCGGCCTTTATGGGCTCGTCTAGCCCGGAAAGTAGCTTGGCCTCCAATTCATTGGGCTTTACCAAGTGGCTCTCGCAACAGGCCTCGAGGGCCTCGGGGTTGCTGTAGTACTCGACAACCCCATTCCTTATCCTACGAAGGTAGCCTTGCGGGTCCAAGAAGACCATCGACCCCCTCTTCCTAAAGGCCTTTGGGATCTCAACACCCACTTCGCCGAGGACAGGGCCAACAACGACCGCCTTTGCGTCAAAGACCTCTTGAGGGATCGCTTCCATCAAGATCTTCCCACTAAACCCGAGGACCTCTAGCTCCCTGTCGCCACGGTCGAGGTACTTGAGCTTAAAGCCCGTCGTCTCCTTCGCGTCCCCGGCTTTTATGAAGCACAGGCCTATCCTCTTCAAGGTATTGAAGAGTCGCTCTTGAAAGTCCTCTCCAATGCGGCCGATTAGGGCGACCTCCTTCATCCCCAACCTCTTTGCCGTGAAAGCGACGTTGAAGCTGCAACCAGATAAGACCCTGCCAATGCTTTTTACGAAGGGCGTCTCGATGACGTCATAGACTGGATTGCCTACAGCTACGAGGTCGTACGCAGCCATATGAACTGCTTACCGGCAGAACTGACGAGAACTCGGAAGTAGACGATTCTGAGGACGTACGCTGTCTGGAGTTATTGCTGACCCTTCCATCCCACGCCTCTGATTATCCTCGTCTTAGCCTGTCCTGGGATCGCCTTCCTCTCCTCCTCGGCCCTCACCTTTCTAACTCCTTGGAATATCGCACAGCTCACGCAAAGGTACTTGGTTACGAGAGTCTTGCTCATCTGGACGCCTTTGCTCTCAAGCTCCTTCCTCAATTGCGGATCAACGAAGCTGACGTATCTGGAGATCTTGATGGCCTTGCCCCTCGGAATAGGCCTCCCGCAACCATCACACATGACCGTCGAATCCCTTCCCTTGTCGCCCTTGGACCTCCCCCTGTTCTTCCTTTTCTTGGGCACAATACATCAACCCTTTGCCCCAGCTAGTAGAACGAGGACGACCTTGTCTTATAAGGATTTTGTGGCGACCTCAGTAGGTCTTGGCTACTCTCAACACCTTCGTGGCCGCTTTGTCGCAGTTGACGCACCCTCCCTCGACCCTCAAGGGCTCCACTGCGACCCCCAAGATCTTGGCCTCTAGGCTCTCCTCGAGGGCCAGCCCGCACTCGCCGCGGCCGCACCACAGCACCTCGACTATGCCCTTCCTGGCCCTTATGAGCTCCGCGACCTCCTCAAGGCTCTGAGCCCTAAAGGTCCTCTCCCTCAGATATCTCCACGCTGCTTCTCGGAGGTCGGCCGTCATCCTCTCTGCCAGTTGCCTCACGTGGCTCACGAGCTCTCTTTGAGGGCACGCCGTCCTGGTCAAGTCGTCTCTCCTGACGAGCGTTGCCGTTCCCTTCTCCACGTCGCGAGGTCCTATCTCGACCCTTATGGGAACCCCCTTCAACTCCCACTCGTAGAACTTAGAGCCCGGGGTCGCGTCCTGCCTGTCGTCGATCGCCACCCTGAAGCCCGCGGCCTTGAGCTCGCTGTAAGCCCTCCTAGCCTCGCCGTAAACCTCCGCCTCCTTGCCTTTGTAGGGTATGGGTATGACTATCGCTTGGATTGGGGCTACGTTAGGCGGTAGCACTAAGCCGTGGTCGTCCCCGTGTATTGATATCAAGGCTGCTATCACTCGCTCTGATATGCCATAGCTGGTCGTCCAGACGTGCTCGTGGCTCCCGTCGGGCCTCAAGTACTTCACGTCGAAGGCCCTCGAGAAGTTCTGGCCTAAGTGATGTACAGTCCCTATCTGGAGCGCCCTACCATCCGGCATCACCGTGTCGAAGGCGATGCTGTATACGGCACCGGCGAACTTGTCCCAGTCGGGCCTCCTAGATATCAAGTACGGTATGCAGAGCTCGTCGAAGAACTTCTTGTAGAGCTCGACAATACTCCAGACGTGGCTTTCAGCGTCCTCGTAGGTGGCGTGGGCGGAGTGCCCCTCTTTAAACGTCGTGACCTCCCTGACCCTTATCATGGGGTGAGTCGCCTTCGTCTCGTACCTGAACACGCTCACTACTTGGTACAGCTTAACCGGGAGATCCTTGTAGTCCCTGACCCACAGCTTTAACATGGGCATTATCACTGTCTCGCTCGTGGGCCTCAGGGCCAGTCTCTCCCCCAGCTCGGTGAAGCCCCCCCTCGTGACCCAGAAGACCTCGCCCTCGAAGCTCCTTACGTGCTCAGCCTCCCTCTCCAAGAGGGTCTGGGGGATGAGGGTCGGGAAGAGGCACTCTTCGTGGCCGCTCTCGTCCAGCAACCTCCTCATGACCTCGAGTACGTGCTTCCTGAGCTTGAACCCGTACCCCGGCCACACGCCACAGCCCTTGACTGGGAACCTGTAGTCGTAGACCATGGTGTGGAGAGTTACCTGCTCAAACCACTCGCTGAAGTTCTCGTGCTTTTTATTGCGCGAAACAGCCATCCCTGACACCACGACGACCTATTAACCTCTCTATGTGAGGCCGGTCGAAGAATTTATATTTTAAACCCTCGGGCAGAGAAAGCGGCCCACATAGGCGGGGTGCGCCGTGGACCTAGCAATGGTGGTGACGACCTCTTTCGTCATCGCCCTCTTAGCCTCCGCTTTGACTTACTTCCTGGGCTCTAAAATGGCTCCGAGGCCGAAGCCGAGCCCCGAAAAGGTTAAGCCGTACGCCTGCGGCGAGGACGTCCCCGCAGAGGTAGTCCCCTTAACAATCCACCTCATAAACTTCGCTATTGTATTCTTGGTATTCGATATGGTAGCCATGGTAATCGCATTCGCTATACTGTCGCCAGCCGTATTGCGCACCTCAAGCTTCTTGATAGCGATCTATGCCATCGTGGCCCTAGAGGCCATACTCCTCCTAGCGAGGAGGAGGTGGTAAAAATGGGGCTGGTCGATTGGGCTAGGATTCGAAGCCCTTGGGTCTTGCACTTCAACACAGGGGCGTGCAATGGTTGCGACATCGAGGTCGTGGCCGCGCTGACGCCTAGGTACGACGTCGAGAGGTTCGGCATAAGGCTCGTGGGATCGCCTAGGCACGCCGACATACTGTTGGTCACTGGCCCGGTCACTAAGCAGGTCGAGAAGAGGTTGAAGAGGGTCTACGAGCAGATGCCGGAGCCGAAGTTCGTGATGGCTGTGGGGAACTGTTGCTCCAGCGGTGGGGCCTTCAGGAACTGCTACAACGTCTACCCCGGGCTAGACAACGTGATACCGGTCGACGTGTACGTCATGGGCTGCCCTCCCAAGCCCGAGGCCATAATAAACGGGGTCGTGAAACTGATCGAGAAGCTTAGGGGTGGAGGGTCTTGACGGTCGAAGAGGAGCTCGTGAGCAGGCTCAAGGAGAAGTTTGGGGACAAAATACTCGAGGCCAAGATCCAAAGGCCCAGGAGGGTTTTCGTGACAGTCAACGGCTCGACTTACAAGGACGTGATTAAGTTCTTGAGAGATGATGTTGGCGTGACGCACTTGTCGACGATATCGGGAGTTGATGCGATAGACCGCTTCGAGGTGATACCTCACCTCTCGTACAAGGGCATAGTGATATCCGTCAAGGCGTTAGTCCCCAAGGACAGCCCCGAGATAGACACTATAACCGACGTGATCCCGGGGGCCTTCTTCTACGAAAAGGAGGTTCATGAGATGTTCGGGATAAACATCAAGGGCCACTCGGACCTCACACACCTTGAGCTCCCTGACGACTGGCCCGAAGGGCTGTACCCCCTCAGGAAGGACGTGGACCTCCAAGAGCTGATTAAGAGGATAACTAAGGAGAGGGATTAGGGGATGAGTAGTCTAGTTGACATCCCAATAGGCCCTCAACACCCAGCGATAAAGGAACCCATCAACATAACTTGCTACGTGGACGGAGAGCAGGTCATCGGTGCCAAGCTCAGGCTGGGCTACAACCACAGGGGCATAGAGAAGGCTGGCGAGTACCAGACCTTCATTCAAAACCTCTACATAGCCGAGAGGATTTGCGGGATCTGCGGCATAGTCCACGCGTTCAGCTTGGCTCAGGCGACCGAAGACATCATAGGCAAGGAAATCCCCCGAAGGGCCGACTACTTGAGGACCATAGGCTTGGAGCTCAACAGGATACACAGCCACTTGCTGTGGCTAGGGGTCGCGGCCCACGAGATAGGCTTCGACACCCTGTTCATGTACGTCTGGAGAGACAGAGAGATGGTGATGGACGTGATAGAGGAGTTCACCGGCAACAGGGTCACGTACGCCTTAGTGACCATAGGAGGGGTGAGGAGGGATCTGCCACAGGAGAAGGCAGAGAAGATCCTAAAGGTCATGGACGTTCTAGAGGAGAAGGTGAAGAAGTACAAGGAGATGTGCTTGGACGAGAGGACCATAAGGGTGCGTTGCGATGGCGTGGGCATACTGAGGAAGGAGGACGCCATAGCCCTATGCGCTGTGGGCCCCACGGCTAGGGCGTCGGGCGTGCCCTTCGACGTCAGGGCCGACGACCCCCACGCGGCGTACGATGAGATACCATTCAAGGTCGTCACCTACGACACCTGCGACGTGACCGCTAGGCTACTGGTCAGGATCGACGAGACACTTGAGTCGATAAACATCATTAGAGAGTCTATAAGGAAGATGCCCTCGGGGCCCATAAGGGCTAGGTTGCCGAGGATCGTCCCGGCTGGAGAGGGCGTTGGGAGAACCGAGGCCCCTCGAGGAGAGGTGTTTCACTACGTTAGAGCTAGCGGCTCCGAGAAGCCCTTCAGGTGGAAAGTCAGAGCGCCTTCGCTCGCCAACTTCCTATCGGTTCCGGTGATGCTGACCTCCAAGGGTGACTACGTGGTCTACATAGCAGACGTGCCCATAGTCTTCGCGAGCATAGACCCTTGCATGAGTTGCACTGACAGGGCAGTGAAGTTCGTTGACGTGTCGAGCGGTAAGAGCTGGGTCTGGACCTTCGGCCAAATAAAGCGCATTTACTGGAGGGACAGGTCGTGACTCAGGAGCTCACGGCAATCCTCGGTATATTGCTCTTCCCGGGCCTCCTGTTCTTCTCGATCTTGGGCCTCTTCTTCGAGTGGATAGACAGGAAGTTCTACGCGAAGCTCCAGAACAGAGTGGGCCCATTATACACGGGTCCGTGGGGGCTGCTCCAGCCCTTCGCGGACTTCGTCAAGCTAATGTCCAAGGAGGACATAGTGCCCGAGGGCGCTGACAGGCCCGTCTTCTCCTCAGTGCCGGTCTTTGCCTTAACCTTGACCTTCTTCGCGACGCTCTTCTTGCCAGTTTGCGGACCTCAAGGGATAATCTCGTTCGAAGGAGACGTAGTGGTCTTGTCGGTAGTCCTGACAATCCTCGTAATTCTCGTGTTCTTGGGGGGCTTCTCCTCTGCGAGCAGGTATTCAGAGGTAGGGGCTGAGAGGTCAGTGCTTCAACTTCTGGGCTATGAGATACCCCTCGTGGCCTCGGTCCTAGGAGCAGCCGCCATAACGGTCTCCACGGGGGGCTCGCTCTCCATTAATGGCATAGTAGAGGCCCAGCGAGATTGGTGGGCGATACTAGGGGTGCAGGCCTTGGGCTTTGCGATATTTTTACTGGCGGCGCAAGCCGAGCTCGAGAGAGTGCCCTTCGACATACCCGAGGCGGAGACGGAGATAGTCGCTGGCTGGACTACCGAGTACTCGGGCAGGAAGCTGGCGCTCTTGAGGCTTGCGAGGGACGTAGAGCTGGCCTTCCTGTGCGGTCTGGGGGCCACGCTCTTCTTAGGGGGCCCTCAGCCGGGCCCGTTAGTGCCAGGCCTAGGAGGGGTGATTATCTCGACGATGCTCTTCGTCATAAAGTCCGTGGCCGTCCTTCTGTTGCTAACGATAATAAGGGCGGCCATGTCGAGGTTGAGGATCGACCAGATGATCAACTTCGCTTGGAAGTGGTTGGTGCCCCTCTCTCTGCTTCAACTGCTATTGGCGGTGGTCGTACCCTTGGTAACCGCTTGAGGGGGCTGGGCAAGTGCCGATATTTCGCGAGGTCTTGAAGACCGCTCTTCAGAAGAGGGCCACGATACTCTACCCCTTCGAGAAGAGGGACGTGCCCTCGGACTACAGGGGCAAGATCGAAATAGACTACGACCAGTGCGTCGGCTGCGGCTTGTGCTCTAGGGATTGTCCATCTCAAGCGCTCGTGATGGTGACGTTGTCGAACGGCAAGAAGAAGCCCAAATATTTCTTGGCTAGGTGCACCTTCTGCTCGCAATGCGTTGAGTCCTGCCCTCGAAAAGCTATTAAGACGACGCAGGTGTACGAGTTAGCCACCTATAATAGGAAGGCGGAGGTCGTTGAGCCTTGTGGGACCTCGCGCTGATATTCTTGGCGTTGCTCGCCGCCATACTTGCGGTCGAGGCCAAGGACCTCGTCAGGAGCATAATAGCCTTCCTCATCATGTGCGTCTTCGTCGCAGTGATCTACTACGCTATGGGCGCCTTCTACGCTTCGGTGTTCCAGCTCTTGATCTACGCAGGAGCCGTCTCTGTCTTGTTGATAGTAACGGTACACACGATTAAGAGGAGGCGAACCGCATGAAGAGGGGCCTCGCGATAGCTGGCGCGATACTAGTAGTAGCGACTTCAGCATTACTCCTCACCTCGCTCTCCTACAGCATGCCAGCGAGACCGTACGTAGGCGTCGCAGCGCCCTACAAGGAGTTGGGCGAAATGCTCTGGGGCTACAGAGCCATAGACATGCTGGCCCAAGCCTTTCTGATACTAGGCGCCGCATGTGGCGTCACAGCGCTCTTCAGGCTTGAGCCGCCAAAGGAGGTAGCGGAAGAGGAGGAGGCGGTCGTCGAAGCCCCTCTGGAGGAATCTGTAGAGGAGGAGGTGTAGGGGGAGTGGGCTTCGCCCTTCCACAGGCATATCTCGCCTTCTCAGTAATACTTCTCGCGATAGGCGTCTACTGCTTAGTATCCAAGAGGAACATGATAAAGACCGTCATAGGCATCGAGATAGCGACCATCGCGGTGAACACCGCTTTGCTGTCGCTTAGTTGGGCGAGGGTGGCGACCACCCTACCTACGGTGAGAGCCGTCGAGCCCCTGGCCCAAGCCCTCGTCATAATCTCGATAGTGATTGGAGGCGTCATAGCCGCGCTCGCCTTGTCGTTGGTAGTAAACGCCCATCGCCACTACAAGACGCTCGACCTGAAGAAGCTTAGGAGATTGAGGTGGTGAGTGATGGTAGTGGAGGTAAGCGCCATCGAAGCCCTAGGGCCCATAGTAGCGCTGGTGGCCTTCTCAGCACTAATGCCCATGATAGGCTACGTCGAGGGGAAGCTCAAGTACAAGTACCTGACGGGGATCGTGGCGTCCATAGGCCTCCTCTTGGCGCTGGCCTCCTCTATTCAGCAATACCGGAGCGCGTTGGTCGAAGGCGAGACCTTAAAGTGCTGGTTCCATCCATTTGGCCCTCCTCTAGGCGTTGAAATGAGGATAGACCCCCTTAGCGCCTTCATGGTCCTGCTGTTCGTTGGCTTGGGCCTCTTGGTGTCGATATACTCAATAAAGTACATGGAGCACGACACTGGCTTAGACAGGTACTACGCGATGCTATTGCTACTAGTGGCCGGCATGATGGGAGTCGCCGTCGCAGGGGACTTCTTCACGCTCTTCGTCTTCTGGGAGCTGATGAGTGTATCGTCGTACTCTCTCGTCTCCTTTAGGAAGTACAGGTGGGAGCCCATAGAGGCTGGCCTCAAGTATCTCGTGATGAGCACCTTGGGATCTCTCGTGGCGTTGCTCGGCATCTCGTTGCTCTACTATCACGCTGGTACATTGAACTTCGCGACCCTCTCTAAGGCCTTCGCCGAGCCGGGTGGGGCCCCCGTGCTCTACAACTATGTGATATTGCTATTAATCTTCGTTGGCTTCGGGGTCACGGCGTCGATCGTGCCCTTCCACACATGGCTTCCAGACGCCCACCCAGCCGCTCCGAGCTCCATAAGCGCGATGCTGTCGGGGCTAGTAATCAAGGCCGGCGTCTATGCCATCGCGAAGGGCTCCTTTACGATATTCGCCCCCTCGTCCTTTGACTACGGCGTTCTCTTCGTGGTATTCGCCGTTATAACCACTACCGTCGCGAACGTCATGGCATTGCTCCAAAGGGACATCAAGAGGCTTCTGGCCTTCTCGAGCACCGTAAACATAGGCTTCATATTATTCGGCTTGGGCACGGCAGCCTATGCCTTGTACCGCTCAGTTGAGGGAGCGGCCTTTGCGAGCGCCATGGGGCTAGTGGGGGCGCTCATGCACATCTTCTCCCACGCGCTGGGCAAAGGGCTTCTATTCCTTGCCGCGGGCTCCTTCATCACTAGAGCGAAGACGAGGAACATATACGATATTCAGGGCATTGGCAGGGCCATGCCTTGGACCGGCGTGGCCTTCTCCATAGGGTTGCTGTCGCTAAGCGGGGTTCCTCCTTTAGCGGGTTTCGTGAGCAAGTTCATCTTGCTAATGGCTGGTTACAGCGTAGGCGACGTGTTCATGAACGTGGTGACCTCGCTAATGCTCGTGAACAGCGTCTTCGCCGCCGCCTACTATCTGAGGCTCGTGCAGATATGCGTCATAAGGCCTAGAGGGGAGAGGGTCGTGGGGCTTAAGGAGGCCTCTCCTGTGATAGTGGCACCGCTCTTGTTGCTGATGATAGCGTTGATAGTGATGGGTTGCTATCCGTGGCCTTTGCTGGACGTAGCGCAAAAGGCCACCTCGGCCCTCCTCCTACAACCATGAGCGAGGAGATACTTTATACGCTACAAGATGTCAATTAAAGCGGGTAGCTACGCGTGATAATATACGCTGACCTTCATATACACTCGAAGTACAGCGGGGCCACGTCGGAGAGAATGGACATAAGAGAGCTCCTGACATACGCCCCTCTAAAGGGAATAAACCTCCTAGGGACTGGCGATGCCCTCCACCCCTCGTGGCTCAGGGAGCTAAAGGAGTGCCTCGAAGAAGTTCCCGGAACCGGCCTCTACAAGGTCAAGGCCTCCTCTGCGGATCTATACTTCGTGATTCAGACGGAGGTGGGGACGATACACGAGGTGGAGGGAAAGGCGAGGAGGATACACCACGTAGTCTTGATGCCGAGCCTAGAGGTCGCAGAGCAAGTCGCCGACGTCTTCGACGAGCTCGGCGACCTCAGAGCGGACGGACGCCCCGTCTTCGACGTGGAGCCCGCAGAGCTCGTCGAAATGCTCTTGCAGGTAGACGATGACATATTCGTCTTCCCGGCCCACGCTTGGACCCCTTGGTGGTCCATCTTCGGGTCGATAGGCGGTGTAGACAGCCTCGAAGAGTGCTACGGGGATAAGAGCTACAAGATAAAGGCCCTTGAGACGGGCCTCAGCTCTGACCCGGAGATGAACTGGCGCGTCTCCTCGCTCGATAGATTGGCCCTCCTGAGCAACAGCGACAGCCACAGCCCGTACCCCCACAGGCTCGGCAGGGAGGCCAACGTCTTCAACTTAAAGGAGCCCTCCTATCGAGAGCTCATAGACGCCATAGTGAGCAAGAACCCCTCGAAGTTCTTAATGACCATAGAGGTCGACCCAGCCTACGGCAAGTACCACTGGACTGGCCACAGGAGATGCGGGGTCTCCATGCCCCCTGAAGAGGCTATGAAGAGGAACAACAAATGCCCCGTCTGTGGAAGACAGTTGACGAAGGGGGTCGAGCAGAGGGTCGAGGAGCTAGCAGACAGGCCCAAGGGCTTTAGGCCCCCTAATGCCATCGACTTCAAGAGGCTCTTGCCGTTGGCCGAGATAATAGCCGAATGCCTAGGAGCGAGGGGGGAGACGAGGTTGTGCTCGGGTCAGGTGTGGGAGCTGTACATGAAGCTCGTCAACAGCTTCGGTAGTGAGCTAAACGTGTTGCTGAACACGAGCCTCAGAGAGCTTGAAGGAGTCGTTCCGAGCAAGGTGGCGGAGGCGATAGTAAGGGTCAGAGAGGGGCGCGTGACCGTGAGGCCTGGCTACGACGGTGTCTATGGAAGGCTGATACTCGACGAAGAACGTGCTAGACACGCGGATCGCGGAGGTCAGACCTGCATTACCGACTACCTCAAGAAATAAGAAGGCCCGCACAACCGAGGCGCTTGAGCTGGCGCGGGCGTTGGCGTAGACGTCTACGGGAGGCCTAAGCAAGAAGTTGGCTCTTAACGCCGTGTAAGCGCTCTTACATGGTATGACACTTTCCAAATCGAAGTGCACGAGTAAGCGTTAAATACGCTCCCAAAAAACAAAAGGGCGCCGCCAGGGTGATGCGCTTGACGTTAGAGGACATCGGCTACGCCAGCGCTTGGCTCTGCTGGATAACACCAATGATCGGCGCCGTACTGACCCCCGCTTTTGCGAAGCTCGGCTCGCGAGTTAGGGACTGCGCCGCCGTGTCCTTCTCCTTCCTAGCCGCTCTCTTCGCCTCCTTCATGATACCCCTCTTATGGGGCGACTTACACTTCTTCGACTCATTAGGCTATGAATGGATTCCTCTGCTTAAAATCAGAATGGGCGTAATAGTCGATCCTCTGAGCATAATAATGGCCAACATCGTCGCGTGGATAAGCTTCTTGATAATGGTCTACTCTCTGAAGTACATGCACGACGAGCCAGGCCTCACTAGGTATTGGTTCCTCATGAACTTCTTCATCGGGAGCATGCTCTTGTTGGTGATGGCCGACAACCTATTGCTCATGTTCTTTGGCTGGGAGGGCGTCGGCATCTGTAGCTACGCGTTGATAGGCTTTTGGTACCGAGACGCGAAGGAGGACTGGCTGAAGTGCTGGGTGGGGGAGGAGGACGAGGCTTACCCGCCCTCTCACGCGGGCATGAAGGCCTTCGTGACGACTAGGATAGGCGACGTATGCCTTCTGGCCTCGATATTCATCATCTACGCCCATGCGAAGACGTTTAGCTATTCGGAGCTCTTGAGCAAGGTGGGCGAGTGGGCTCCAGCCCTAAGCGGCGCTGGCCTTCTCTTGCCGGCGGCAATTCTGTTCTTCATGGGCCCCGTTGGCAAGTCGGCTCAGTTCCCGCTCCACGAGTGGCTCCCAGATGCCATGGCAGGCCCAACATCCGTCAGCGCCCTCATACACGCTGCCACGATGGTTAAAGCAGGAGTATATCTGATAGCTAGGGTCTTTCCGATATTCTGGCTCGCCTATCACGTGATGGGAGTAAAGGAGATCTCCGTCTTCTTCGCGGTGATCGCGTGGATAGGCTCCTTTACGGCCTTTCTCGCCGCGACGCAAGCTATGGTCGCTCGAGAGATAAAGAAGGTGCTAGCGTACTCCACCGTCAGCCAGATAGGCTACATGTTCTTGGCCTTGGGCGCTGGGGGCTTGATAGCCCACGGGATAGCCGA
>Ga0105156_1000059_pt1 | contig 15359 bp, 15 predicted proteins | sample SSWtaG_3_FD_89673 | JGI IMG/M metagenome (GOLD analysis project Ga0105156, IMG submission 89673) | Hot spring microbial communities from Sandy's Spring West, USA to study Microbial Dark Matter (Phase II) - SSWTFFsm_matched | ecosystem: Environmental > Aquatic > Thermal springs > Hot (42-90C) ...
ATCGAAGATATTAAAAAAAATAGTAAAGGATTAGATGAAATGCTTAAATCTTATATTTTATTAGAGTTATTAAAGCCTTATGTATACATTATAAATTCTTTTAAGTATTATATCAAAGAATTAAATGGTTTGTACGAAGCTGAAAAAATTTTAGAGCTAAAAATTTATTTATCTTCAATAAATGATGAATTTTTAAACGTTCTAAAAAAAGATATGGTATTAATAATAAAAAATCTTTTGGAGAAATTGGAAAAATATAGTAGAGATAGTAAAAAATTAGAAGAAAGGATTTATGAAATAATTAATAAATACATAATATCTAGATCTAGCAATATAGATAGTAAAGAAGTTAAAGATGTTGTAAAATGGTTAAAATACATAGAATTTATTAAAATAGAAGATCTTACTATTAGTTTAAATCCCGAGGCTTTGCGTATAATCATGGAAAAACTTTCAAAGAAAAATATGTATAATCCTGTTGAATTAGATTATTACTTACAAGACATGAAAAAATACATAATATCTAATCTAGAAGAATCTATTTTACAGGATTATGAAAAATCTTTTTTAGAATTCAAAGAATCCTTAAGTAAATTCTATGCTGTTATGTCTCCTATAGAAAGATTAATAGATATTATGGGGGGAGTTTATAATAGCTTAATAAAAGAATAAACAAAAAATTTACTGAAATAAATATTTATACACTAGATAAAAAATAATTGCTGTTAAAATAACTCCAGGAATACCAAATAACATATTTGGATACATGTTAAATATCATTATTCCGAACATTGCAAATACTAATAGTGCTGTAAATATTCCAACAAGTGAAAATAGAAGTTTATTAATTTCTATTTCTTTATTTTTTATTTTATAGAATAGCAATAATAAAGATCCTAACAATAGCAAAGAACCTATGCTGCTATATAATTTTGTGTGATAGTGGGAAGAGCCACCCAATACTAACATAGGCGGATTTATAAAATATTGATACGCTAAATAAAAATTTATCCCTGCTAATACGGCTAATGATACAACAGACAAGAAATATATTATATCTATTTCGTATTCTTTGCACATTTTCTTTATTTAATAGAAAACTTTTATAATATTGATGGGACCGCGGGGATTCGAACCCCGGACCTCCGCCTTGTAAGGGCGGCATCATACCCCTAGACTACGGTCCCTTTAATTAAAATTATCGTGTAATTATTTAAAAGATTACTGATGACTGATATTCTATATTTCCAGTTTTTAGTGATATTATTATCTTGTTATTTTTAATATCTTTTTTTAAGGATAATATTCCTATATCCAAGTATATGTTTAATACATAGTATGAAAGTTCATTGTTATTTTCTGATAGTTGTGATAGTCTTTCTACGTCCAATATTTTTACATTTTTTAATGATAGAACTTCAAAATCTTGTATTGCTGAATTAATTTGAATATTCAGATTTATTTTGTCTTCTCCTAAATCTAAATAATTTATTTTTATAGTATACCCGAATTTTGAACATTCCAATCCCAATTTATCGCTAAAATTTCCTCCACCCAGTTTACAGAATGTTTCATATTCTTTTCTTAATTTATTAGTAATGCTCATATAAAATAAAATATAATTTATAAATTATAAGCCTAACTTTCTTCTTATTTCTGGATCTACTCTATCCAAAGACCATATATTTTTGAAATCTATTTCTATATCAGCTTCTAAGTTTAATTCCCTAATTTTCTCTTCAATTCCAGATAAAATCATTGGAATAAATGGGCAAAGTGGGGTTGTAGGTAAAAATACTATTTTGACTTTATTATTTTCAATTTTAATATCTTCTATCTCTCCAAGAGATATGATATCATATCCTATTTCTGGATCTATTACTTCTTTTAACTTGTTTTTTATCTCTTCGGTGCTTACCATTTACCAGTTTTTAGATAGGTAAATATAGACAAAGCAGCTACTGCTCCTTGAGCTGCAGAAGTTATTATCTGTTTAAATCCACATATTTGGTTTGTAACATCTCCCGCAGCAGCTAGTCCTGGTATATTTGTTTTTGAACATTGATCTACAATTATATTTCCATTTTTATCTAAGTTTACATTCAAATCTTTTACAATTTCGGATACGGGTGCTAAACCGATGGCTATAAATAGTCCATCTAACTTTAACGTAGATATTTCTCCGCTATTTACATCTTTTAATACAACTTCTTCTACTTTGCCATTTCCCTTTATTTCCACAACAACTTTATTTAATATAAACTTTACTTTTGGATTCTTTTTAATTTCTTCTATATACATTGGCTGTGCTTTAAATTCATCCTTTCTATGTATGATATACACTTCTTTAGCATGTTGTGCTAGTACTAAAGCATCATGAAATGCTGAATCCCCACCACCCACAACTCCTACTACTTTATCTTTAAATAAATAGCCATCACATTCAGCACAATAACTTATTCCTGGAAGATTTTCTCCAGGAACGTCCAATTTTTTTCTTTTTGAACCTGTAGCTATTATTACAGATTTAGAATATATCTCTTCCCCATTAGATGTTATTATCTTAAATTTTTCATTTTCTTTTTGAATTCTTACTACAGTTCTTAATAAAGTCTTTACTCCAAATTTTTCTGCATGTTCCTTAAACTTTTTTCCTAGTTCTATACCATTAATTTCTGGTAATCCTGGATAATCGTCTATCAAGTTTATTTGATTTAATAATCCGCCAATTTCTGTTGTAATAACCAATGTTTTTAATTTGTATCTACTGCAGTATATTGCTGCAGTATATCCTGCAGGTCCTCCCCCAACTATTACTACATCCCATTCTCTTTCATTTAGTATTTTTTGTTCTTCTTCAGGTAATTTACTAATTATAAATTTTGGTATCATTTTTGTTTATTTATATTTTCAAGTATTTTTTCTAACTTACTAGCAAATATTGATGTATCTACCATTCCTTCAAATCCTCCTAATACAGATCCATCTTGTGATAAAACTTCTATATGTGGTACTCCATAAACTTTAAATTTATCTGAAAGTTCTGGAAATTCTGTAGCTTCTATCATTATACTTCTTATGTTTTTATTAATCATTGCAAACTGATGAGAACTATGTGTCATATAGGGACAATAAGGACACGTTGGAGTTACAAATACAAATATATCTATTGGTTGGTTTATCTTTGCAATTTTCTTTGCTACGTCTCCACTAATATGAAATTCTTCTTTAGATGTATGTATTATATCTTCTAAAAATATTGGAAATTCTTCTCCAGCAGGTAAACCTAGATATATTATTCCTGGATATTTCTTAAATACAAAAAGAGGTCCTTTTCTATTTCCATATTTGTCAAAAACTAAGTTTCTATTTTTTAGTTCTTCTAATACATTGGGATCGCTAACATCTTTTATATCGAATTTAATCTTATCGGTTAGTTTCATAATTTCATCAGCTATTTCCTTTGCTATTTCACTAGTTTCTTTATTTCCATTATAATCCAAAAAAAGCTCTATTTCTACAATATTTTTTAAATTCTCTGAAAATATATCTTTTAGGGTTTTCCTATCCTCTTCCGAAAATATAGCCATCTATAATTATTTGTTGAGTACTATTTAAAAATTTAAAACATCGTTATACTTCTATAGAAGTTAATTTCCGGAGTTCTTTTAATGCCTTTATTTTCCAATACTTTCCAACCTTTGCTTCTTCTATAGCATTTTTTATTATTTCAGCTTCTTCTAACATTAGTTTTTTCTTTACATAATAAGGTTTTCCCGCTTTTGTACCGTGTGCGAATGTATAAATTATTGGATCCTTCCAAGATATTTCGCTTCCATATACTAAATTTGCGGTATATGCTAGAGCTCTTAATAATCCAGGTCCAACACCATTTATAGTTATTAAATCTTTAAAATTTTCTATAGTTCTATTTATATCTAAGGCTTTTAGGTATATTTTTTCTGGTATCTTTAAGTATTTTGGTAATTCTTGATATATTATTTTAATATTTTTTGTTTCGTTTTTGTTAAATATATGTTTTATAATGTTGCCTTCTCCTTTTAGTCTCACTACATATTTATAGATTTCTTCTTTATCTTTTTCATTGACTAATGTTACTATATCCTTTCTTAGATTTTCTGATTCTTTAGAAGAAAGATTTAAAGTTTTAGATTTTATTCCAAAACCTATTTGTGGATCATTAAAAAAATCTTCTGTATTTAACCAGTGAAATCTTCTAACTTTTTGTTCTTCTATAGACATCTTTTGATTTATTATTGTAAAGTTACCTTTTTCATCAGATAAAATAAAATGAAAATAAAGATTGTAACCATCTTGTAATAAGTAGTTATCAACTTTTGCAGATAATATAGATGCTTCTTTTAATTTATCTTTTAATTTGTCTTTTATATCTTTTTTTTCTAATTCACTAGTTATTTTAGAATTTTCTCCTTTTCCACCTAATGCTATTAACTCTAAGTTTTCTTCTTCTATTATCTCTTTTATTGCTTTGAGGACAACTGTAGTCATTCCAGAATAATTCCATTCAAATCCTAATAAACAAGCAAATGAATTATACCATAAAGGATTTGAAAACCTTTTAATTACTTCTTCAGATTTAAATTCAAATAACATCAATTTTAAAATACTTCTAGCTAATTCTTTAAGTTCTTTATAGTGAGGTATTGGTCCTTTAGCAAGTCTTAATTCTACATCACCAATTCTATCCATATTGATTAAATTTCTTGCAGCATTCCACTTTAAAATTTTTCATATCTTTTATAGTAGTAACTTCTTTTAGTGAAACATTATATAAACTATACGACAATATAATAATTGAAAGTATTAGAAATACAAGTCCTAACTGCTCTATAGAGATGGCGAAGAAAGATGATAGTAAAACAAGAAGTGGCGAAAGAAAGCTTATTCCACATCCGGCTAAACAACCTGACAGTCCAATTATTCCAAACAAGGAACCAGTAATAGTCATAATGCTTCTTTTTAGTTGTTTTTTAATATATACAATGTAGCAAGATAAAAAAGATAAGTTCAAAACCATTAGTATTATAAATAAAATAACCAAGATTTTCAAATATATTGGCATTAAAAATACAAAATTGATCATAAAGGACTGTAAATATAAATAACCTATAATAGACCAAACAAATAGAAACAAATAAGAAGATTTATTATTTTTAAATATTTCAATACACTTTGTCATAAAAATTAATATAATCTTCTACTTAAAAATTTAGCGGACCCGGGGGGATTCGAACCCCCGACCTACGGCTTAGAAGGCCGTCGCTCTATCCAAGCTGAGCTACGGGTCCAATAAAGATTTTATAAAAATAAATTTTAAATATTTTTAATAACTTTTTATAACCTCTGCAGTTATGTAAAATCCCGATTTAATTTTTCCTTCTAAAGTATGTTTAATTACTCTAGGTATCGATAAATCTTCGATATCTGTTTTTAATCCACGAAAGATATATGCGTTTTCATCTATTTTATAAATTTCTTTTATATGACAGTTCTGGTAATCCTTTGCTCCTTCATTTACTATAATTATACTCATATTTTTAATTTCTTTCGGACTTCTTACAATGCCCTGGTATGTTCCTGGTTTAATATTTGTATTAGAAATATTTACAGTTATCAGTGGACTATTGCTATATTTTATATCTATATTGGAATTTACTGGGATTATCATATACAATTTGTTTAACGTTTCTGTAACTTTTATAGTTGAAAGGTTCTTTGTATAAACTAAGCCAAAGCCTTCATGCCCAATGACATATTTAATACTTTCCCTATATGATTCTAAAACAGAATACTCCATATAACTATGTTTTGTGATTTTTTCATTTATATGTTTTTCTGATATTCCTATCGGATTCTTTGGTTCTAAAGATAATTTATAAGGGTTATGCATAGAAAATAAAAGGTATGGATATTATTATAATAGAAAAAAGTGGTGATAAGTTTGCTGTAGATGGTGATAAAAAAATATATAAGTTGAAATTACTTATTTCTGGTGAAACTGCTAATTTTATGAATGTTTTGAAAAGAACTATAGAAGAAGAAGTAAAGACATTAGCTATAGATACTGTAAACATAGTCTCTAACAGTTCTGTTTTGTGGGACGAGATGTTAGCTCATAGATTAGGATTAATACCATTTAATACTCCAGAAAACATAAAAGAAAAAGAAGTTAGATTATATCTAGATAAAAATACAAAAGGATTTGTTTATTCTGGGGATCTAAGATCTGAAAAAGAAAATGTATATCCTGTTTATAAAGATCTGCCGGTAGCATACTTAGAAGAAGGGCAAAAAATAAAGTTAGAAGCTATAGCTACTCTTGGTAGTGGTAAAGACCATGTTAAATATTCCCCAGCATATGTTTATTATTATAGAACTGCAGATTTAGTTTTGGAAGGAGATATAGATGAAGAAACTATCAAAAAATTAAAAAAAATAGGAGTTGAAATTAAAAAGAATAAAATAATAATTCCTAAAGAAAAGAAATATGATAGAACATTTTTGGATTTAGTAGAACAATTAGGAAATGGTAAAATAAAATTAGTTCCAAAAGAGGAATTTATATTTTACATAGAATCCTATGGTCAATACTCAGCTGATAAAATTCCTATATATGCAATAGAAGAATTAAAAAGAAAATTAAAAGATCTTATGAATGAATTAATAAAATAATGGACAAGAGACCAGACTACAAGATAATAGAAGAAAAAGTAAGAAAGTTATGGTATGAAGAAAAAAAAGACTTATTTTCTTTTAATATAAATTCCGATAATAATAAATACTTTATTATAGATTCTCCTCCACCATTTACATCTGGTGAAGCACATCTAGGTCATGCCTTAGAGTTTATCTGGTTAGATTTTATTGCTAGGTTTAAGAGATTAGAAGGATATAATGTTTATTTTCCACTAGGTTTTGATTGTCATGGATTACCTACAGAATTAAAAGTAATAAAGAAGATGGGGGTAAAAAAAGAAGATAAAGAAAAATTTTTGGCTGCATGTAGAGAATGGACATATAAACATATAGAATCTATGTACAAGACATTTCTTAGGCTTGGAGTTTCTATAGACTTAAATAAAATTTATAAAACAATGGATCCAAAGTATGAAGCTTTAGTTCAATATACATTAATAAAAATGTTTAACGAGGGTCTAATAGAGAGAAAAAAACATCCTGTGATGTGGTGTCCTAAATGTAATACTGCAATTTCTATGCAAGAAGCTGGTTATATAGAAAAAGAAGGAATTTTAGCTTACCTAAAATTACCATTAAAAAAGGAAAGTAAATATATTCTTATAGCAACCACAAGGCCCGAACTTATATATTCTTGTTCTGCTGTATTAATATCTAGGAATAAATATGTAGAAGTAGAAGGTAACGTTATAGTTTCTAGAGTATATGCCGAAAAAAATAACTTAAAAATAGTTAGAGAGTATGATTATAAAGAATTAGAAGGATTAGATGTAGCTATTCCATTAATAAATAGAGAGGTGAAGATTATTTCTGATGAAGATGTAGATTATGATTTTGGAACTGGGATAGTTTGGGTATGTACTTATGGAGATCCTTACGACATAAAATGGAAAGAAAAATATAATTTACCTGAAATTATATGCGTTGATGAACAAAGTAGAATAAAGTCGTCTATTGAAGAAATAAATGGATTAAAAACAGAAGAAGCTAGAATCAAAATTTTAGATTTATTAAAAGATTATGTTCATAAAGTAGAAAAAATAGTACACAAAGTTTTAGCTCATACTGAAAGATCCGATTGTCAATCGCCATTGGAATTAATTCCTAGAGAACAATTTTTCATAAAAATAAAAGACATTAAAGAAAAAATATTAAACTGGCAGAAAGAAATTGAGATCATACCAGAAAAAAATAGGCAGTTATTAATTGATTGGATAAATTCTATAGATCAAGATTGGAATATATCGAGAACTAAGATGATATGGGGATTGGCATTTCCTTTCTATGAAAAAGATGGAAAAATATATCCTATTAATGTTGAAGATTTGCCATTTGATCCTAGAATAGACAAGGAAAAAGTTAGAAAATATGATGGAAAGTTTTTTGAAGATGAAACTGTTGATGTCTGGGTAGAGTCTTCTATAACTCCAATAGCAATTATATTTTATGCTTTGGGAATAGATGACATTAAGAAAGGTTTTGAAGAATCTATAAAATATATACCAGTGGACTTAAGACAGCAGGGATATGAAATAATAAGAACTTGGTTATTTAGTACTATTGTTAGAACAAAGTTGTTAACAGGTAAAATACCATGGAAATATGCATTGATCCATGGTATGGTGTTAGATGAGAAGGGAATGAAAATGTCAAAGTCTTTAGGTAACGCTATAGATCCTAATGAAGTTATGGATAAATATTCTCCAGATGCTTTAAGATATTGGGCATTATTGGCTTCACCAGGAGATGATTATAGATTTACTTGGAAAGATATAGAATCTGGACAAGCTTTTATTATAAAGCTATGGAATATTGGTAGGTATATAGAATTAAATATTAAAGAAAAGCCTAAAAAAATATCTAAATTGGCGGAAGAAGACAAAAAAATTATAGAATTGTTGAAATATACTATAGAAGAATCAATAAATTACGTTAATAAATTTAGATATTCAGAATATGTTAAATTATGGAGAAAATTTGTATGGGAAGATTTTGCTAATAATTATCTTGAAAAGTCTAAAGATAGAATAAAAAACGGTGATGAAACTGCTAAATATCTTTTATATAATATATATAAAATTATTTTAATAATGTTACATCCAGTTATTCCATATATAACTGAATACATATACCAGGAATTATATAAGGAAAATAAGATTATAATTGAAAATAAAATAAGTGAAATACTAAATCTAATACAATTTGAAACCCTCTGCTAGATTTTTTAGTTTCTCATAAAAATCTTTGGCTTTTACAACTGACGATGATAATAAAACACCTTCTGCTCCATACCTAATGGATTTTTCTACATCTTCTTTATCACTTATTCCAGCTCCAATTAGTATTTTTGGTCTACTATTTGTAGATTTTATAATTTCAACAGATTTTGTTATTATTTCTGGCTTTATTTTTGCTAAAGATATACCAGTTCCTATTAATTCTGGAGGTTCTATTGCAATATATTCTGGATCAAACTTTGATATAGCAGCTCCTACTATAGGATTATTTGCACATGCTAAAATTTCTAAGTTTATTTCTTTTCCAATATTTATTATTTTTTCAATATCTGAGATTTTTAATTGTTTTTCAGAATGATTAATTATTGTACCATGTGCCCCTGCTTCTTTTACAGCTTTTGCTAGTATATGTCCTGTATGAGCTCCGGGAAGTATTGGATCTATATGTTGTGCGAATATTTTTACATTTCTAGCATTTTGTGCTAAAAGGAAAATATCAGTCGGCTGTGGTGCTAATATTATCTTAATATTATATTCTTCATAAATTTTTTCAGCAGCTTCTAATAGAAGTAACCCCTTTTTTCCTATTACCTCTTCGTAGGCCTTTAAATTTATTACTATCATCATAATTAAAAATGCTGTTTAATATATTTAAATTTTAATATAGAGTAATTAAAAATGAGTAAATGGCATTCTATGACCATAGAAGAGATATTTAAAGAATTAAATACTTCTAAAGATGGTCTAAAAGAAGATGAATATTTACAGAAACTAAAAAAATATGGAAAAAATAAAATAGAAGGAAGAAATGAATTTTTAGATGTGTTAATAGAAGAATTTAAAAACAAATTTTTGCTTATGTTTGTATTTGCTGCAGTTTTATCTTTTATATTTAAAGGGTTTTATGAAGGGATCTTCATTTTGTCTTTTGTATTTATATATATTTTATTTGATTTATATCAGCAATATAGATCAATAAAGGTTATAAAAAGTTTAGAAAAAAGTTTAGAAAAAAAATGTTTGGTCATCCGGAACGGAAAGAAAGTTATTGTTAATTCTGAGGATTTAGTTCCAGGAGATATAATAATATTAAGATATGGGGAGAAAGTACCTGCAGATATTCGTATAATAGAGTCGGAGGATCTTTTAGTTGATGAAAGTTCTTTAACTGGAGAATCAGAGCCAGTACATAAATATAATACTGTTTTACCAGAAAACGTTCCTATAAGCAATATGTCTAATATGCTATTTTCAAATACTTTCATACTCAAAGGATATTGTCTTGGTGTTGTGGTAGAAACAGGTTTAAATACATATTTTGGAAAATTGTATAAAAAATTAAAAGAAGAAAAACTAGAAAAGACAGATCTTCAGAAAGAGATCGATAAATTTGCTGGTACAGTTTCTATAATTATTTCGATATCTATTTTATTCATATTCATAGCTACAATATTGAAACATACATTTACTATAATAGATGCAATAATATTTTCTATTGCTTTAACTTTATTAATGATTCCTGAAGGATTACCAATAGCATTGATATTGATATATACCTTAAGTTTGGATAAACTACGAAAAAAGAATGTATTTGTAAAAAGTCCAAAAGTTATGGAAGATATAGGTCATGTAGAAGTAATTTTATCAGATAAAACAGGGACTTTGACTCATAATTCCCTAGTAGTTTCGGGTTTTTATTATAATGGATTATTATACACTATAAAAGATAATCAAGTATTGAGAGAGAATTTTTTCGTCGATAAAAAAGAATACATAAACTTCTTAGAGTATATATATAATACACTGGATAAAGTTAATTTGTTAGAAGGTCACTTTTTTGATCCTGTTGATAAAGCTATATATAATATATCCAGTAATGAACAATTAAATCTACATGAAAAGATTAATGTTAGATATTTTGATCCTTTTAAAAAATCTTCTTCTGTTATAATAAAAAAAGACAATAAATACGTTTTAATACAGAGAGGGGCTTTAAGATCTGTACTTAATTCATGTTCTTACATATTTATAAATAATAAGATAGAGAAGATAGAGATATATAAAGATCATATATTAAATTTAAATGAAAAATTATCCAAAAGTGGTTATAAAATAATAGCCTTTGCCTACAAAGAAAGTTTTGATATTGATAAAGATGAAAAAAATTTGATATTTTTAGGATTTTTAATTTTAGAAGATCCTATAAGAGAAAACCTTAAGGAAAGTTATGAAAAAATAAAAGAATTAGATGTAGATTTTTATATATTAAGTGGAGATGATCCTTTTGTTTGCCAATTTGTAGCTAATAAAGTAGGAATGAATACCGAATTTTTGATGGGGGAAGAAATAAAGAAAATGTCTGATGAAGAGTTATATGCTAAACTTCAGAAAGTAAAGATTATAGCTAGGGCAGATCCATATGATAAGTACAGAGTTGTAAATTTGTTCAAAAAATATGGAAAGAAAGTTATGTTTATTGGTGATGGCATGAACGATGCAATATCTTTGAAATCTGCTCATGTAGGGGTCAGTTTATTCTCTGCTACAGATATTGCTAAAGAGTCCGCAAATGTAATTTTAATGGATAATAGTTTATCGGCAGTATTGCACCTAATAGAAGAAGGTAAAAGAGTAATATTTGTTTTGAAAACTTACTTATTAGTTATGGTTTCTGCTATGTTTGGTGCTTTTATTTTAGTTACCATTAACTATTTTATATATGATTCTATAACTTTTACTGCAATACAGATATTAATTTTGAACTTAGTTATAGAAACCTTAACATCTTTGCTTGTGGGAGAAGGTAAAATCATGGATGAAAAAGTTTTAAAAGAAAAGTTTGTTCGTATAATCGACAAAAATTTTGTATTTGAATTATTAAGAAATTCTATATTTATTGGGATAACATCATTGACTGTATCACTAGCTACAAATTACGATTCATTTTCAACCATGTTGTTTTTAATGACATCTCAATATGTTTTATACATATATTATCAGAAGAAATATAAGATAGATTTTACTAGCTCGAAAAATTATTACATATCTTTAATCATAGCAGTTATTATATTATTAATATTTACTTTACCGGCTTTGAATGCTTTATCTAAGTTATCATTACCAACGTTATTTAACTTGGGTATATATATAATAGAAACTATATATTTCTATATTATATTAATGATATTATATAAGGTAGAAAAATCAGCGGTATCTGAACATCATCATTAGTCAGCAACTCTGACCCTACATCATTATAAATATTTTTACTAAGATATATTTAAATGAAGCAACTACCAAAAATAACATTTATTTTTCCAATATATAAAAAAAGTGAATACCTAATCCATAATATTCAAAAAATATTAGAAGATAAGTATCCTTCAGAATTAAAAGAAATAATTATTTCTATAGATATGCCAGAAGAAGATTTTAAAAAAGCCTTAGATATTCTTAAAAACTTTAAAAACGTAAAGATAGTTATATCCTATGTAAGAAGGGGTAAAGTAAATGCTACAATGGAAGATTTAAGATATTCAACCGGTGATATAATTATTTCTGTAGATTCTGATGCTAAAATAGAAAAAATAGACTTATATAAGTTGGTAAATGAATTAGAAGAAGTAGATATACTAGATTTTTATAAAGAAATTCTTCCTTCTAATTGGATTGGAAAAGTCATGTATATGGAATATATGTTATATTATCAATATATAGGATATTTTGTAAATAAATATAAAAAGAGTATAACAATGAATGGTGGCGCCTTTGCAATAAAAAGAGATGTCTGGGAAAAAGTTGGAGGATATAGTAAAGTATATGTAGAGGATATAGATTTATGCTTAAAAGTTATGGGTGTTAAAGGAAGAATAAAGGTATCTGATGCAATCTTTGTTAGTATAAAACCCTTAGATAATTTAAGTCAGCTAATTAGTCAAAAAATTAGATGGACTTTTTCTATAATCGAAGTGATTAATTATCATTTTAAAGATATTGTGGAAATATCTGTTAGATATCCATTATTGATAATATCTTTTATAGGTATTATTTCGATACCTTTTATTTTTTGGCTTTATTTATTAATATTTTTACCTATAAACTATATATATGTAATTGGAAGTAATTTATATAATTCGATGGTGGGATTAAGCCCAATATATCTGTTAGTATTTTCTCCTTTTGATATATATCGATTTTTATACTTTATTTTCTCAATTTTAGCTCTCATATTTACACAGTTTATTTTTATATTAGTTCTGGATGCTATAAAAAGAAAAAAAGTATTCAACCTGGTATATTATCTTCTTTTTGTTACTTTTTATGTGCTATTATATGATATAGCTCTTATATATAACTTTTTGTATTATTTAATATTCGAAAGGGCTCCTATTAAAAATTGGAAAGTATAATATGGATATATATATACTAGGTACTTCTGGAACTTTTCCTACAAAAGATAGAAATCATCCAGCAATCTTTATGAAATATCAAAAATATGGACTTTTGTTTGATTGTGGAGAAAATACTCAAAGGCAATTTAAAATCATGGATCTATCTCCTACAGACATAGATTATGTATTTATTACTCATTGGCATGGAGATCATGTTTTAGGACTCCCTGGAATTTTATTTAGCTTGAATAATATGGAATACAATAGAAGACTTAATATTGTTATTCCTAAGGAATATGAGGATAATTTTTATCAAATATTAAAAGGTTTTAATATAGAACTAAATTTTGAAGTCAATATTATTTATGCGAAAAGTGGAAAGATTGTAGAAACTGAAGATTTTGAAATATTCGGTATAGAGAATAAGCATTCTATAGTTGCGTATTCTTATTATTTTAAGGAAAAAGATAAAATAAAACTAGAAAAAGAAAAAATTAAAGAATATGGTTTATCTATAGACCAAATTAAAAAATTAAAGTCTGGACAAAAAATAAATGTTGGAAGAAGAGAATTAGATTATACCTATTTTGGTTATTTAAGAAAGGGAATAAAAATAACCTATATTACAGATACTATATATTTTGATAATCTTGTAAAATTTGCAGAAAATAGTAATATATTAATTTCAGAATCTACTTTCTTTTTTCAACCAGAATTAGCTAAAAAACATTATCATATGGACTTTTTAGAAGTTGTTGAATTATTTGAAAAAAGTAATTCAGATATTCTTCTTTTAACACATATTAGTCAGAGATATGAAAAAGAATTGGAAAATATAAGAAATAAGGTTGAAAAAGATAATATTTATATACTAAAAGACTTTGATAAAATAATTATTAACAAAAATAAAATTTTTATTAGGGATAAAGTTTATTATTTTGATGATAAATCTGGAAAAATTTTAAGATTGTAAAAGCCTTTTTAGTTCTTCTTGAAGCTCTTTTAATTCTTCTGTTATTTTGTCAACGTATTCTTTTATGCTGATATTTCCATTATTTGCTTGTTGAATATTTGTGTCTGTTTCTTTAGATTTTCTTTTCCTCTTTTTTGGTTTTATATCTATTTCCTCAACCAATGATTCTTTCTTTGTTTGTTTATACTTTATTAGGTTTTCTTCTTCTATTTTTTCTGTATCAACATTTGGCAATAGTTCTTCAATCTCCTTTATTAAGTTTAAAGTTACGTTTACTCTATTTATTAAGTTATTTATAATATTGAGATTCTTTTCATGATCTCTAATTTCTTTTAGTATCTTGTATAATCTTATGTATATCTCTCTTTTTGCTATTAAAAGTTTCCTTTTAATTATGTGTGGATTTGAAATACCAACATATACATAATCTTCTGCCATTTTAATTTATGCGCCAGCCGGGATTCGAACCCGGGTCACGGGCTAGGCAGGCCCGCATCCTACCACTAGACTACTGGCGCTATTTCTATATTTTTCGTTCATTTTACTTTTAAATTTTATTCTAATAGGTCCAATGCTTCATTTATCTGATTCTTCGCCTCTTCTAGCTTTTCTCTAGCTACCTTTAAGTCTTCTAATTTTTTACTTTCTCTTTCTTTTATTTCTAATAGTCTTTTTTCTATTTCAGTGAAGTTTGATTTTAAGTTATCTAATAACTCTTTTAACTTTTTATAATCTTCTATTTTTATATATATCTCTTTTCTTACCTCTGTTTTAACTTTTTCAGTTTCTTTGATCTTATTTGTTTTTTCTTCTTTTATAGTTTTTGGTGTAACTTGTTGTTCAATTAGTTTATTTTGTAATTGCGCTTGTGGTTGAGCTGGTGGAAGGAGCGGATTGTTCTGTTGTTGCACTGGTTGTGTCTGCATAAAAGGATCTTTTTGTTGTTGTGGTGCTAGTGGAAAACTCTGTTGCTGATTTCCATAAAATTGTGCAAAAGGATCTGCAACATTCTGTTGTTGC
>Ga0105156_1000061_pt1 | contig 15290 bp, 14 predicted proteins | sample SSWtaG_3_FD_89673 | JGI IMG/M metagenome (GOLD analysis project Ga0105156, IMG submission 89673) | Hot spring microbial communities from Sandy's Spring West, USA to study Microbial Dark Matter (Phase II) - SSWTFFsm_matched | ecosystem: Environmental > Aquatic > Thermal springs > Hot (42-90C) ...
CCCCTTAAGACGAGGCACACTCACGAAGAGCTTGACGACATCCCCATAGTCGACAAGGCCTGTCTCCCGCTCTTCGGCTCTAGCAGGATAGTCATGGAACTCGTGAGCAAGGGCGACCTCGAGTCCCTTAAGGCCTATGTGGCGTGGGCTCTGAAGTCGGTCAAGGGCTATGCGATAAAAATAGTCAACCCGGGTGCCTCTGAGCCCACTTCGTGGGGTAGGCGCATAGGCCTAGACCTAGACGACCAGTTGCCTGAGTTCGGCATAACCCCTAGGGACATAATTAGGGCGCTGTGCAAGGCCTCCATGGAGCTCAAGCTCCCCCACCAGATACACGTGCACTGCAACAGGCTCGGCTTCCCCGGGAACTACGTCTCGACCTTAAAGACTATGGAGTGCGTCTCCGACTTCTACAAAGGCGGCAAGCCCATAATCCACATAACTCACGTGCAGTTCACTGGTTATGCGGGTACCTCTTGGGCCAACCTCGCGTCTGGAGGAGAGGAGATAGCCAAGTACTTGAACTCGCATGACCACGTGACCGTAGACCTGGGGCAGATAGTCTTCGGGAGCATACTAACAATGACTGCCGACTTGCCATTCGAGTTCGTCCTCTTCCACATAATGATGGGCAAGTTGCACGGCACTATGACTGAGTCCGAGGTCACGGCTGGTGTTGTGCCCTACGCCTACAGGAAGAACAACTACGTCAACACCGTGCAGTGGTGCGTAGGGCTGGACGTGGCGTTACTGACCAAGGATCCCTGGAAGATAGTGTTCGCGACCGACAACCCCAACGCCGGCAGGTTCACCAAGTACCCGCTGGCCCTCTCTTGGTTCGTGAGCAAGAAGGCTAGGGAGGAGGTAATGGCGAAGGTGAACAGAAGGGGGCTCAAGCACGCAGCCCTGCCGTCGATAGACAGGGAGTACACGCTGTACGACGTAGCGATAGTCACGAGAGCAGGCCCTGCGAAGATACTGGGGCTCGAAGATCGCAAGGGCCATTTGGGGGTCGGAGCGGACGCCGACGTGGCCATCTACGACTTGAACCCGAAGGAGGTTGACGTCTCTAGGGACTACAAGGCCTTCATTAAGGCCTTCAGGAGGGCTTACTACACGATAAAGTCTGGCGTGGTGGTCGTAAAAGAGGGCAAGGTCGTGGAGCCGGAGGTCTATGGGGCCACGTACTACGTCGACGCCACGAGAATGGTCGACAAAGCCGTTTACGACGAGACCCTCAAGCGGCTTAAGGAGACGTTTAGCCGGTACTACAGCGTGGCCTTCAGCAACTACGTGATAGACGACAAGGAGCTTAGGAACCCGGTTAAGGTGGAGGTGGGCTGAGATGCCCGTCTTGACGTTGAACCTCGTCAAGGACCCAGGGGTCCCCGTGGAGGTCGAGGCCGTAATCCCAGACAGGATAGCTGGGCTCTCCTTAGGCGAAGTGTCTAAGTTACTGATATGGGTCGGCAATAGGCAGCAGAGGCTCGCGGACGTCTTTCAAGTGGAGGGCGAGGTGGGCTCGAAGCCGGAGGAGCTCAAGATGGTGTTCAAGGGCCACACCAACAGGCTCCGACGCGTCGGCGAGAAGATGAGCTCGGGCGAGATAGAGGTCCTAGGGGACGTGGGGCCCTACGCCGGCAGGAAGATGAAGGGAGGCAAGCTGGTGATCAGGGGCTCCACGGGCCCCTGCTTGGGGTCGAAGATGTTCGATGGCGTGATAGAGGTCTTCGGGTCGGCAGGAGATAGGGTGGGCGGGGCTTACAGAGGCGAGTTGCCGTCTAAGGGAATGAAGGGCGGGACGATAATCGTCCACGGCGACGCCGGAGCCGAGGTCGGTCTGGGAATGAGGGGCGGGACGATAATAATCGACGGCTCTTGCGACATCATGCCCGGCTTGGAGATGAAGGGCGGGACCATACTCGTGAAGGGGGACTGCGCTGGCAAGGCTGGAGCGAGGATGACTGGAGGGAGGGTGATAATCGTCGGGAGGCTGCCTGCCATACTGCCGAGCTTCTACGTCGACGAGGTAAGGCCCTCGATAAAGGTCGCGGGGGAGAAGGTGGAAGGCCCCTTACTCGTGTTCGTGGGCGACGCCGTGGCCAGCGAGAAGTGCGGCGGTAGGCTAATGGTCAACCTCAAAAACAACCCACACCTCAAGAACTACGAAGACCTCGTAGCGGAGAAGGTCGAAGCCGAGCTCTAAGCGTTGCTGCCTTCAACTTTTTTAAAAAAGTGAGAGAAAAAGCCTCATTTGAAGGCCGCTATTATCTTCTTGCCTATCATCTCCATGGCGGCCTTCTTCTTGGGGCCTAGGGGCGATCCGGCTACGAACTGCGTCACCCCGACCTTTACTAGTTGCTCGATCTTCGCTATACAGTCCTCGGGCGTACCCGATATCGAGAAGGCCTCCAAAGAGTCGTCGGAGACGGCTTTACCGGCCCCGGGTATGTCTCCCTTGGCCAAGGCAGCCCTTATGGCTTCGACCTCCTCCTTCTTGATGCCGTGCCTCTCGAGAACCTCGTTTGGTGCGCCGGCTACTATGAAGGCCACGACTACCCTGGCCGCGTCCTTTGCCTTGGCGGCGCTTTCGTCGACCGAGAGGGCAGCGTATGCCGTGACGTCTATTCTATCCATGCCCTTGCCGGCCTTCATAGCCCCCTCCTTAATGAACTTCACGGCCACCTCGAAGTCCTTGGGGTGCGAGGCGTTGATGAGCACGCCGTCACCTATCGCCCCTGCGAGCTCGAGCATCTTGGGCCCCTGAGCGCCTATGTATATCGGTATCGACGTCGAGGGCTTGAAGCTCAGCTTGGCGTTAGATAGGCGAAACACGCTTCCAGCGAAGTTCACCGTTTCGCCAGCCCAAAGCCTTCTTATGATCTCCACGGCCTCCCTAACGGCCGTCAAGGGCTTGTCCATGCTTATGCCTATCTGGCCGAGGGTGGACCGGTCGCCGGGGCCGAGGCCTAGGACGGCCCTACCGTTGCTGACCTCGTTTAGAGTCGCTATCGCTGAGGCGGTCCAAGCCGGGTGCACGTGAAATGGGTTCGTGACTCCCGGGCCCAGCTTTATGCTCTTGGTGTTCAAAGCCGCGACTGCTAGGGCTATGTAGGTGTTCCTGTTGGTGTAGTGGTCGGTCACCCAGACGTAGTCGAAGCCTAAGCCCTCGGCCTGGACTATGGAGCTCACCAGCCCGTCGATCGTAGTTGTTGGGACGAACTCCACTCCAAACTTCAAAGGCACCTAGAAAGCACCTCCACTACAATGTGGATGGCGCATCGCATTTAAAGACTTCTCCCTAGCCATAGCTCTTGGACAATAGCCGAGGACGCTGCTTGCTACTTCTTCAACTTTAAAAATTGGGTGGTGGCGCTGAAGGGCCGAGGAAGTAGTCTACAGCTCTATCGTCTTTTTCAATACCTCTGGGTACACTCTTCCGCCTACGTACGTCTTCCCGCTTCTCTTGCTAGTCAGCAAGAACTTTCCTATGGTGAAGAACGAGGGGTCGAGCTTTGACCAGTCGAAGTCCACGGCCTTCAACGCCTCGTAGGAGGTCTTGCCGTAGTCGGGCCAAGCCGCCGCAGGAGCCTTGTTCGCGTACTCTACAAGCTTAGAGTCCTCCTCGTCAATAACGTAACAGCCAACGCCGCCGTATATCAATGCATCTTCCTCCTTAGCCGTTGCGACTCCAGTGTCCGGGTGCGGGGGCATTATGGGGGCTGAGCCGCTGGCAAACGCTACCTTGTTGGGGTCGAGCCCCAAGTACTCGAGCCTGTAGAGTCCTGTCTCGGCGACCCTGCCCGACACCTGCACGGAGCCAGCCATGGAGGCTGTCGTAGTCAGGAGTATGTACAGGTTCTGCGGCAACACCTTGCATTCTACAGCTACCCTTTGCGCCACCTCGTCCGTCGGCTTTTTAGTGGTCTCCATGACTATTACGGCTTCGTCATGTACATCCCTGTACCCTATCCTCTCGAAGACCTTCTTGGGCTTGAGCGCTAGAGCTCGCGCGGGGCCTGAGGACGCCGCGAAGAAGTCCCCCACTTTCACCATCCAGCCAGCTAGCTGGCACCCCAAGAGCGATAACGCTGGGTGGTCAGTGGCCACGACTATCGCGGGTAGCTCGAGGTCGCCATAGGCTTGGTACGTGAGCCAGCACTTGGCCAGACCGCCTAAGCAGATTTCTGTCAGCTTGAGCCCGGCCATGTAGCCGCCCATCGCCTCCAACCCTGTGTCTATCACCGTGGCCCCGCAGGCAAGCTTCTCCACTCTCACTCGATACTCCTCTTGGTTGTCGATGAGCTCTTTGACCAGCCTCATCGTCAAGCGGTTAACGCTAAGCACACCAATCACCAATAAATAGTTTCCACGAAGGAGGCTAGATAACCCTTTTTATCAGACCTCCAAGCTAGATAAGCCCGAGAGCTCTGAGCTCTTGGGCACTGATCCTACCCGAGTACAGCGCCGAGGCCACGAGAGCGCCAGAGGCCCCTATCTCGCGAAGGGCTATGAGGTCGTTTAAGTCTCTGATACCGCCGCCTACGTAGACCTCAAAGCCCCTCTCTATGAGCTCCTTGGCCCCCTCGACATTCGGCCCCGAGTAGGCCCCTATCCTATCGAAGTCTATTAGGATGGCTTTGCGGACGCCCAAGGCCTTGAGTAACCTGCAACACTCGCTTAAGGTCCTGCCGGAAATCTCAGAGGCCCTGCCAATAACCCTCCCGCCCCTTAAGTCTAAGCTGACGAGAGCTCTATCGCCGTAGCTCTCGAGAGCTCTCGACAAGAAGCCCAGACTAGGCACGCTCTCGGTAGCTATGACCGGGTAGTCGGCTAGCTCGGCGGCCTTCTCCAGCTTCTCCTCATCGGCCACGCCTATGTCGGCCATCAGCTTAGCCCCGAGGTCCCTCAAGGATCTGAGGACTCCTTCGCTCACTGCCCCACCCATTATCGAGTCTAAGTCGGCGACGTAAATGACCTTAAAGCCCTCGAGGAGCAGCCTTGTTGCCAGCTCTATAGGCTCGCAGGTTCCGTAGACGCTATTGACCATGGGCTTGTAGAAGTCTCTGAGCCCCATAACGGCGCGAACCACGCGGCCACCCTTTAGATCGATGACCGGTATAACCCTCATCGGTTGCACCACGCGTAGTATCGAGCAGGTAGCGCGCAATCTCTCCATAAGACCTAGGGCTTAAATTTCGAGCCCTAGAAAGGTTTATAAGTTAGTGTTACCGAAACCATAAATAGATCACACCAAGGGGCTACCTCGCGGGGGGCCATGGCGGCGGATGACGCTCGACGCCGCCTTTAAACTATTTTTGTCGCCTTTGCCTTAGTCGTGTCGGTGGAGAGTTGTTGTTCCTAGCCCTAGACATTGGAGGCGCAAACATCAAGGCCTCATCGCTCAAAGTCGATAACGCCCTTGCCTTGAGGTCTGTCAAATTACACTACCCCCTCTGGGTCAGGGGAGTCGACGGTCTTTCCAAAGCCATAGAGCGGGCAGTTGCCCTGCTGGGCTGTGACCTCAATGGTTTAAGCGGTATAGCCCTAACTATGACGGCCGAGCTCTCGGACGTCTTCAGAAACAAAGAGGAGGGCGTCAATACTATTTTGCGCAAAGCCAAGGAGGTCTTAGAGGACTTCAGGGTGGTGGCGAACGATGGGTCACTACTCGATCCACGCGAGGCCGTTGACCGCTACATGGACGTGGCAGCTGCTAATTGGTGGTGCGTCGGCTGGCTCGCCTCCCTACTCGAGAGGGACTGCATGGTCGTGGACGTTGGAAGCACTACGACTACGATAACGCCCGTCATAGAGGGTAGAGTCGCTGCTAAGGGGTTCAATGACGTCGAGAAGATGGCCTTAGGCGAGATAGTCTACGTCGGCGCCCTCAGGACCCCCATATCATCAGTCGCCTCTGTGGTCCCAGTCAGCGGGTTGTGGTGCAGGACGTCCTCCGAGTACTTTGCTAACGTCGGCGACGTGAACTTGGTGCTCGGCCTGCTAAGAGAGGAGGAGTACGACGTGGCCACGCCTGATGGGAGGGGCAAGAGCGCGGAGGAGTGTCACGAGAGGCTTTCGAGGGTCGTGTGCGGCGACGGCAATATGCTGAGACCCATTCAGACCAAGTTGATGGCTCGCTTCATTTACGAGAAGGTTGTTGAGAGCGTCTTCGAGGGTATTTCGCAGGTGCTGAGCAGGCTGGCTTCAGAGGGCCCTTGCCCGGAAGTCGGCTTCGCAGCAGGTCTCGGAGACTTCATAGCACTAGACGCCATCGAAAGGGCCGGGCTTAGAGGAGTGCTGTTGAAGGACATATTGGGTAGGGACAACAGCGTGGCCCTAACTTCCGCCTCTCTAGCTCTATACTTAGCCCACAACATGGGGGTCGATGTCGGGAGATGGATCTCGTCATTAAGATAGGGGGCTCGCTCTGCAAGTACCCTCAAGAGCTCAGGGAGCTCTGCCGAGGGCTGTCCGAGTGGCTCAGAGGAGAGAGGTGCATAGTCACCCCGGGGGGAGGGCCCTTCGCAGACGTGGTAAGGCAAGTACAGGTAGTCCACGCGATCTCGGATGACGTGGCGCACGAGATGGCCTTGCTGGCCGTCGACCAGTACGGGTTGATGCTGAGCGAGCTGATAGATGGATCCGTGCCCGTCAGGACTTTGGTGGAGGCTAAAAGGATATCGGGCCGGGCCATACCGGTGCTCTTGCCGAGCAACTTGATAATCAGCTCGGACTCGCTAGAGCACTCTTGGGACGCAGGCTCCGACTGCGTAGCGGCCATCGTGGCCAGAGCTTGCAACGCCAAGAGGCTTGTGCTAGTCAAGGACGTCGATGGGATACGCGATCCAGAGAATCCAGCCAACACTCTCTCGAAGGTGCGCGTGGGCCAGCTCGAGACCATGAAGACTTGCCTCGACCCGGCGCTAGCGCGATACCTCAAGGGCTCCGGTATAGAGTGCGTAGTCGTCAATGGCCTCGTGCCCCACAGAGTAAGAGCCGTGGTTAGGGGCTTAGAGACCATCTGCACGCTCATTACGCCCTAGAAGGCCCTCGAACGATGGAGGCGAGGGGCTATATGTGATGGCTTAGCTAGACCTGTAAGCGCTCACCAAGAGCCTCACGCTGTCTCTCGTGACCTTGCCCCTGACTCTATCGCCATTACAAGCGGCCCCTCTAAAGCCCACGACGTCGGGGCCTATCTCGCGCACTACCTTGGCGTGCTCCAATCGCAGCGACCCCGCTAGCGCGAAGAGCATCCCCTCCTCGTGAGCGCGCACCTTAACTTCTAAAACCTCGGCCACGCTCAAGTGATCGAATGTAGACCTCCCATCTTTTACGAGCGTGTCAATCATGATAACGTCATAGTCAGATTTGCAAGCAGCGTCTAAGACCTCCATGGGGCTCAAGCACCTAGCCACTCTGTAGTCAGCGTAGGCAACTGCGACGAGCTTTAAGCCATTAACGCCAGCCCTTAAATCCCTATACACCTTCAAGGCGTCACGAATGCTCCTGAGCCCCACGCTCCCGACCTTGGCATAGTCGAGGCCCATCTTCTCGGCGAGGAGCGCCATCTCCGCGACTGCTTTGCTCCTCGGGTCGTCGCCCAGTGCGACGCTGGTCGTGATGCGGTTGCGCGCGACTCCGCGCAGGGCTTGAACTATTGATGCGAGGAGAGAGACGTCGGGCGTGCCTAGAGAGCCTCTGGAGGGGTCCTTTACATCTACTATGTCAGCCTCTCCTCTGACGGCCTCGACGGCCTCCTCTGGGCTCACGACGCTTATTAGTATCTTCATTGCGCTCAAGCTCGCGGAGAAATTTTCTTCTGCGCTGACCTCAAAAGCTTTAATGAGTAGGAATAGGCTCAGCCGGAGGAGTGGGCTTGTCGAGCTGGAGGGACGAGGTCCTAAACTTCGTGAACCAAGGTAGGGGGTTCGAAGTCCGTTGCGAGGGCGGTGACGTCAAGGTATCTGAGGCTAAGGGGGTATCGAAGGCATCCATAAGCCTAAAGGAGATAAGGGGGGTTAAGAAGGGAAGGATCAAGTCGCCATCGTCGAAGATCAAGAACCTCGTCATGAGGTTGGCTTCGAGGCTCGTGGAGGCAAAGAGGAACTTCAAGGTCACGTTTGGACAAGGAGACTTCGTCTTGAGGTTCGACTTGGATCACTACATTAGGGTCGACTCATCGTCGTCTAGCGTCGTCGGCTTTAAAAGCCTAGAGGAAGACCCCGTAAGCATCATAGCCGACATACTCAAAGAGCACGGTGAAGTGAGGATCCTGAGACCGCTGAAATAGGCGGGTCATGCGAAACCTCCTTCATCACCTTCATCAGGACAAGGACTCGCCATCATCCCCATAAATAGCAGTGCTAGTGCTTCGAGATTAAAGCATCGCGCACCTAGGCATCGTCGAATCTCGACACGAAAGGTATATCGTCGCCCGAGTCGATGGTTTAACCGCTCGTCCTCTCGGGTGGCCGAGTTGCCGGCCAACCTGCCAGCTGAGGCTAAGGCCAAGTGGCTGAAGGTTCTCGAGGCCAGAGACCCTCAGGAGAAGCTGAAGGCCCTCCAAGAGTTTCTGTCGGCGGTCCCCCAACACAAGGGCACGGAGAAGCTCCGCGCTCAAGTGAGGGCCAAGATAGCGGCCCTTAGAAGGGAGATAGAGGAGAGGAGGGCCAAGAAAGCCGGGGGAGGTCTGAGGATATTCCCCGAGAAGGAGGGCGACGCTCAGGTAGTCCTCGTCAGCTTGACGGGAGCCGGTAGGAGTAGCCTATTGCGGAGGCTGACGAATGCCAAGCCGGAGATAGCCTCGAGGCCCTTCACCACCACGAAGCCCGTCCCGGGGATGTACGTGAGCGATGGAGTGATGTACCAGCTCATAGAGGCTCCCCCGATCACTAAAGGGGCCGCCGAGGGAGAGGCTTGGGGGCCGATAATAATGACTTTGGCGCGCAACGCGGACGGCATCATACTGCTCCTCGACGCCTCTAAGGACTTGTTAGAGCAGTTCAACCTCATAGTCGGAGAGCTCGAGGAGGCCGGGATAACCCTGAAGAAGCCTCGGGCCAAGGTAGAGATAGCTCGCGGAGCGGTCGGCGGGATCCAGGTGATAGTCAACGGCAAGCTCGTGAATTGCACGATCGACGACGTCAAGAAGTTGCTCATGAGCTACAAAATGTTTAACTGTCGCGTCATAATAAGCGGTGAGGCCACCTTGGACGACGTCGAGGAGGCCATATTGGGAGGGAAGGTGTACAAGCCAGCCGTAATAGTGGTCAACAAGGTCGACATGTTGCAAGACAAGTCGACCATTGACGAGCTGAGGAGGGCGTGCGACTACATCCCGATAATAGAGGCGTCGTGCCTAACTGGCGAGGGCTTGGGCGAGATAGGGAGAGCCCTCTTTGAGCAGTTAGAGCTCATAAGGGTTTACACCAAGGAGCCTTGGGAGGAGAAGCCGGCGCAGAGGCCCTTGGTGTTGAAGAGGGGCGCTACGGTTCAAGACGTGGCCGAGAGGATCCACAGTAGGTTAGCTAAGAACTTGAAGTACGCGAGGGTCTGGGGCCCCTCGGTCAAGCACCCAGGAGAAAGAGTTGGTCGCGACCACGTTCTAGCCGATGGAGATGTCGTGGAGCTTAGGGACTAGCTTCACCTGAGGGCCTCCGCTATCGCGAACCTAGGCCTGACGCTAACTATCTTAACTCGAAGCCTTTCCCCGGGCTTGGCGTCTGGAACGAGCACGACGAAGCCCCTTATCCTTGCAACGCCCTCGCCTCTCTGATTAACGCTCTCGATGACCACTTGATGGATCTCGTTCTCCTTCACAGGAGGGCTCTTGGATTCCCCTCTCTTACCCCTCTTCGCCAAACCGTCTAAACCTCCGTCAAACCTCTAAGGCCTAAGCCACTACTATCGGAGGACTTTAAGGGCCCTCTATATTTAAAGCGTTCTGAGCCCGGATTTGCTTCGACTAATTTACTAAATTTTATTTCTTCGAGGTGCGGTAAGCGTCCGAGAAGGAGTGGAGAGCGAGGCCATGAGACTTCACAGCCCGACGTGGAAGACACATAGGGTGAGCGAGCTCTTCCATCTACCTGAGGGCTTTGCGGTGAAGGTGGCCGGCTGGGTGCACGTCATCAGGGACCTGGGGGGTATAGTCTTCTTGTTGCTTAGAGACTCGGACGGGTTAATCCAAGTGGTCGCGTCCAAGTCGGACTTGGGCGATGAACTCTTCAGTAAGTTCAAAGACTTGATGCCCGAGGCCGTAGTCTCGATCGAGGGCAGGATCAAGAGGTCGCCTAAGGCGCCGGGCGGCGTAGAGGTGAGGGCGCACGCGATCGAGGTTCTGAACAAGGCTTCTGTACCTCCGCACTTGGAGCCCGCCAGCAGGAGCAAGCTGACGCTCGATGAGAGGCTCGACAATAGAGTCGTCGACTTGAGGAAGCCGCGCAACATGGCCATATTCAAGTTCCAATCCGCTCTCTTAAAGTACATTAGGGAGTTCTTGGACAAGAACGGCTTCGTAGAGGTCTTCACTCCAAAGCTCATAGCCACCGCCACCGAGGGAGGGGCGGCTCTCTTCCCGATAGCTTACTTCGACATGGAGGCCTTCTTGGCCCAGAGCCCGCAGCTTTACAAGGAACAGCTGTCGTCCGTCTTCGAGAGGGTATACGAGATAGGCCCCCTCTTCAGGGCCGAGGAGTCGCAGACCGACAGGCACGTCTCCGAGTACGTGGGAGTCGACGTCGAAGTCGCGTTCGCCACGTATGAAGAGGTCATGGAGCTCCTCGAGGAGCTCCTCGTCTATAGCGCGTCGAAAGCCTTCGAAGAGCTCGAAGGGGAGTTGAAGAGGGTCGAGCTGAGTTGCCTCAAGCTCGAGAAGCCCTTCCCGAGGATAACGTACGATGAGGCCCTATCGATACTGGCCGAGAACGGTGTTAATATCGGGTGGGGCGAGGATCTGTCGACGGAGGCCGAGCGGAAGCTAGGCGAGGTATTCAAAGGCCCCTACTTCATCGTCGACTGGCCCACGAGGACCAAGCCGTTTTACATAATGCCGAAGCCCGAGGACCCTGAGGTCAGTCTCTCCTTCGACTTGATGATAGGTAGGATAGAAGTGGCGTCTGGAGGCCAGCGAATTCACGATAAGGATCTTTTAATATCGCGTTTAAAGAGCTCGGGGCTTGAGCCGGAGTCCTTTAAGCACCATTTAAAGTGCTTCGAGTGGGGCATGCCCCCCCACTCGGGCTGGGGCTTGGGCTTAGCGCGTTTGGTCATGACGTTGTTGGGGCTGAGCGACATTCGAGAGGCGATACTGTACCCAAGAGACCGATGGAGGCTCGTCCCCTAGCCTCGCTCAAGTTTATAAAGTTCCTGCAATAACGTTCTAAGCGCTTTGTCGTCATCTAGCGCTCGAGTTAGGGGGCCATTGCGTTGAAGGGCTTCACGCAGTTATCAGTGTCGGACTGGTTCTACAGGAACAGGTACATAGCGGGCTTCAGCAACCCAGCGCGATCCCTCTATCAGGCCGTCCGAGAGCTCGTTGAGAATGGCTTAGACGCCTGCGAAGCGGCTGGGGTGTTGCCCCATATAACCATTGACTTGAAACTGGTGAGCGAGCGAAAGAGCCCTAAGGTCTACATGCTGACCGTATCGGACAACGGAACCGGCATACCTCCAGAGTACGTTCCGCAGGCCTTCTGCACGGTGCTCTTCGGGAGCAAGTTCGTCCTTAAGCAACATAGGGGCCTGTTCGGGCTCGGGGCTAAGATGGCGGTCCTCTACTCTCAAATAACTACGTACAAGCCCATCGAGGTGACCACGTGCCACGACGGCCAGAACGAGTATAGCTTCTTGTTGCAGATGGATCTGAAGAACAACAAGCCGATAGTTCTCTCCACGAAGACGAGGAAGCTCAAGAAGCCTAGGACCGGGACGACCGTTACGTTGTATTTGGTTGGGGACTACGATCGCAAGCTGGGCTCGAAGACGACGGGCGAGCTGATAATCGAATATCTGCGGTTGACAGCCGTCGCGAACCCCCACGCCACCATAATCTTCTCGGACCCCGACAACGTCGTCTACAAGTTCGAGAGGTCGGTCACCAAGATCCCCTCGCCGCCCAAGGAAGCGGCCCCGCACCCACACGGCGTAGACGCCGAGATGCTCAAGAGGATGGTAGAGAGCAGTAGGAATACGAGCCTCCAAGCCTTTTTATCCAAGAACTTCGACAGGGTGGGCCCTAAGAAGGCCCTCGACTTCTTGACTTGGGCTGGCTTCGACCCTCAAAAAGACGTCAAGGAGTTGACGAACGACGAGATCGTCAAGCTCGCCAACGCTCTCAAGGCTTACGACAAGTTCCTCCCGCCCTCGCCAGACGTCTTGAGCCCCATAGGAGCTGAGGAGCTAAAGGCGGCCATAACGAACCTGTTCGTCCCCGAGTTCGTAGAGACGGTCACGAGGCCTCCTAGGTCCTACTCCGGCTACCCGTTTCAAGTAGAGGCCGGCGTAGCTTATGGAGGTCCCTTCATAGGAAAGTTGTGCGCCGAGGAAGGCAATTACAGGTTGCTCTATAGATTTGCGAACAAAATACCCCTCTTGTTCGACGAGAGAGGGGACGTCTGCAGGAAGGTCGTCGACGGTATCAACTGGAGGCATTACAAAATCGACGACAACACCCCAATAGCCATATTCGTACACGTGTGCTCGACCAGGATCCCCTACAAGACCGCGGGCAAGGAGATGATAGCCGACGTAGAGGAGATAGAGGACGAGATAAGGCTCGCCCTAATGGACTGTGCGCGCGCGGTTAGGAGGTACATAAGCAGGAAGCTCAGGGCCGAGAAGGAGCAGGAGAGGCTGAACCTCTTCAGGGCGTACATAACTGAGATAGCCGAGGACCTCGTAAGAGTCGTCGACGAGAACAAGGAAAGGCTCATCGAGCTCATGTGGAAGGTGGTGACCAAGAGTGTCAAGTCAAGGTAGTGGAGGAAGGGAGTGGATAGCGGAAAAAATAGTCCATCTCTTCGATAAGTCCGTCCTGAAGCCTCTCAGAGCTGGAAAGGTGCCCTGCTTCGAGATGCTGGCTAGGACGAGGGACAACGTGTACATAGACCAAGAGCTCCAAGTGATAAGGCTGGGGGGCAAGAGGGTGAGGAGGAAGCTCAACGACGTCGAAGAGGCGAAGACGTTCATGAGGACAGTGTTGGTGGCGGCTATTGTGTACGAGGCGATAAAGCACAACAAGTACCCGACTATCAGGGACGTCTTCTACGACGCGAAGCACACCATACCGGGGACGGACATAGACACCGTCAACGAGCAGTCTGAGTCGGACACCATAATAGAGGACTTAGAGGTAATGCTGGGGGCCAGCCGAGAGGAGATGGGCCTTCAGACGGACGTTAAGTGCAAGGTCGTGGGCTTGATGAGGGTCAGGAGCGGGCGAGACGTAATAGACTGCTCGAGGCAAGGGGAAGGAGGAGCCTATACCCCGCCATCCAACGTCGACAGACTGGAGTTCCTCGAGGTGGACGCCGAGTACGTCCTCGTCGTGGAGAAGGACGCAGTCTTCAACACCCTCAACATGGAGAGGTATTGGGAGAAGAACAGGTGCATACTTGTGACCGCGGGGGGCCAGCCGGACAGGCCCGCTAGGAGGCTCGTGAAAAGGCTCAACGAGGAGCTCGGCTTGCCTGTCTACGTCTTAACCGACGCCGACCCCTACGGGTTCTACATATACAGCGTCTATCGCATAGGATCGATAACTCTATCCCACGAGAGCGTCAGGTTGGCCTGCCCTAGGGCTAGGTTCATAGGAGTGACGGTCAGCGACATCTACGAGTACAAGTTGCCCAAGAACGTCATAATCAAGGCCAAAGAGGCCGACATAAAGAGGGCCAAGGAGCTCAAGAGCTATCCTTGGTTCCAATCCCCAGCGTGGCAGAGGGAGCTCGACCTGTTCTTGGAGAGGAAGGAGAAGGCCGAGATAGAGGCCCTTAGCTCGAAGAGCTTGGGCTTCTTGGAGGACAAGTACCTGCCGGAGAAGATAAGCGGTGGACACTTCATAGTCTAGAGCAAACCTAAAGGCCAGTTTTCAACGCAAGCCTTAAATCCGCCCCAATGAGCTAACAAAGACTTGTATCAACGCTCTTCGCCATAGCGTTTCGGAGGGTCTAGGTTTTGGTTGTTCTCACTTACGACGACGGTTACGACGTAGCTAAGATGATAGCCAAGGGGGTTGACATCGCGAAGTTGCGCAGAATACACGAGGTCTTGAAGAAGGCCTTGAGCAGTTTCGTCGAGGAGAGCGACGAGAAGGACTTCATGTTGGGCTTGGTGGAGGGGCTGGGCGAGATAGCGAGGTTGAGGGAGGAGCTCACGAGGTTAATAAACGTGGCCAAGTCCTTGGGCATAACGATCGAGGTTAACGTGAAGTACGACGAGAGGTAAGCGTGCACCTCAAGTCGACCTCCCATCGCTAGGTCGCGGCAACCTCGAGTGGCTGGAGAGCCTTTAAGTCAAAGCAAAGCTTTTTAGGGGCTGGGCCTCCGTCGGCGGCTTGAGAGGTAGTCTCGGTGAAGGAGCACTGGCTAGATGAGTTCGTTGACTCAGTATTGAAGAGATCCAAGGAGCACGTAGTGGCCAGTGGCACTTCGATCTCGGGCTCGGCTCACATAGGGAACGTGGCCGACCCACTATACGCTCACGCTATTGCGACCGAAATAAGGAAGAGAGGGGGCAGGGCCGAGGCCCTGTGGATAGCGGATGACATGGATCCCTTGGACAGCGTGCCCCCACCGATACCGAGGGACTTCGATAAGCACTTGGGCATGCCCTACGTCGACATACCAGACCCTTATCGTTGTTGTCGGAGCTGGGCCGAGCACTTCACTAAGGAGTTCTTAGACGCCATCGAGAGGCTAGGGCTCGAGGTCAAGTACCTCTCCGGGGCGTCGATGTATCGCGACGGCACCTACTTGCCTTGGGTAAGAGTTGCCATGGAGAAGGCTGAGCGGATAAGGGAAATACTGTTGAGAGTTAGCGGAACCTCGAAGCCAAGCGACTGGCTCCCCTACATGCCCGTTTGCGAGAGCTGTGGCAGGGTGGGGACGACGTACGCCTACGGCTTCCAAGGGGACAAGGTCTTGTACAGGTGCGATCTCGACGTCGGCTACGCCAAGGGGTGCGGGTATAGGGGGGAGTGCGACGTCAAGGAGGGTAGGGGGAAGCTCCAGTGGAGGGTTGAGTGGGCCGCTCGCTGGGCCGCCCTCAACGTAACAATAGAGCCC
>Ga0105156_1000062_pt1 | contig 15210 bp, 15 predicted proteins | sample SSWtaG_3_FD_89673 | JGI IMG/M metagenome (GOLD analysis project Ga0105156, IMG submission 89673) | Hot spring microbial communities from Sandy's Spring West, USA to study Microbial Dark Matter (Phase II) - SSWTFFsm_matched | ecosystem: Environmental > Aquatic > Thermal springs > Hot (42-90C) ...
CGTGCGTCGAGCTACGGGAGATACACGTAGTCTGCGACGTGTACACCAGGCCCGAGTTCAGGGGGAGGGGCTACGCTAAGGCCGTGAACTCGGCCGTGACCAGGAGGGCCGTGGCCTCGGGCGCCGTGGCCCTCTTGAGTGTTGGGGTGGGCAACGAGCCGGCCGTGAGGCTGTACACGAAGCTGGGCTACAGGGTCGTGGGCGTAAGGCCGTGGGTCGTGGCGCGTCCACGACAAAGGAGGCCATAAGGTCAAGGCTTGCTAGGGACGACGATGATTGCACTCCGCGGATTGAGAGCTTAAATAACGCCGCCCTTACGATTAAAATTAGGTGATGGGCTTTAAGAGGATTGGGCTCTGGAACCTCTTAGTCTTCATAGCGGCCTTGCTCGCGCTATTGAACCTAGCAATGCTCGCATATTTCAGCTTCGAGGGCATTAAGCTCAGAGAGGCCATTAGGGACGAGCAATTGCTCTACGAAGAGGCTGTCCAGCTCGTCGCTCAAGAAACGGAGAGGTACCGCTCTCTTTTGAGAAAGCTCCAAGAGGCCCTCGACGTGAACAGAGAGCTGGAGGAGTTCTTCGTAAACATCAGCGGTAGGGTCATCGTCCCACAGAGCTACGCGCAGATCTTGGAGCGTGGGTGACGATGAGGGCCAGGACCTTAATCTCCATACTTATCGTAGCCCTGTTGGTAGCGTCGAACGTCTACACCTACCTATACTTCGTAGGCCTAAATGGGTACTTGAGGTTCACTTTACAACAGGTAGCAATGCGTAGAAACCAAGTCCTCGCGGAGCTCTCGGCGACCAAATTCTACTACGACCCCCTAGAGAAAGGCTATTCCAACGTAGTCGAGTCCAACAAGAAGTTGGAGGAGGTCGTCACAAAGCTTCGCGACGACCTCGACGACCTCCCGTACAACTACACGACCATGCTGTACGAGGACTTGCGAGGCAAGCTCTTATTCGCCTACACTGATGAGATGAAGGGCTTCGTCCTCAACGTCACCGGTGGATGGGACGGCACCGACAAAGACTTCCGATCGGACCTCTACAAGATTTACAAGGAGTGGCGGAGTGTGTTCAAGTACGCCTCGCCACAGGAGGGAGCTCATTACGAGACGTTCCTCTTCATTAACATCGGAGGGCTAAATTACGGAGATATCGAGGTGTTCTCCTTTGAAGAGCGTGAGTGGAAGCGCCTGCGCTACCTCAAAGAGGTCCCCTTCGGCTACGAGATAAGGCCGATAGAAGTGGTCGGCGCGCCTATCAGCTTCCGCAATAAGCAGGGGGTGTGCTGGGACTTCGCCGTCGCGCTCGTCGCCCTGTACTATGCCTACTACGACGTCACTGGCAAGAGCTTGCCCACAATTTACGTCTCGATCCAAGGCATCGGAGACGGGCCAGAGAGCCATGCATTAGTAATGATAAAGCTTGAGGGGGATAGGGTCGCGATACTGGACTGGGAGGTCATAACCCCTACGAGCAACGGCATGATAGAGTTCGTGCCATTCGAGATGGCCAAGAGGCTTCACGAGGAGTACTGGGGTCGGAGCCTGCTTTACAAGGGCTTCATGAAGGGCAGACCTCATGAGTTTGGGCACTTCTCCACGAACGAGGAGTTCTATGAGTGGCTCGTCAGGGAGCTGAGATGAGCTCGCCACGGCTGTTTGGCTAGCCCTCCGCTTGGCGGCCTCTTATCAAGGTCATGTTCTTACACGTCCTCGGGCGCCCCTCAAAAGCCCTCGCATCCGCCTGCCAAGCAAAGAAGGAGGCTAAGTCGGGCTCCCTCGACAGACGAAGCCTCGTGTAGAGGGGCCTTTGCCCTACGCTTTAACTCGCCACGCATCCGCCACTCAACTACGTACCTCCAGCCAACAACCCGGCCCTCCCCAACCGTTAGGCCCTCAACTGCTATGAGAGAGCGTGGAGCCTTCCCCGAGCTGCCTCTTCAGCCCAAGTACCTCCTTAGGAACTCGAGCTCTCTGTCCGAGGCCTCATCGAAGAACCTCAAGTATACGTCGAAGTGCCCGCCCTTCACCTTCATCACCTCGGCCCTCTTCGTCCTCTCGGCGGCCCTGAGCACTGCGCCTGGCGGCGTCACCGCATCGTCCTCGGCAACGAGGTAGAAAACGGGGCACTTTATTCGATCCACCCTCTTTATCGGCCTGTAGAACGGGATCGAGAGCACGACCCTCGGGTAGGTGTAGTTCTCCCAAGGGACGTCCCAGGGACAGCGCCTCCGGACGTCCTCCACGACCTTGAGGTAGTCACTCGGCAGGAGGCCCTTGTCACCAGCTATCGGGACCTTGAGGCCGCCGAGGGGCGAGAGCAATAGGTCGAGCAGGCCCAAGGCCATGAACCTAGGACCCCTCGCCCTCATTGCCTTGGCGACCTCCATCCCGTCCACGAGCGGGACCTGCGCCACGACGGCGTCGACGTCGCGCTCCGAGGCTATCATGAGCACGTGCCCGCCACTGAACGAGCTACCCCATATGGCGACCCTCTTGTACTTGCTCTTCGCGTATTCGACGGCGCTCCTCCAGTCCTCCAATTGCTTTCTTACGTCTATGAGCTGCCTGGGCTCTCCCTTGCTCCTCCCGAAGTGCCTGTAGTCGAACAGGACTAGGGAGAAGTGCTCCCCGAACTTCTCAGCGTACATCATGAGCATGTCCTTGACGGCCCCGAACCCGTGGCCCATCACGATGCAGCTGTCTCCTCTCTCGTGCTCCCAAGAATGTATTTCCCCGATCCACACATCCTTCCACTTGACCATCGTCATCAATTATCAGTCCTTAAAACTTATAAAAGTTCATTCGCGCAGGCTTTGAGGATCGACGCCGAAGGCCTCTATCGCGCCGCCCCAGCGTGTGAGGCGAGCTCAAGTCCCTTCTGCACACGGCTTGAGATTCGCAGAGAGCTTATAACCGCGTGCGGATAGAGCATAGCGATGCCGAGGATGGACAGGACGATCGCCTTGCTGATAGTTCTAGGAGGCATCGCGACTGCCATCTTCGCCAGTGGTTGGCACTTGCTTCAGCAGGGCTTGCTCCAGCAGACGGGTAGTGCACCCGGTCAAGGGCCAGCCTCGGGGGCCTTGGCCCCTGACTTCACCTTGGTGGACTTGGACGGCAAGGCATTTAGCCTCAAGGACTTTAGGGGCAAGATCGTCGTCTTAGACTTCATGGCCACTTGGTGCGGGCCTTGTAAACAGCAGATGCCTCACTTGAAGGTCATTTGGGAGAGGGAGGACTTTAGGGACAAGGTGGTCATCATCTCCATAGACGTGGACTTGAGGGAGCCCGAGGAGGTCTTGAGGAGCTATCGACAGAGCTACCCGTACGCCACGTGGATTTGGGCCAAGGACGCCGCCGAGCAGAGAGTGGCCGTCGCCTACGGAGTTAGGGCCATCCCCACGATAGTCGTAATCGACCAAGAAGGCTATGTCAGGTTCGTGCACGTGGGCCTGACGAGCTCCTCGACGTTGATCCAAGAGATCGAGCAGCTCTTGGCCCGAGCTGGGTGACGCCTTTGTCCCTTGACCTCCCCGAGCTAGCGCTCGTCTTCTCCGCCGGTGCCCTGACGCTCTTCTCGCCATGCAGCTTTCCGATGCTCCCAGGCTATCTGTCCTATTACATGGGCTCCAAGGCCTCCTCGAGGGGCCCCCTGTCCGTCTCCATGGCCTGCATCTCGGGCATCATCGCTGTGTTCTCGGCCGTGGGCCTAGCGGTCTCAGCCCTTCGCCTTATAGCCCCTCAGCAAATGCCAGTCCTCGGCCTCACAGCGGGCCTCATAGTGATGTCCATGGGCGTGGGCATGGTGGTCGGGGCCAGGTTCCCGGCGCTATTCAAGGTCGCGAGGGCTCCGAGGCGGAGGGGCCTAGCGGGCGCTTTCCTCTATGGCGTCGCTTACGGCTTGGTCGCCTCCGGCTGCTCGGCCCCGATACTCTTCTCCATAATCCTCTACGCCATAATGGCCGGAGGCCCCCTGGGACCCCTCCACGGAGTGATAGCGTTCTTAGTCTACGCCCTCGGCATGAGCGCGCCCATGATCGCGATAACGCTCCTCGCGGCCAAGGTCAAAGAGCTAGTCTTAAGAGAGGTGGTCAAGGCCACTCCTTGGCTTCAAAGAGCCAGCGGCTTGCTACTCATCGCGATAGGGGCCTACCTCGTCTACTCAAATCTGTCGCTCTACGCTGCTTGAGGGCTCGCCAGCTAGCACAACGTTAAATCCCCTCGAGGGGCTGTGGTTTGAGGGGGCTGGGCTTTGAGGGCCGGCGTCGTTAAGGAGCTGGCCGAGATATCCGTGGAGGGCCTCCAGAGGAGGCACCCAGAGCTACCGCTCAAAGAGGTCCCTGTTGAGGTGGTCGAGGTCCCCGCTCCCGTGCCCGGCAGAGGCCAAGTGCTCATAGCCGTCGAGGCTTGCGGCGTCTGCTACACCGACATCGACATCATCGAGGGCAGAGTGAGGTGCAAGCTACCGCTCATACCCGGACACCAGGTCGTGGGGAGAGTGGTCGAAGTGGGCGACGAGGTCCTCGACCGCGCTCCTGGAGATCGCGTCGGCGTCGCTTGGATTGCCTGGACCTGCGGCTCTTGCGAGCAGTGCGCTAAGGGCAGCGAGAACCTCTGCGCGAGCTTCAGGGCCACGGGCTGCGACGTGGACGGCGGCTACGCGGAGTACGCCGTGGCCTACGCTGACTACACGTACAAGTTGCCAGTCGGCGCGGAGGCCGAGAGGCTGGCGCCGCTTATGTGCGCTGGGTCCATAGGTTGGAGGGCCTACAAGCTGGCCGGCGTCTACGACGGCGCTAGAGTGGGCCTATTCGGCTTCGGGTCCTCCGCGCACATAGTGATACAGGTCATCAGGAGGCTGAGCCCCTCGGCCGAGGTGTACGTATTCAGCAGGAGCGCCGAGCACAGGGAGCTCGCTACGAGACTGGGGGCTGACTGGGCCGGCCACCCCTCGGAGAGCCCGCCGCGCAGGCTGAACGTCGCCATAGACTTCACGCCAGTGGGCGAGACCGTGAGCAGGGCCTTGGAGCTCCTCGACAGGGGCGGGAGGCTGGTGATCAACGCCATAAGGAAGCAGACGCCGGTGATCTTGGACTACGCAAGGCACCTCTGGGAGGAGAAGGAGGTCAAGAGCGTCGCGAACGTCACGAGGGAGGACGTGAGGGGCTTCGTGGAGTTCTACAGCAAGTACGGGGTGGAGACTCACGTCCAGGTCTACAGGCTCGAGGAGGTGAACGATGCCCTCAGAGACCTCAAAGCCGCGAGGGTCCGAGGCGCGCCAGTGCTGAAGATAGGGTAGAGGGCGCTTCGAACCTCCGTCGCGCTCGGATACGGACTCCGATCGCAAGCGAGGGCCTAGGCCGAAACCAGCGACCCTCAGTGGATGGCCGTCGCTTCGACGCCTCGAGCTGGGTCGTTTGGAGGATAGGACTATATGCCCTCTCTATGACTATATCTCGGTCGATCGTAAGTGGTCAGAGGGCCCAAGACGAAGATAATAGCGTCCCTAGGCCCCTCCTCTAGCACCTTCGACGTCATACTGGGGCTCGCCGAGGCGGGGGCCTCCGGCTTCAGGATAAACTTCGCCCATGGAGATAGAGAGCTCTGGGACTCCATGGTCGACAACGTTAGGAAGGCCGAGGAGGTCTTGAGGAGGCCCCTTACGCTGATAGGGGATCTGAGCGGGGCCTCGATAAGGCTGGGGGATCTAGACAGGCCAATTCAGCTCAGGAGGGGCGACAGGGTCAGGCTGGTTCCGAGCTCCAAGGGCTCAGCCGACCAGCTGGAGGTCCCCTTGCCTGTTCGAGAAGTCTACGAGGGGCTCGAGGTGGGGGACGTCGTCTTAATGGACGACGGGCGCGTGAGGTTGAAGGTCGTGGACCTCTCGACGAGCTGCGTGGAGCTAGTGGCCCTCACCGACGTGGTCATAAAGTCTAGGAAGGCCCTCGTCGTCATGAACAAGGACTTCGCGCTACCAGCCCTGACAGAGAAGGACTTGGCCGACCTCAAGTTCGCCTTGGACAAGGGCTTCGACTACATAGGGCTGAGCTACGTGAGGTGCCCGTCCGACGTGGATGTGCTCCGCGACGCCATCAGGGACTTGGGGCGAGAGGACGTGAAGGTGATAGCCAAGATAGAGACGAAGTCCGCTCTCGAGAACTTGGACGGCATAATCGAGGCCTCGGACGCCGTCCTCGTGGCCAGGGGGGACTTGGGGATGGTGATGGGCTTAGAGAAGATACCCCACTTGCAACGCCACATAGTCAGCAAGTCTATAGAGATGGAGAAGCCCGTGATAATCGCGACCCAGTTGCTGGAGTCTATGATAGAGAGCCCGGTCCCCACGAGGGCGGAGGTAGTGGACGTCAACGCCGCCGTAGCCGAGGGGGTCGACGCCCTCATGCTCGCCGGCGAGACTGCCGTCGGCAAGTACCCCGTCGAGGCCGTCTCGTGGCTGAGGAGGATAATAAGGACGGCCGAGGAGAACGTCAGCGTGACAAGGAGGAGGAAGCCCAAGAGCTTGTGGGCTCGGTTCACGGTTGGAGTGACCTCTCTGGCCGAGGACTTGAACGCGAAGCTCGTGATATATAGCGTGCACGGGAACACTGCTAGGCTGATATCGTTGCTTAGGCCGGCGATAGACGTCTGCGTCGGGACCCCGAGCCCGAGGGTGCTGAGGCAACTCAACATACTCTGGGGCCTAAAGGCCTACTTGGTCGAGGCGCCCAGCTACGACGAGGGCCTCGAGGAGACCTTCAAGCTGCTCAAGAGGCTCAACGAGGTCAGGCTGGGGGACTTGGTGGTCCTCACCTACGGCCTGAGGGGCGACGAGCAGTTGATAAGGGTTAAGAGGGTCGAGGGCTAGTGATAGCTCGATGCTCTCCGAGCTGCTGGGCCCTTGGATCCCCAAGGCCGTCGTCGACTACGTGAGGTAGCTCCTGCCCAGAGGCCCGAGGTACCTCGACTTGGGCTGTGGAGACGGCGACCTCACGTCGAAGACTGCCGACGCCGTTGGGGCTAGCGCGGTCCGTGGAGTCGACGTCGACGAGGCCTCTCTTGCAAGGGCGAGGGCTAAGGGGATAAGCGTCCTCGAGCGTGACTTGGACGCGGAGGCGCTCCCGTTTGATGATGAGAGCTTCGACCTCGTCACGGCAATCGAGGTGATAGAGCACCTCCGCAACCCTTGCAACATGCTTCGAGGGGCCTTCTTGGTCGAGACCCCGAACGCCGCTGGCTGCTCGTGCCGCTTCGTGGCCGACCAGCTCAAGCTGGCCCTCCTGTCCGATAGATGGCCGAGGCTCGCTGAAGCTATGGTCGAGGCGCGAGGGGCCGCAGGCTTCGACCCGATTAGCTTGAGGGGGGTGCTCGCGGAGGTCTGCTTCGAGGTCCTGAAGGTCTTCGGCTTCTCAAACGTCCCGCACTGGTTGCCCTTGTCGACGGTGGCCCTAGAGGGGATAGCCGCTGGCTCGCTCTCGACCACCCCCCACATAATTGCGGTCGCCACGAAGCGGTGAGACCTGCCACACCGACAAAACCCAATAGGTCGCCAGCCCTATCGAAGTAGTGGTGCTGTCCTTGGACTCGATGCTCGAGTTCTTGAGGAGCAGGAGGACTGTCCGAGTCTTCGAGGAGCGCGACGTCCCCCTCGAGCTGGTCATGAAGGCCTTAGAGGCGGCCACCTGGGCGCCGTCGGCCCACAACTCCCAGCCCTGGAGGTTCGTGGTCATAGGGAAGGGGGAGGTGCGCGAGAGGCTCGTGGACGCCATGTCGAGCAAGTTCATGGAGGACCTGATTAGAGATGGGGTGCCGAGGAGCGAGGCGGAGCTCATAGTCTCGTCCTCGAGAGAGAGGTTCATGAGGGCCCCGATGCTGGTCCTATTCTGCCTCGCTAGAGGGGACCTCGAGAAGTACCCCGACGAGCGCAGGTCTAGGGCCGAGTGGATCATGGGGGTCCAGAGCGTCGCCTCCGCCATAGAGAACTTCCTCCTAGCCCTGCACGCGCTCGGCCTCGCCGGCTGCTGGAGGTGCGCCCCTCTCTTCTGCCAAGAGGAGGTCAGGGAGGCCCTCGACCTGCCCGAGGACCACGAGCCCCAGGCGATAGTCGAAGTCGGCTACCCAGCTGAGAGGCCTGAGATGCCCCCTAGAAGGCCCTTGAGCGAAGTCGTGAGGGTCGTAGATCTGCGACCCGAGCCACGGAAAGCTGATTAAAAGGGCCGTGGACTTCTGAATGAGGGTCGAGCCAACAAGTCGGGGGACCTCCGGCGATGTCTCTCGAGAGGGTCGAGGAGGTCAGGGGCTACTGCGTCCTTGAGGGTCCGCTCAAGGTCAGGCTCATGGAGGGCGAGGCTGAGGTGACCGGGAAGAGGCTCTACGCGAAGGAAGAGGTCGTGATACCCTTCGCCAAGGCCACTTTGATGGAGGCCCTTGGCGGGGCTAAGGTCGAGCTACGCGGGAGCGGGACCCTGACCAAGCTCGACTCCTCCACGATACCAAGGGAGTGGGTCGACGTCTTAAACCCAATGGTCGAGGGGCCTCGCGTCGTCTTCACGCTGGGTTGCGTGGACTCCGGCAAGACCTTTTTCGTCACCTACGCCGCGAACAAGCTACTCGAGAAGGGCGTGAGGGTGTCGGTTGTGGACTGCGACGTCGGCCAGTCGAACATAGGGCCCCCGACGACGATAGGTATGGGGGTCTTGGAAAAGCAGGTGGTGTTCTTGGAAGAGGTCCAAGTCCTGTCAGCCTACTTCGTAGGCTCCACTTCTCCGATGGGACATCTGTTGCCGATGGTAGTCGGGACGGCGAAGCTCGTCAATCGAGCTAGGAGCGTGAGCGACGTAGTACTCATAGACACCCCGGGCATGGTGTACGGCGGGCCCGCGAGGGCCTACCAGCTCTACGCAGTCGAGGCCCTGAGCCCAGACGTCGTCATTGCCCTCCAAAGAGGCGGAGAGCTCGAGCACCTAACGAAGCAACTCAAAGCCCTCGGCTACGAGGTCGTCGAGCTACCGGCCTCTCCGTGGGTTAGGCAGCGAGACCGCGGCGATCGAAGGGCCCTCCGCGAGAGGGCCTTCTACAACTACTTCAACAAGAGGGGGGTGGTTAGCCACACGGTGAGCTTAGACGAGGTGGTCGTGGTCGGCTCGTTCATGGGCAGCGGGCGCGCCGCTCCTCAAGAGGTGGTCAGGGTCGTAGAGGCCATGGCCAACAGTAGGGTCGAGTACTGCGAGCTGTCCGAGGACTCCGTCGTAGTAGTGCTCGAGGAGAGGCCCAGCTCGAGGGACTTCTACGCCAACATCAGAGAGGCCTTCAAGGACAAGGCCGTTAGGGTCGTTGTGAAGGGCTTCGAGCGCGGCCTCGTCGTCGGGCTAATGGGCAAGGGGGGCGATTTCTTGGACGTGGGGGTGCTCAAGGGCATAGACTTCAAGGGGAGGAGGGCCACACTAGTGACGCCCTTGAAGAGCTTGAAGGAGGTCAGGGCCATGAAGCTCGGCTGCGTGAGGTTGGGGGATGAGTATCAAGAGGTTGAGAAGCTCGAGCCGGGTTTCGTCTAGCACGGTCTAACATCGAGCTCCCTCATCGATCCCGCGCAGAGTCCTGCGAAAGTCTAAGCTGACCTTCCAAGCAGTTACAACTTTAGGGAGGAGATGTGCCCAAGACCTGGTGGTGTGTATGGAGATCTCCGCCCTGTTGCGCGCCATAACCTTGGCCCCCGGCGTGTCCGGCTGGGAGGATCCCGTCAGGGGCGAGATAGAGAGAGCCTTCAAGGAGGTGGCCTCTGATGCAGTGTCAGAGGTGGACGAGCTCGGGAACCTGTACGTCAAGATTGGGGGGAGGCCGAGGGCGGCGCTCATAGCCCACATGGACGAGATAGGCTTCGCCGTGAAGAGCATAACGGAGAGCGGCTTGATATACTTGGAGCCCGTCGGGGGGTGGGACGACAGGGTACTGCTGGGCGAGAGGGTCGTCATCTACGGGAGCGGCGAGGGGCTCGAGGGGCTGGACTGGAGGGACAGGGCCGTCGTCGGCGTCGTTGGCTCGAAGCCGATTCACTACCTCAGGCCTGAGGAGAGGGACAGGGCCCCCAAGATACAGGACTTGTTCGTGGACTTGGGCTTAAGCAGCAGGAGCGAGGTGGAGAGGTTAGTCAGGGTGGGGGACCTAGGCCACCTCTACAAAGACCTCACGCCGATACCCAGGATCGGCTCGAACGTCGTGGCGTCGAGGGGGTTCGACGATAGAGCTGGTTGCGCAGCAGTGATACTGGCCTCTAAGATCTTGGCCGAGTTGGGGGTCGAGCACTACGCGGTCTTCACGGTGCAGGAGGAGGTGGGGGCCCGAGGCGCTACGGTAGCGGGGTACAAGCTACATCAAGAGGGCGTCAAGCTAGCGGTCGCAGTCGACGTCACCCACGCCGGGGGCTACCCCGGGCTAGAGGAGAAGGACTGCCCCATAAGGCTAGGGCGGGGGGCCGTGATATCGAGGGGGCCGCCCATCCCGCCGTCGCTCTCGGCGACGTTCGAGGAGGGGGCTAGGAGCGTGGGAGTGCCGTATCAGCTCGGCCCAGAGGCCGGGAAGACGAGGACCGACTTGGACGTCCTGCAGCTCGCTAGGACGGGCCTGAGGTCCATGTTGATATCGATACCGCTCAAGTACATGCACACTACCGTCGAGGTAGTGGACCTAAGGGACGTGGAGTCCGCAGCCAAGGTCATGGCCTACGGAGTGGAGAGGGCCTTGAAGGGGTGATCACGTCGACCGGCCTTCCTTAAAGTCCCTCTCGGTCCTCTCGACCTCGAGTATCGTGTGCATGACCGCCCCATGCATCAGGTCGTTGCAGGCGCGGTAGCCGCAAACAACTAAGTCGTAGAGCGAGTCGCAGAGCTCCTTCTTGTCGCACTTCCAGCACTTGCCGTTTAGGCCGTTGTCTACCGTCGCGCAGAGGCACTTCACGGCCTCTCTAATCGCCTCCAGAGCGAATTCTCGAGCCATGGGCGTCGACCTTAGTAGGGGGAATGGAGAGGGAGGCCCGCCCCCACGTAAAAAAAGTTTCGGCGAAGGCCTCCTCGCCACACGACATCGCAGCGCTTGAGGGCTTCCAAGCGTCTCACGTGATTGACCGAACGCCCTTCAGGAGGCATGGGGCTCGCTCCAAGGCAAGGCAAGGACTTTCGCTAGTGCCCGCAACAAGGCTTATAAGTATTCGTCGTCCAATAGATCGTCGGCGAGGCACTTGCCCGACTTGGCGACTCTCTTCTCGCAACCGCAGACGCTGATGGTGATCGCGATACAGTTCTTCTTGGGCTTGGGCCTGGGCTACGTCTCGGTCAAGGCTCTGAAGTACGTGGTGGCCTTCATAGCGCTACTGGTCTTGGGGGCCTTCCTGTCCATCTGGAGCTTGGGGGTGACGCCGTCCGAGATCCTCCAAAGCCTAGGCATCGCGGCCTCACTGGCCAAGGATTTGGCGACGGTATTGGGGCTCATGACCATTGGGCCCGTGAGCGTGGGCTTCATAATCGGCGCTATCCTAGGGCTCATGAAGAAGTGACAATGAGGGCCCGCTCGACCCTTAAAGCCATGGGCGGTCGTCGGGGCATCGAGCCCTCGAGCGATGAAGGCCGAGCGAGCCCTCGTCAGATGATGACGAGGCCCGTTCTGAGCCTCGAGCGATGACCTGAAGGCTAGGCGCTGACCCTTAAGTCGCGCGGCATCAAGTTGAGGGCCCTCCAATGGAAATTTAGGTCCAAGGCCCCCAGGACTTGGCGCATTACTTAAGCCTTCCCTTCGGCGACTTACGGCAAGGATAATAGAGTCCTGGGCTAACCTACTCTGGGCCTTGGTGTTCGACAGGTGATAGTAAAAGCTACCAAGAGCTACACGAAGGAGGAAGTGCTCAGGCTACTCGACCCCATAGTGGCCGAGTGGTTCTCGCGCTTCCCCGACATAACGCCGCCCCAGCGCTACGCCATAGTCCACATATACGAGGGGAGGAACGTCCTCATAGCCTCGCCGACGGGTAGCGGCAAGACCTTGGCCGCCTTCATAAGCATCATAAGCGAGCTGTTCAAGATGGCCAGGAGCGGGGAGCTCGAGGACGGCGTCTACTGCGTCTACGTCTCTCCCTTGAGGTCCCTGAACTACGACATATACAAGAACCTGAAGAAGCCTCTTGAGGAGATACAGGAGCTCGCGAGGTCCAGGGGGATCGAGGTCGGCGAGATAAGGGTCGCCGTGAGGACTGGGGACACGACGCAGTCAGAGAGAGCGTCGATGCTTAGGAAGCCCCCTCACATACTGATAACCACGCCGGAGAGCCTAGCCATAGTGCTATGCGCCCCCAAGTTCAGGCAGAAGCTCAAGACTGTCAAGTGGGTCATAGTCGACGAGATACACGAGCTATGTAGCTCTAAGAGGGGCGTCCACCTGACCCTCAGCCTAGAGAGGCTCCAAGAGCTCGTGGGCAGGCCCTTCGTGAGGATAGGTCTGTCGGCGACGATACACCCCCTCGAGACCGTGGCCGAGTTCTTGGTGGGATACAACGACGACGGCACCCCCAGGGACTGCGTGATCGTCGACACGAGGTTCGTCAAGGCCATAGACTTAAAGGTCGTCTGCCCGGTCGAGGACCTCGTCCACACTCCAGCGTCGATAACCACTGAGAGGATGTACAAGCTCCTCAAGAAGCTCATAAGGTCCCACACCACGACCCTCGTCTTCACTAACACTCGAAGCGGAACCGAGAGAGTCGTATACCACCTCTCGAAGCTCAAGGTAGTTGACGGCGACGAGCTAGCGGCCCACCACAGTAGCCTGTCCAGGGAGATAAGGAGGAGCGTCGAGGACAGGCTCAAGGAAGGGAAGATGAAGGCGGTGGTCTGCAGCACCTCGCTCGAGCTGGGCATAGACATAGGCTACATAGACCTCGTGGCCCAGATAGGCTCTCCCAAGTCGATATCGCGCTGCCTGCAGAGGGTCGGCCGCTCTGGCCACGCGCTCGACAGGGTCTCCAAGGGCGTCTTGATAGGCATGGAGATGGACGACTTAGTCGAGGACGCCGTCATGGTCGCCGAGGCCTACAAGGGCAAGCTGGACAAGGTCTACATACCCGAGAACTGCCTCGACGTCCTCGCCCAACACATCGTCGGGATGGCCCTCGAGAGGAAGTGGCCCGTCAAGGAGGCCTACAGGCTGGTCAAGAGGAGCTACTGCTATCGAAACCTCCCCTACGAGAGCTTCGAGGCCGTCTTGAAGTATCTGAGCGGCTGGTACTCGACCCTCGAGGTCTACAAGGTCTACGGGAAGATATGGTACGACGAGAAGGACGGGGTCTTCGGGAGGAGGGGCCCACTCCTGAGGCTCATATACTCCACCAACGTGGGCACCATACCCGACGAGGTGGCCGTCAAGGTCTTCACGCTCGACGGAAGGTGGGTTGGCTCGATAGAGGAGGAGTTCCTCGAGAGGCTGAGCCCCGGGGACGTCTTCATTTTGGGGGGCAAGCCCTACGAGTTCAGGTACGCCATAGGCCTGAGGGCCTACGTCACGCCGAGGGAGGGGGTCAAGCCCACCGTGCCCTCTTGGTTCTCGGAGATGCTCCCCCTGAGCTTCGACCTAGGAGAGGCCATAGGCAAGTTCAGGGAGGAGATGTTCGAGATGGTGGAGGTGGAGCCCAAGACCAAGGTGATAAAGTACTTGATGGAGAACTACAGGTGCGACAGGAAGGCCGCGAGCTCGATATACACTTACTTCGCCTCCATGCTCTCCTTCTTGAAGATGCTGGGGGTCGAGGCCAAGCCCAACAACAGGGTCATACTCGTCGAGGACTACGTGGACCCCGACGGGAAGCAGAACATAGTATTCCACTGCGTCTTCGGCAGGAGGGTCAACGACGCGCTCTCCAGGGCCTACGCCTACGCCCTCATGAGGATGCTGGGAGTGAACGTCGCCGTGACCGTGGGGGACACGGGCTTCATGCTGACGCTGCCCAGGAGGCTCCTCCGCGACGTGAGCGCACTGCTCGAGGCCGTGAACTCCGGGAACCTCAGGAAGTTGCTTCGAAGCGCCGTCAAGCACACGGAGATGGTCAGGAGGAGGTTCAGGCACTGCGCCACGAGGGCCTTCATGATCCTGAGGAACTACAAGGGGAGGGAGGTCAAGGTCAGCAGGCAGATTTTCAACGCACAGCTCTTAATGGACGTCGTCGAGGACATAGAGGGGTTCCCAGTGCTCGAGGAGACCTACAGGGAGGTCCTCGAGGACTTGATGGACGTCAAGACCGCCGAACAGGTGCTGAGGGAGGTGGAGATGGGCCTTAGGAGGTTCTACGTGATGCCGACTTACGACCTGCCCTCGCCCTTCGCGCACGGCTTGGTATTGCAGGGCCTCAGTGACGTGGTGCTGATGGACGACAGGAGGGCCCTCCTCCAGCACCTCTACGACCAAGTCATGGAGAGGGTGAGGAGGGCCGGCGTGGGCTCGCCGTCAGCTGCCGCCTAGGCGGGGCAAAAGCCTTAGGCAGGCGCTTGAGCGAGGCACCTCATTGAGAAAGCTTTTCGCTCTCGATGAGAGTTAATCTATTGGAGAGCGATGCCGCCAGTCGAGGTCGGCTCGGGCGAGGGACCCATAAAGAGCGCTCTGGTGTTTGAGTGGGCGTGGGACGTCGTCAAGAGCTTCGACGAGCTCGAGAAGAGGCTGAGGGAGAGGCTGTTCTACGTATTGAGGCCGCGTAGCGACGTAATCGTCGCCACGAGCATGACGAACCCCTCCATGATAATATTCGTCATAACTTGCAAAGACGGCGGTGGGGATGTTGTGGTGATTCAGAACCCGGGAGGGTGGTACGACGACGAGGACATCGTGGAGCACATGCCGCTATTCGGGAAGTGCGCTGGGATAAAGATCAAGCTGGGCAGGGAGGTCGGGGAGGGCGGTTGAGGGCGCGCGAGGGTGAACCGCCAAGCCCTCTGCGTCGAGTAGCTCGTGAGGGCTTGCGAGGGAGCCCATTAACACATAATAGGGTTGTGGAGGTCTATCTCTACTTACCGTGCAAGGTGCTCGAGCTTGGGCTTTAGGGTCTCGAGGGACGTCGAGGTAGCGGGCGACTTGCCAGGGTTGGTGTTGAAGGACGAGGGCGCCCTCGTAGTTGCCGACCTCCACATCGGGTACGAGCAAGCCCTGCAGAAGCAGGGCATCTACATAC
>Ga0105156_1000063_pt1 | contig 15051 bp, 15 predicted proteins | sample SSWtaG_3_FD_89673 | JGI IMG/M metagenome (GOLD analysis project Ga0105156, IMG submission 89673) | Hot spring microbial communities from Sandy's Spring West, USA to study Microbial Dark Matter (Phase II) - SSWTFFsm_matched | ecosystem: Environmental > Aquatic > Thermal springs > Hot (42-90C) ...
GCAGCCGACGCACCACCGCATCGTCGCGGGCATCGCAAACAAGCTGATAGCCGCCGAGCCCCTTGATCGCGACAATCCGGCCGCTCGCCACCGCGGCGGCGATGTCCTCGACGCCATGGCTGAGGCGAGGCCCGCACGCCGGACATGCAATCGCCTCGGCATGAAATCGGCGGCTCGCGGGATCGGCGTAGTCGCGGGCGCAAGCCTCGCACATTACAAATCGTTTCATCGCGGTACGGCCGCGATCATAGGGCAAGCTTTCGGCAATGGTGTAGCGCGGACCGCAATGGGTGCAGTTGACGAACGGGTAGAGATGGAAGCGGCTGTTCGGGTCGAACAGCTCGCCGAGACATTGCGGACAGGTCGCCGCGTCGGCGGAGATCCGGGTGGTGACTCTGCCTTGCTCGCTCGCGCGGATGTGGAATCCGTCATCGGCGGCAGTGCCGATCTCGAGAACGGAGATCTGCTCGATGCGGGCCAGCGGCGGCTTCTCGCGCGGCAGCGCGGCGACGAAATCAGAGGTCTGATCGCCCTCGATCTCGATGACGACGCCGTGCGGATCGTTGGCGACAAAGCCCGCCAGCCGATAGCGCGCGGCGAGACCATAGACGTAGGGGCGAAATCCGACGCCTTGCACGGCCCCGCGCACGTGCAGGCGCAGTCTGGTTCCGTTGCCGGATCTGATCTCGCCGATCATGCTCATCCCAGTGCGGCGCTTGGCGCCGGCCGGCTCTGTCGCCCGGACTGCCTCCTGATCCAGGCATAGAATCCGGCAAAGCCTTCGCCGGTGCGTGCGGACACCGTCAGCACCTCGATCCGGGGATTGATGCGGCGCGCATATTCGATGGTTCTGGCGAGGTCGAAATCAAGCACCGGAGCGAGATCAATCTTGTTGATCAGCATCAGCGTGGCGGCGGCAAACATGTCCGGATACTTGAGCGGCTTGTCCTCGCCCTCCGTGGTCGAGAACACCACGATCTTGGCGGCCTCGCCGAGATCGAACGCGGCGGGACATACCAGGTTTCCCACGTTCTCGATGAAGAGCAGGCCGTGGTTCAATGGCGGCAGCCGACGATAAGCCTCGCCCACCATGGCGGCGTCGAGATGACATCCCTTACCGGTATTGACCTGGATCGCCGGGACACCGGTGGCACGGATGCGCTCGGCATCGTTCGAGGTCTGCTGATCGCCCTCGATGACGCCGACCTCGTATTCATTCTGCAGCTCGCTGACGGCGCGCACCAGCAACGAGGTCTTTCCGGCCCCGGGGCTGGAGACCAGATTGAAGGCGAGTACGTCGTCGGCACGGAAACGCGCCCGGTTATCGGCGGCCAGCCGGTCGTTCTTGCCCAGGATATCGCGCTCGATCTGGATGATACGATCGCTGCTCATCCCGGCGATGCGCTGCCCGGCCGGGTCGGCGCCGCAATCGAGCAAGCCGGCCTCGCCATGGACATGGTGATCGCCCGCATCGTCGTGCGCGTGATGATGAACATGATCATGGTGGTGATCGTGGGCGTGATCGGCGTCGCCGTGATCGTGATGGTGGTGATGATGGTGCGCCCCGTGGCTGTGACCATGAGCATGGCTGTGGGTATGATCGTGATGATGATCGTGCCCATGATGCACCTGGTCGGATCCCGCGTGACCGTGCGCTTCACCGGACTTGCCGGCGTTCTCGATCGAGGATGTTCCTTCGCTGCAGCCGCATACCGTGCACATCAGTCGACCTCCAGTTCCTTCACCCGCATCTCCTCACCCGCGGTGACCTGCAGCTGATAGCTGCCGCATGACGGGCACGGCTGATAGCGCTCCTTGACCTCGACTTCTTTGGAGCAGGCCATGCACCAGGCCGCGCCGGGCAACTCTACGATCTCGAGGACCGCCCCCGCCGCGACGGTGCGGGCCGCTACCGCTTCGAAGCAGAATTTCATCGCCTCCGGCATGACGTGGCTCAAGGCGCCCAGTTCGAGGCGCACGACCTTGACCCTCGAGAACGCGCGGCGACGCGCCTCTTCCTCGACGATCCGGACAACTCCTTCGCAGAGCGCCATTTCATGCATCTGCTGCCTCACGAAACGTGACCCGGAAGCCGACGCAGGGATCAAACGAGCCGACCATCGCCCGCACCGCGTCCTGACCCTGCCGCCCGCCCGGCAGCATACATCCTTCAAGGCCCCGCACGAGCGGTCCGCGAGTGTGGAAATTCCACTCGGTCGGCGCGAGGTATTCGAATCGGACGATCTGATCCTCGGCATCGACCTCAACAAGATGATAGAGGCGGCCCCTTGCGCACTCGACGGCGGCCGCGCCGATGCCGGCGCCGAGGCGATAGCTTTCGACAATTCCGGCGTCAGCGGCGCCGGCCGCGTCGTCCGCCCCACCGTCCTCGAGCCAGGCGCACAGCCTTGCGGCCTCGGCAATCCGGGCCTTCAGGCGCGCGCCCGGCCCCGACCCACGTTCCGAAATGCCCTCGCGCATCGCCTGACGCGCCCAGACCCCGGTTTCCGGGATCCGGCCATCGATATCGGGCGCATCGGCGAATTGCCCGCCGTACGCGAGCATGCGCGTGACCACGTCGAAGTCGTCCGCGGCGGAGAGGAATGCCACATCCACGGCAGCCGGCGCGAACGTGCTCTCGTCGAGCATCCGCAGCTGACGCGCGAGCGCGCTGTCGGGCGCGGGGCCGACTTTTTCGGCCGATACGCCGAGCGCCGCAAGCGCAGCTCGGATCCGCGATACCGAATAGCGCCGGGGCGCACCGTCACCGCTCTCCGCGACGCCGTGGCCGAGCACCGTCGCGGCCTGCATCATCTCGCGCACGGCGGCCGCGCTTGCCTCGTCGAGCACGAGACGCCCGACGAACAAGCCGCGGAGCAGTTCCGCCAACCGCTCTGCCAGCACGGCGGTGACGCGCCGGCGCGCGGTGTCCGCGCCCGTACGGCGGTCGCGCGCGGCCTCTGCCGCCGAGAGGAAGGCCACCTGGTGTGCGCCCGAGCACAACGAGAAGATCCGCGGCAACACGCCGAGCAGCGTGTCCACAGGCTTGCCGGCAAACAGCCGCATCAAGGGCGGGCGCACGCGCGGCAGGATCTCCACCGCGGCGATGGCGCCGCCTGTGAGCGATACCGTGACGTCGATCTCGTTGCGGAAAGCCACGCTCATGCGCCCCGCTCCGCGAGTCTGCCACGCAGGAAATCCCGCCGGCCGATCGCGCCGGAACTGGGATGGCCGCCACGGACATTCTCGTCCACTTCCGCCGGCGCCATCAGGGCGTCAAGCGCCGCCTCCGCCGTCTCGCGGGCCGACGCCATGTCGCCGAACTGGAACATCGGAGAGAACAGCGAGCAGGCGGCGATGCGACCCGCGGAAGCCACCTCGGTCAGGGTGAACTCGACGTCGCCCGCGGGAAATCGACGGCGCAGGCTCGATCCCGCGGCTCCGCGCACGTCGTCGCCGGGGGCAAGGACCACATTCATGAACCATGGCGTGACCAGGATTCCCACCGTGCTGTCGCCGAACCTGCGGAAGCCGATCGCTTCGACCTCCAGGACCTCGTTGAAGATCGGCAGATCGCGCATCGTGCGCTCGCCGATCTCGCGGTAGACACGGGCCAGCATGTCGCCCCACGCCGAGGGGTCGGCGTCGACGCCGGGAAGGTGCTGCGCGCGGTCAGGCGTCATGCTCGAGCGCCATGAATTTGGCTTTGGGCGCATCGCAGTTGGGGCAATGCCACTCCTCGGGCAGTTCGGCGAACGGCGTTCCGGGCGAGATCTGGGCCACGGCATCGCCTTCGGCCGGATCGTAGACGGTCCAGCAGATGCCGCATTCCATCCGCGTGGCGTCGGCGACATCCGCTCGGACGCCGAAATTCTCGAAAGCGCTCATTTGAAGTAGGCCTCGATGATTTCCCGCAGCCGCTCCGCCGAATCCTCGAAGTCCTCATCGGCGGCCACCGCGACCGTCGGCACGCCGCCGACCTCCAGCGTGTCCAGGATGATGGTGTCCATGGCGTTGAAGAACTGCACCGACCAGACGTTGCGCACGCCGGTCGCCAGGACGCGGCAGGTGCCGTAGCCCCGCGAGACCAACTGGATCGGTCCGTTCCTGATGCTCTCCTGCAGGAACGCCATGTCGACCGGGCTCATCGGCAGCAGGGTGAAGTTGATGATCTGCGAACGCATCCCGGGACGCCATGCAAGCGCCCGCTCGCGAATCTCCGCCAGCACCGGCAGCACGTTCATGGCTCCTTGCGGCGCTTGCCCGATCTGAAGGTCCGGCGAGGTCAAGTCCGCTGCTGCGCGCTTGACGATCTCAGGGATCGGGCCGACCTCGACATACTCATGCGCCGCGTCGGTCTCGAGGCGCACGCGCCAGATTCCGGCAAGCACCGACTCCTGGATCTGCGCGGTTGAACCGTCCGGCAGCGCGACGACGCCCGCCACCTCGCCCTCGCCGAGCACGTCCGCGATCAGCCTGCGTTCGAGATCGTTGAGGCCGCTGAGTTGGAACAGCTGCGTCGGCGCATCGCTCCTCTGCCCCGCCACGGCCGCGGCGAGCCGCGACAGCAGCTCGATCGCGTTTGGGCAGGCTCTAGCCAGTTCGGCCCCATCGAGCGACGCCAGCTTGGCGAGCGCGCCTGCCGCGGTGAGGCCGCTGTGCGCGGCATCGAGACTCTCCGCGCCGATCGGAAACACGTTGACCGGCTGCTCGGCGCCTTCCGGCGCAACCCAGAAACCTGCTTTCATTGCGCGACATCCTGTCGTGTGTGCACGGGAATGATGACCTTCGCGACCGACGCGGCACTCGCGCGCGGGCGCTCGATCAACGCGGAAATGCGGTCGATGTAGACCGACCAGTCCTGGATCTTGGCGATTACGCCAAGCGTCTCACCGTTACGGCACAGGATGAGGCTCGGCTGGACCCGCACGCCGAACCGTTCGCCGAGCTCCCGTTCGGCCTCGCGCGCAATCACGGCGCCGCGCAGGCGCCCCTGAAAGGCATCGATCAGTTCCGGCAGAACAACAGCAACATCAATTGCTTCCGGCCACCGCACCGGATCTCCGGCCGAGAGCAGCACCGCCACCGCGCCGGCCCCGTCGGCATGGGCCAGAAACGCATCGACGCCGGCCGCGTCAATCTCGGGAAGGCCCCGCCGCACCAAGCCGTGCTTCCCCTCCTGGAACTCCATCGTATCCACCCCTGACAAGATTATGTTTATTTCGAGCAATTCTCGTAGCAAGCCACGTGCCAGACCGAGGTGAGCGACTTGCCACAATTATATAATTGATATCACTTCGTTTTCTGTAAGATTGCGCACGGCGCCGCCAAGCAGCTTTCCGCGATCTTAGAAAATGAAGTTTTCAGATGGAAGATATCTTTCCAGTCGCCCTGTGGTGGACGCGATCAGCGCAGATGCTCAGGCAACTGTGGCTCGCGGTCGACCAAGTCGGCAAAGAACCGGTCGACGTCCTTGCCATTCAGCGCCGCTTCGAGGCCCTCGAGCGCGCTGGCGATCAACCGCGCCTCCTCGTCGTCGAGCACGCGCAGCGCGGTGTCGACATGGACAAGCACCTTGGCGCCGACCGGTGGCGCCGAAAGCAACAACATGGAGACGCGACGCCGCTCGCCGGCGTATTCGCAGAGCGCCGAGACGCCGTCGGTCTCCACGATCGTCATAGGCACCCCAAGGCACATGGTACGCTCCGACAAGCGATCGCACAGACGTCGGTTAAACCGACGGCGTGCGCACCTCATAGTGCTGATGGTCGATGTCGTTCGCCAGCAGGCGCTCCGATGCCGGGAGCGGCGCCGTGCGCGGCGTCGGCGCTGATCCCCACTCGGCGAGCAACGAGCAGGCTACCTCGATCGCCGGCCCAATCTGGTCGCGGACCGGTGCGGTCAGCGGACCGCCCCAATCCTCAAGGTCGAGCGGCTGGCAGCCAATCAGGGCGAGCTTGCGCGGGTAGCGGCCAAGCAGATCCGCGGCGCTCAGGACTTCCTGAAAGCCGGTCTGATGCAGGCTCATCTTTTTGGCTCCGGTGAAGCGCGGCACCTCCTCGTCCCGCACCACCTTCAGCTCTCCCGGGGGCAGCCCGTAGTCGATCGCATCGAACACGATCAAGGCGTCCGCCTCCTCGACATAGTTCACGAGGTAGAGCCCCTGGGTACCGCCGTCGAGGATGGTGACGTTCGCGGGCACAGCGTAGCGGCGGTGGAATTCCTCCACCGCGCGCACGCCGAAGCCCTCGTCCGCCCACAGGATGTTGCCGATGCCGAGCACCAGGATGCGGCTTGGTTGCGAAGATGTCGGCATCGACGTCGCTCCTCACTCAGTCGCGGAACTGACGCTCGCCCGAGATCATCGACGAGATGATGCTCTGGCGCGACATGATGTCTTCGCGGACCGCTGCATAGATGTGGACGATGGTGAAGGTCACGATCACCCACAAACCCAGGTGATGCCAGGTATGGACGTCCTGGCTGTTCGGCCAGATCGAGAACACCCAGCCGAACAGTTTGTATTGCCAGCTGTCGTTGCCCATGCCCTGAGCGTAGAGCGCAAATCCGGTGACGATCATGAATGCGACCGTGACCGTGTACATCAAGAACATCGTGAGCTGGGCGAGCGGATTGTGTCCGACGTACTTTTTCGGCTTCGTGGCGAGAAAGGCGTACCAGCGCATCTCGTGCAACACCTCCTCCCACCAGCTCTTGCGCCAAATCGGCACGTAGAAAATCTGCTTGGCATGGGGATTGCCGACGAAGGCCCAATAGATACGCAACAGAAATCCAACCGCGAGAATGTAACCGGCGGCAAAATGTGCGAACCGGATATACCCGAAGAGGAAATTCTGGCTTGCTTCTCCCGGCATCGTCGGCGTCGCGCTGCCGATGAAATAGCCGGTCACGCCCAGCACCAGGATCGCCATGGCATTGATCCAATGCCATAGCCTGACTGGCGCTTCATAGACATAGACGACGTCGCGTTCGACGCTGCGATCGCTGCCAACCGCATCGACGGCAACGGCCGCGCTGATTGCCTGGGACGCCTTCTCCAGCATGGCCGCCTCCCTACCTGACCTTGACCGTCGCCATTTCCTGGCCGTCCGGGCTCATGACGTGGGTCGAGCAGGCGAGGCAAGGATCGAATGAGTGGATGGTCCGCAGGATCTCCAACGGCTGCTGCGGATCGGCCATCGGCGTATCCATCAGCGAGGCCTCGAAGGCGCCGATATTGCCTTTCGGATCGCGGGGCGAACCGTTCCAGGTGGTCGGGACCACGCACTGGTAGTTGTCGATCTTGGTGTCCTTGATCTTGATCCAGTGCGCGAGCGCGCCGCGCGGCGCCTCGGTGAAGCCGAAGCCCTTGGCCTCGCGGGGCCAGCTCTCCGGCTTCCACTTGTCGACGTTGGCGGTCGAGGAATCGCCGGCCTTGACCCGCGCCACCAGCTTGTCCTGGAAGTAGCGCATCTGTTGGGCGGCCCACTGGCACTCGAGCGCGCGCGCCGCGGTGCGGCCGAGGGTGGAGAACAGCGCGGTGACCGGAAGATTGAGCGTCTTGAGCAGTTGCTCGGTCGGCTCCTTGAATTCCGGCTTGCCCTGGGCGTAGCCGATGATGTAGCGGGCCAGCGGACCGACTTCCACGGCATTGCCGCGCCAGCGCGGCGCCTTGATCCACGAATACTTGCCGCCCTCGTCGAGCTCCTTGATGTCGGTCTTGGTGCCCTTGGCGTTGGGGCCGAGCTGGTAGTTCGGCTCGGTGACGCCGTCCCAGGGATGAAGCCCCTTGGACTCGTCGGCATATTTGTACCAGGAGTGGGTGACGAACTCCTGGATCTGCTCGGGATCGGCATGGTCGATCGGGAGCACCTCGTTGAGGTTGCCGTTGAGAATCACGCCGCGCGGCAGCTTGAGATTCTTGGCCGAATAGTCGTTGGCGTTTTCCGGGATGTCGCCATAGGCCATCACGCTCTTGCCGGAGAGGCCGCCGCCGTAGAGCCAATCCTTGTAGAACGAGCCGATCGCGACGATGTCGGGCAGGTAGACCTTTTCGGTGAACTCGATGCAGCGGTCGATGATCGAGGAGACCAGATTGAGGCGCTCCATGTTGATGGCGCCGACCGCCCCGGTGCCGTCGACGTTGATGGCGCACGGCACACCGCCCACCAGCCAGTTCGGATGCGGGTTCTTGCCGCCGTAGATGGTGTGGATCTTGACGATGTCCTTCTGGAAATCGAGCGCCTCCAGATAGTGCGCGACCGCCATGAGGTTCGCTTCCGGCGGCAGCTTGTAGGCCGGGTGCCCCCAATAGCCGTTCTTGAACGGGCCGAGCTGGCCCGATTCCACGAACTTGGTCAGACGGATCTGCAGGTCCTTGAAATAACCCGGCGACGACAGCGGCCACGACGAGACCGACTGCGCCAGCGCCGAGGTCGCCTTGGGGTCGGCCTTCAGCGCCGAGACCACGTCAACCCAGTCGAGCGCATGCAGGTGGTAGAAGTGCACCAGGTGGTCGTGCACCTGCAGGCAGAGCTGCATGATGTTGCGGATCGAGTTGGCGTTCTCGGGGATGGCGATGCCGAGCGCGTTCTCCACCGCCCGCACCGAGGTGAGCGCGTGGGTACCAGTGCAGACGCCGCAGATCCGCTCGGTAAAGGCCCAGGCGTCGCGCGGATCGCGCCCGCGGAGAATGGTCTCGATGCCGCGCCACATCGTCCCGGTCGAGACCGCGTTTCGGATCACGTTGCTGGAATCGACGTTGACCTCGACGCGGAGGTGACCCTCGATCCGGGTCAGCGGGTCGACGACAATGCGCTTGCCGGAATTGTCGAGATTGAACCCATTGGGTGTCTGGATGCCCATCGTAGCGTTCCCCAAAACTTGATTAGTGATCTTGAGCCGCGTCTTCGCGCTTGCCGGCGAGACGCTTGACGGCCGTCACCGCAGCATGCGCGGCGACCGCGGCGCCCACCGCACCGGCGGCGACCATGCCGACCTGGTCGGCGTTCTTCTCGATGCCGAACTGCTTGATGGTGGTGAGGCGATCGTAGAACGAGCCCTTGTCCCAGAAACCGTCCTCCGAGCAGCCGATGCAGCCGTGGCCGGACTGGATCGGGAACGAGACGCCGCCGTTCCAACGTACCGTCGAGCAGGCGTTGTAGGTGGTTGGGCCCTTGCAGCCCATCTTGTAGAGGCAGTAGCCCTTGCGCGCCGCCTCATCGTCCCACTCCTCGACGAACTGGCCGGCGTCGAAATGCGGCCGGCGATAGCACTTGTCGTGGATGCGCTGGGAATAGAACATCTTCGGCCGGCCCTGGCGGTCGAGCTCGGGGAGCTTGCCGAAGGTGGTGATGAAGGTGACCACGCCCGTCATCACTTCCGCGATCGGCGGACATCCGGGCACCTTGATGATCGGCTTGTTGGTGATCACCTTGTCGATCGGCGTCGCCTGGGTCGGGTTGGGCTTGGCGGCCTGCACACAGCCCCATGAGGCGCAAGCGCCCCAGGCGATGATCGCCATCGCATCTTCGGCCATTGCCTTGAGCTTCTCGACGAACGGCTTGCCGCCGTCGATGCAGAACATGCCCCCCTCGTTGAGCGGCGGGTTGCCTTCCACCGCGAGAACGTACTGGCCCTTGTACTTGGCGCGGGTCTCTTCGAGGATGGCTTCGGCCTGATGTCCCGCCGCCGCCATGATGGTGTCGTCGTAGTCCAGCGAGATCATGGAGAGAACCGCGTCCTTGACCAGCGGATGCGCGGAACGGATGAAGCTCTCCGAGCAGCAGGTGCATTCCAGCCCATGCATCCAGATCACCGGCACGCGCGGCTTGGTCTCCAGTGCATTGGCGATGCGGCTCGCCGCCAGCGGACCGAGCCCGAGACTGGTGGCCGTGAGGCTGCAGAATTTGTGGAAGCTGCGTCGGGTGATGCCCTGACGCCTGATCACGCTGTAGAAAGTCTCTGTGGCCGCGCCCATGAGCCGTCCCCTCCGATTTTGTTTCGATCAAGACCGATCGCCATCCGCGTTTTCAGCAAGAAGCAGGCCAAGATCATGCGTTTTGGAAAAGCTGCGGGATATCAAGCGCGTGTTGAGGCAGGCGGGCGCGCGAAGGCCCGCACGAGGTGGAAAGCGCGCAGCGGGCGGAAACCACTCGATGTCAGTGTCGGAAACGAAGTTTCCGTCTGGCTGGGCGAAGGTGACGTTCAGTGCGCGGTGCACACCATGCAGGGATCGAACGAGCGCACGATGTGCTGGATCGCGACCGCACGCGGTCCGGCGTCCCCGACATCCGTTCCGACCAGGGCCTGCTCGAGCGGGCCGCCGATATCGAATGAATCGCGCGGCGAGAAATTCCAGGTCGTTGGCGCGATAATTTGGTAGCGCTCGATCCGGCCGCCGCGCAGAGCCACCCAGTGACCAAGGCTGCCACGCGCGGCCTCGACCAGTCCGACAAAGGCGCCATCGGGAAACCCGCGCGCATCATGGCAGAACGGATCGGTCAACCTGATCGCCCTCACCCATTGCTCCATTGCGAGTGCGATGCGCGCCGTCTCCAGCAGCCGGCCGATCACGCGGTTGCGCACGTTGCTGCCCCGCGCCACCACCAAGTCCGTCAGCAGCGGCTGCCCGGCGACCACCTGGCGCGCCAGCGCACCGACCTCGACGGGTCGGCCCGAGAGCCTCGGTGCCTTGCACCAGCTGTAGGCGTCAGGCTTGTCGGGATGCGGCACGGTCGTGCTGTGGGCCGGGTCGGTCGAACCGTCGTGCATCCAGGCGTGCGACACGTCTTCGGTGATCTGGGCGAGCGGCAGCGGCTCGACCGCGGAGCGCGCACCGAACAGGCCGCGCGGGAATAGCGGACTGTCGGGGCCGTGATAGGCGCCGTAGCTCATCAGCAGGCCCGGCCCCTTGCCGAGTTCGCCGAGAGCGAGGCTATCGGCAAGCGCCAGAAAATGCGCGAAATCCCCGGCGCGTCCGTCGCGCCAGTCATCGAGCGCCGCGGCGTCCGCGATCGCCAGGACGTTCTCCAGCGTGTCCGCGAACACGACGCGCTCCAGAAACGCACGAAAGCCGGTGACGATCGACATCAGCCGCACGCGCTCGCCGAGGTCGATGGCGCGCGTCGTCCCGCCCGGCTGGAACGCCAGGCTGTGCGGCCATTTGCCGGCGACGATCCCCATCACCTCGAGCAGCCGTGCGCGTGCCGGCAGCGCTTCGCGCGCCGCGCTGCCGCGCGTGGCGGCGAAGCGTTCCGCGGCCGCGGCATGCCAGGCGTGCCCTGCATAGGCCTCGCGCGCGAAATCCGGCATAAAGAACAGATAGAAATGCGTCAGGTGGTCGGCGGCGTTCTCGGCGGCATGGGCGATGTTGGTGGCGAGCAGGCCGTTCGGCGCAGCGTCGACTCCAATCGCGCTACGCAACGCGGCGGCGGTGGCGATCGACTGCGAGACCGAACAGATGCCGCAGATGCGCGGCGCCAGCACCAGGGCATCCAGCGGCGGGCGGCCTTCGAGGATCTGCTCGAAGCCACGGTAGAGCGGCGCGGTGACTTCGGCCCGCACCACGACGCCGCTCTCGACATCGAGGCGGACTTCCAGGTCGCCTTCGACGCGATTGAACGGACCGACCGTGATCCGCGTCATGACGCGCGCTTGCCGCCGCCGCGGCCCGGCGGCACCACCACGTGATCCGATGTCGCATTGGCGCGCACGCGCCGCGGCGTTGCCGACTTCGACAAAGCCGCCAGCGCAACGAACCAGGCCTTCGGCATGTCGGTGGGCAGCCCGACCGGAATGCCGGCTAGCTTGGCGGTTTCGAGAAAGTTCTCCGCAGCCTCGAACCCCGGCGACGTGCAGGCGACGCACGCATAGCCGCCCTTGGTGCATGACCCGCCGCCGTTCCAGGAGCGCTGGTTGCAGTCGCCGACAGCCTGCGTCGCCTTGCAGCCCAGATGCTCCATCAGGCAACCTCGCTGCGACATGGTCTCCGCACTGGCCTTGAATTCGTAGAACTCGTTGCGCGAACAGCCGTGATGCGCGAGGTGATCGGCGATGAATTTCGGGCGGCCGAAGCCATCAAGATCAGCCGCCGCCAGTTCCCTGGAGGTCAGTGCCAACAACGTTTCCATCATCCAGCCGGGGTGAGGCGCGCATCCGGCCACGTTGATGACCGGCAATCCCAGCCGCGACCGAAAGCCCCCGCCGAGCGCGCCGCCGAGGTCGCCGCCCTCGAACTGCAGTCCCACCGCATCGGTCGGATTGGAGCCCGCCGCCGGCACTCCGCCATAGGCGGCGCAGCTGCCGATCGCGACCACGTAGTCGGCGAGCGGCGCGAGTTCGAGGATCCAGTGGTAAATCGAGCGGTTGGTGCCGGCGAGAAAATTGAAGCGGCCGGTGTTGTTGGGGCCGCGCGCCACGGAGCCTTCGAGCAGCAGAACATCGAGCCGCACCTTGCCGTCGCGGACCGCCTCGAGCACGGACACCACTTCCTCGCCGGTCGCTTCGCTGACCGATGGATGCCACATTAGGTTGATGCCGAACTGCCTGAGCTCGTCGAACCAGCCGGTCGAGCCGCTTTCCAGGATCGACATGGTGCACCCGCCGCAGCTCGCTCCCTGCAGCCAGAGCACGTTGGTTATTCCCTCGGCCCCGTTCATGTCGATGCTCCGTAATCGGCGACGAACCATCGACATGGACGCCGCCCCCGGTTCAACCTAGATCGGTTGCGCGAGCATCGTCAAATCGGATCACGCGGGTAGATGATCCTCGATCAGAACGCGCCGGCGACGGTAATGCGCAGAGCCGGCGGCTCGACCGGGTGCAGGACGGCATCCATCACGCCGTTCTGGCAGACCGCCGCCGGCGCGGTCTGCACCGGGAAGCAGAGGCCGAACAGGCTGTCCGTCTTGATCAATGACCCGTAGGCGTAGGTGATCTGGTTGGCCCGGGCATTGAACAGGTTGAGCGCGTCGAGCTGGATCCGCCAGCCGTTGTCGAAGCGATAGCCGATCCGACCATTGAAGATGCTGGTCGGCGGCGAGCGAAAGGCATTGTCCTCGGTCAACGGCGTCGAAGCCAGGTAGCGCCAGCGCAGCGTTCCGAACGGTCCGGTCTTCTCCCCCAGCGTGATGGCGGCAGAGGCCACCATGGCCGGCGCGTTGGGAATGTAGTTGCCCGGTGCGTTGCCGATCTGCGCTTGAGGATATCCGGCCAGCGAAGCATAGAGCGTCGCTTGGTCGCTGTCGTAGCCGAGGAAGCGGGCATGGGTGAGGGCGAGGTCGGCGTCGAGGTCGAGCCACGTATTTGGACGATACCTATTGGTCCATTCCACGCCGTAGCGCCGGCTTGGCCGGCTCGCGGAGGTGTCGCCGGCATCGCCGTTGAAAATGATTTCCGAGGCCTGGTCGAGGATGAACAGGCTCAGCGACGACTCGAGACCCTGGACGTATTTGGTGCGGAGCCCAACCTCAGCTCCCTTGGTTCGCACCAGCAGCGGCGATGCGGACAGCTTCAAGGTCGGGTCGGCCGGCTCCTCGGTGATGGTGGCGCCGCGGGCATCGTTGCTATGCATGCCCATGCCCGCGCCGAAAAACAGCTCGGTCTTGTTGAACGGCCCGATCGCCATGGTGAATTTGGGGCTGCCGATGGCGGCGGCCACATGGCCGGAATTGTTGGCGTTGAACAGCGAATTGACGGTCGCATTGTAGTAGTCGCCGCGCCATCCCAGCGTGGTCCTGAGCCACGACGTCCAGTTGACGGTATTCTGGGCGTAGACACCGACGCTGCCTTCGCCGACCTTGTCGCTGCGCACGTTCGACAGAAAGCTCCTCTGGTAGGTGTCGGTGAGCGCCAGATCGATATCGTCGTAGCGCGTCTGAATCCCGAACGTGGTCTGCATCGACCGGCCGGCAAGCGATCCCTCCAGCGTGCGCGAGGCGTTGGCGCCGGACATGACGCGGCCGTCATGCTGATGAAACTGGTCTCCCAGCGTCGGATCGGTCAGGAAGTAGGTGAAGTTGTTGTAGAGATCGAGCTCGCTCCGCACGACAAACGCATTGGCCTTCCACGAGCCGGCTTCGTCGGTCCGTGCCATGCGCGCGGAGAGCGCAAAACGGCTGGTGTTGCCGCCATCGGTCGGATCTTCCGAGCCATAGAGCCCGATCTGGCCGGAAGCGATGGCGCGCTGCGGCACCTGATCGGTCGAATTCCACTTGTTCGAATAGGCCATGCCGGTGACCGAGAGGCCGTCCAGCGCGCTACCCTGGGTGTAGCGGACGAGGCCGTTCAGCTTGCGCATGTCATCGGGATTAATCCATGGCCCATTGTAGGTGCCGGCCTCGCCGGCAACGAGCACCGTGCCCTCGCCGACCTTGCCGGAATCCATGCCGAACAAGCGCAGATACCCAAAGCTGCCAGCGGTGACTTGGGCAACGCCCTTGGGCACGCTGTCGATCAGGCCGATGTGGAGGTTGCCGGCCGAGCTGAAGTCTCCCTCGTCCGCGAAATACGGTCCCTTGCGCACCTCGAGCGCGCTGATGGTCTCCGGCATCAGCCAGTTCAAGTCGGAATAACCCTGGCCGTGCGCGTGGGTGCGCATGTTGATCGGGACGTTGTCGACCCAGATCGCCATGTCGGTGCCGTGATCGAGATTGTAGCCACGCAGGAAATACTGGTTGGCTTTGCCCTCGCCGCTGTGCTGGGTGACGATCAGCCCGGGCACCGCCTCCAGCACCTCTCCTGGGCGCGTTACCGGGAGCGCCCTGAGTTCATCGCCTGGCACCGTCATCTGGCTCGCCATAGCCGGAGGGGCGATCGGTCCGGACGCAACGGTCCGCGTCTCCGAAGCAACCGAATAGATCATGACGCGCCTCAGCGCCGCGGCCGGCTTCGATTTTGGGCGGCGGTTGCGCTGCTTTCTCAATGGAGCGTCGCCGGCCGTCACCTCGATCGTGGGGAGCGGCTGCGCGGCGCTCGGCCCGTCTTGCGCGTCAGCATGGGCGCTTCCGAGCGCGATGCAGCACGCGCCAAGCGCTGCCGTCACCCCGCCGC
>Ga0105156_1000064_pt1 | contig 14976 bp, 19 predicted proteins | sample SSWtaG_3_FD_89673 | JGI IMG/M metagenome (GOLD analysis project Ga0105156, IMG submission 89673) | Hot spring microbial communities from Sandy's Spring West, USA to study Microbial Dark Matter (Phase II) - SSWTFFsm_matched | ecosystem: Environmental > Aquatic > Thermal springs > Hot (42-90C) ...
CCCCCCCCCCCCTCCTGTTAACAAAAACACTTTCTTCTCGAGGCCCGGAAAAGCGAGCTTGTCGAATACGTATTTAGACAATTGTCGAACCATTATTCCAAGAATTTTGGAATAAATCAGAGTCTGTTAACAAAAACAGATTTTGAAAAAATGTTAACAGAAAAGCCTGATTGGGTAGTAGCTACTACTTTCAAACAATATTTTAAAATACATTCTTTTCGAAAACTTTTTTATATACATATGACTTCTTCCCTCCATGAAGAAGATACACTATGTGATAAAGTTTGATGAGAGATTTTATAAAAAAATGCTTCGTGCGAAAGAAAAGGATGGTTTTGCAAATCTAAGCGAGTGGTTGAGACAGCAAGCACTTAGGAGAATTCGTGAACTCGGTATAGAAGACGGTATAGAAGAGGGATGTGCATGACAAGGAAAACTGTTGTGATTGGAGCGAGGATAGACTCAGAAATAAAAGAGTTTCTCGACCAGCTCGCAATTGTTGATCTTGGAGATCTAATTCGCTATACAATTGAAAGCTATCTGCTTTCAATGAACGGGCACATAGATTTGAGTAAGTTGCGAAAGGAGATTGAGAGAAAGAATGTCGAGGATAAAATCGAGCTGGAGAAGCTGAAAAGTTTAAAAGAATATTATCTGAATGAGATAAAAAAAATTGAATTGCAGATGCATAAGATACAAGAAAGAATCGAGAAAAGAAATAACTGCTGTAAGAACATCGAATCACTTGCTGAACTGTACAAGCTCAAGAAAAACAGAATTATGAAGGATATCGAGAAGCTACACCTCGTCTGCAAAATTCAGGATCCAGGCAATTCTAGTGAGTGGTTGAGTAAGATCGATGTTGTTTATCCTTACATTGAAAATCTCGCGAGAAAGCGCGGTGTTTCGGTTCTCTTTGTGTTTCGAATCATTGAAGATATGTATAATGTAAAGCTTCTTGGTGGTGTCGATGGTAAGCGCTCCTGAAGTTTGGCTTGATTTTTTTGAGAAGTATTATTCAAACGAAATCAACAGAAAGATAGCAGAGAAAGGTGGTTTTCGTTACGATGGGTCGCCAATCATTGTTAACGTCAGCGTTCGTGATACATTAATTTTAAATTATGACCTTTATAGGGAACTCATGACGAATCCTGATCACGTGATTTCTCACGCTGTTCAAGGGTTGAAAATGACGCACAATATATACGGCGTTACATTGAAGGAGGCAAGAGTTCGCTTTGTGAATTTTCCTGAGCATAACAGAAAGCTTGTAAAGCAGATAGGCGCTAGCAGTGTATTGACGTTTGTTTCTGTTATGGGGATAGTGCGTAGATTAGGTGATTCGAGCTCTTTCGTTAAATATGCTGAATTTGTCTGTCCTGAGTGCGGTTTATCTGTCCCGGTTGCTGTGCGTGACGATGAACTCAAACCACTTGTTGACAAATGCCCCGATCATAAGAAAAAACTGATTCCAAACACAAAGGCTGTTGTAAGAGTACCTTATAGAAAGATTACGCTCCAGGACCTTCCAGAACATCTTGAAGCGAATGAATTACCGACTTTCCTTGAAGTGTGGCTGTTCGAAGATCTTGTTGAAAACATACGCGCTGGTGATAAAGTAATAGTGAACGGAGTTGTAAGATCGATGCTGAAACAAATTGAGAAAAAAGAAGCTGTGGAGCGCATTTATCTCGAAGCGAACTCTCTTGAATTTATCGAAAAAGATTTCAGAACAATAAAAATTACGCGGGAAGATGAAGAAAAAATTAAAGCAATTGCAAGCAATCAAAACGTTTACGAGAGGCTTGTGCAGTCTATCGCTCCAAATGTGTACGGCTACGATGATATCAAGCTCGCAATCGCTCTACAACTTTTCGGTGGTTGTAAGGAGGAGGATAGGCGGGGGGATATACACATTCTTGTGATTGGAGACCCTGGAGTTTCGAAATCAAAATTGATCAGAGAAGTTGCCAAAATTGCCCCTCGCGCCGTTCTCAGCACGGGCTATTCTACGACAGGGGCTGGGCTGACGGTATCGGCTATAAAGGACGATGAGGGGAAATGGAATCTTGAGGCAGGAGTTCTCGTCTTGGCGGATAAGGGAATAGCGTTGATAGATGAAATAGAGAAAATGGGTAAAGAAGACAGAGAGCACATGCTTGAAGCGCTTGAACAGCAGACGATAACTGTAAGTAAAGCAGGAATTCATGCAGTCCTGAATTCAAGATGTGCAGTTCTGGCTGTTGGCAATCCAAAATATGGGAAGTTTGACAGATCGTCTCCACTCGCGGAACAGATCGGGCTTGAGAGCAATCTCTTGTCCAGGTTTGATCTGATCTTCGTGGTTCTCGACGAGCCGAGCGAGGATCGCGACAGAGAAATAACGCGTTTTCTGCTCAAAAATACGAAAAAAGAGCCCCCAATTCATCCAGATCTGCTCAGAAAATACATTGCTTATGCTAGAGATAACATAAAGAGAGTTGAATTGAGCGATGAAGTTGTGAAAGAGATAGAAAATTTTTACATCTCTCTTAGAAAAAGGGCGAGGGAAGGGGTAACAATAACAGCAAGGCAACTTGAAGCAATCAGAAGAATGACGCAAGCTTTTGCAAAGATAAGATTGAGCAATGTAGCATTAGTTGAGGATGCAAAAAGAGCGATAAAGCTGATGGAAGCAAGTCTATCTACATGGGCAGTTGATCCCGAGACAGGAGCAATAGATTTAATTTATGGCCTGATGGGGATAGGGGCGGGAACGAGAGATAGAATTGCGACGCTAAAGCTAATAATTAACTCGCTTGATTCAGGAAATGGTGCTAGACTTGAAGAAGTTCTAGCTAAAGCAGAAGAAAATGGAATTTCACGAGTTAAAGCAGAACAAATAATCGCAAAGCTCAGAGAGGTAGGAGACATCTTTTTCCCGAGATTCGGTTTTGTAAAGGTGGTTAAATGAAAAAAAGGGTAAAAAACAGCTCATCATCACAACACCGGACTGAAAAAAGTTGTGCTTGAACAATGCATACAGTATGACACTTTGAAGATTTTATATTTCTCTTCTTCTAACTTTTTATATGTATTTTGACGAGGCGGAGAAGATAACGGGCATTGTTGCGGTATTTTCAACGATTTTAATCGTTCTAATCAATGTCTGGATGATAATTTCGATAGCATCAGACCTTTTCAAGTTTGATGTCGGTCAGATAATCGAAGAGATTTCAGAATACGGCTGGAGATTACCTCCTGAATGGGTGGAAACACACAGAGCCGAAATAGATTTTCTGCTCATGTTATTACTCATTATATTATTAATAGATACGCTGATGTACACGCTGTATACAACACGCAAGCATGAGTTGCCGTTTGCATACAGAGCGGTAATTTCTGCGATAGAAGCTCCAGTGGCATTTATACTCTTTTTAGCTGGTTTTCCGTATGGAATATTCTTTATTTTCGCCGTCGGTGCTTTAATAGTCGCATCAATCAAACGACAACATGAACGGATTTTCACTGAAAAGACATAGCGGGTTCGAAGAGTTTATATATATTTTAATTAAAACATCTTTTATGAGTGACGGAAAGATTGAGAGGGCATGCAAGGCTCTAGCACTTTACGGACTGGATAGGGAGAGAAACTCATGTTCTCTTGAAATGAAAGTGCTTGAGTTCTGTTCTACTCTTGGAAAAGGCAAATTCGGTAAATGTGTGCGAGAAAGCGCAGTTCTAACGAGAAAAAAGATAGCAGAGCTGAGAAAAAAATGGGCATCAGAACTTTCGAATTCTGTGACTGACGAGTTTGTTGATAGACTGCTCAAGGAACTTGAATTCGCTGGGGTCGGAGAAACAACGCTTTCTGAATTGAAAGAAAAAGTCGTAAAAGAGTGCGCATCAGTTTCCAAAACAGTGGATGATCTGCTGACATGCATCGACGAGTCGCAGAAAATAACATGGGCTCTGAGCTCTGAGTTCTAATATGCGAGGAATGAAAGAAATAGACTCTGTTGCAGATGGAAGAACTTTGTGTCTTTTCACGACGATAATATTTACATCTTTCTTTGTCTCACTATTCTTTCCAATAATAGGCTTTGGAGAAGCACTCTTTGCAACAACAAGTCTTCCTGTCGTTTACACGTTCAGATACTTTTACAGCACAAAACAAACCGAAGCGCTCGCTCTGATGTTCGCGTATATTTTCGGCTATCTGATTTTTATTGCAACAACACAGATTTTTGGTTGGAACGGAATAATAACATACTCAATAGCTTTCTTCATCTCCATTCTCATGAGGGCAAGCATTTACACAATCTTCACATCATTACCTGACGATTTCGATAAAAACAATCCTGCACTTGTTTTTCTTATTGCAATCTTTCTATCAACTATATTTTCTGCGGGGCTGGTTTTATGGACGGTGTGAGCTTTCTAATGTTTTATACTTTACTTTACTTCTGTTTGTGTGTCGTTCCTGCTTTAATTCGTACTTATATTGATGTCAGGATACTAAAGCTGAGAGACGAGATTTTTCTGCTTCCTCCGGCAACAATAAAATTCAATAAATACTATGAAAATTTTGTTGTTACAGGATTGCTCGCTCCTTTTCTCGAAGAAATAGCTTTTCGTGGCGTATCTTATCTGTTACTCGGTATTACAGGATTCGTGATTGGAAATGCGGTTTGGGTGCTGGCGCATCCCTGGTGGCAACTGAAGTATTTGCCCCCTGAGACAACAACAAAGATAAAAATTATCTTCATCTTCAACGCGATATTTTACTATTCGTGTGCGGCGATATTCTTCTCCTATGCGTGGCTTTCCGGATACGGGCTTTATGCTGTAATCTTTCACATGCTACACAATATTGGCATTTTTGCTGGTTCGATTGTAGCCGAGAAGAGGCTTGGTTTTGAAAGACCCGAAATCTTTAGAGAAAGTAAAAGTAGGAAAGAGTCGGCAACAGAAATATTTACTGAAAAGAAACCTATCAGAACTCCAATCGTTCTTGATGCTGAGTTCGATTTGACAGAATTTAAATTCTTTAAAGAATTCAGCACTTCTACAGCTTCAGCGAGCACGAAATTTGAAGAACTGAAATGGCTCAATCCGCGGTAAAATTTAAATACTTTTAAAAAATAGAAGAGATATGGTTGAGAAAGAAAGGAGTATGGAGATAACTACTTTAGAGTTGCTTGTTTTTCTTAGTGTAACGGTGTTCGCAGTATTTATACTTGTCAGCGGGTCGGTGAAACTTCTTGACACGCTGGTGGCGGGAATTGCAGTCGTTGCTATAACAACAGCTTTTCTGTTTGCAAACTGGCTTGAAAAAAAGGGAATTTTTGCAGGACACGCAACAAGTGTTTTCATGGTTCTTGTTCTCGGAATACTGATGATAATAGCAGGATTGATAAGCAGAGGAATTCTACCGCTGTTTTTGTCTGTAGGGAACCTCGGCTTCGATCTGATTTTCAATTCACTGATTTATACATTAATTTTCATAGTAACTGGAATTGCAGTGGGTGTTTACTTGAGGAGAAGAACAACAGCTTCAGTATTTGGCAGTGGGGATTTCAAGTTCATGAAAAAGCTGTGAGGTTATGGGACTTGCCGAAACGTTAAAAGTTGTTGCGAACAGCCTTTCTTTTTTTATTCTTCTCGCTCTCGCATACTATCTTTACCAGTTCAACTCAATTGTTGGGATAATATTCTTTATAGCGTCAATTGATCAAATTGAAGACGTTTACAGAACCGTGACCGGTATACATCCTATTCCAGCGTATCTAGCACCGTTCGACATAATATTCGAGACGATCTTAGTTTTGACAGGCATTTTCATGCTTGTAATTGCGATTGTTTACTGGTATAGCTTTGAGTCCTGGTTTTTCGCAATTCTAACAGTCCTAAGCCTTGTTGTGATATTTACAGCGCTCTCTGATATTGCAGATGATATCAGAACTCTTTCTGCAAAACTAATGCTTGCTTCTGAGACTGCAAAAGCATCAGCTGTAAGTATGGAGGATTTCAAGTTCTTCAGGAGGCTGGGAAGATGAAGTTTTTTAAACCCCTTGATTCCAGAAGAGCAGTCCCAAATCTGAGACATGTAGTGTATGCAGTCCCTTTGATACTGTTCACAGCATCTTTTTACACGTTTTATTCTGTACAGCATGTCGGCAAAATTTCAAAAGCTGATCCAGCGCTGTATCAATTTGCAAACGAAAAAAAGAGCGTGTATGCAACTGTGATCTACAAAGACTATCTTTCAGCTTCGTTTGAGAAGCTTAGAGAATGGAAGTTTGGAGATATAAAGATTGCATACATCTACGCGAACGGTTCGGAGTTGAAGAACATTCTTGAAAGTGAAAATCTGATTTACGCATACAGCTGGTTAAGGTATTCTCCTCTCGAAGCGAAGATATCCCTCCCCCCTCACAAACTTGGTGCAAGTAGTAGCTACTACAGTTATGATTTGAGCTACGATGCAAAAAGGCGGTGGCATGGTGCAAATCAATTTTGGACTGGAAGAGGGGTTACGGTTGCCATCATCGATACAGGAATAGATTATACACATCCTGACTTTTTCAGTGAAGGCAAAAGCATAATCAAGATCATCGTTTCTGCTCTTTACAAGAACGACTTAGGGGAGCTGTATTATGTTAAAACAGATGGTTTTACACAGGAGCAGATGAAAAATCTTGCGGAATGGGAAATTCAGGCAACGAGCTGGTTTAGGAACAGAATGTATCTCGATGTTAACGGCCATGGGACACATGTTGCTGGAATAATTGCGGGACAGGGAAATGCAAACGGACTCTACATGGGCATAGCACCTGGCGTAAAGCTTGTTGTAATAAAAGCGTTTTTTGACGATGGTTACGCGAGTGAAGAGGCAATTTTGGATTCGCTCCAATGGCTTTACGATAATGCAGACAAATATGGTGTAAAGGTTCTATCCTGCAGTTTTGGATCCTATCCATACACATCTGTTGTCAAGCCCTCTCCGATCGAAGTGGCAATTGAAAAGCTTGTAAAGGACAGGGGTATTTTTGTGTTTGCATCTGCTGGAAACGAGCTTGCACTACCGAGCACGATTCTGAGCCCTGCGAGAAGTGGAGCGGTATTTGCTGTTGGTGCAATCGACCCATATTCAGGTAAGCTTGCTGTGTTCAGCTCGATAGGCGAGCCTTATCCTCCAGTTGTTCCAAATGAATGGATAAAACCAGATTTTGTCGGAGCGGGTGTGAACGTGATCTCGACGAGATCTCAATACATGGAAGCGGGTAGCGGATACTACATTCTCATGAGCGGAACGAGCATGGCCTGTCCTGCAGTTGCATCTGTATTTGCGTGTTTTTACGAATACTTTACAGAAACGAGAAACAGACCGCCAGCGGCAGAAGACTTCATAAGGTTTGTTCAGAACTACGGGGTCGTCTACAATCCGTTATGGAAGGATTTTATCACGGGTTACGGTTCTCCAAAGGTACCATTTTCTTGACTCTCTTATTAAACAAAAATTTTAAATACTATATAGATGATTAAATACTTGTATGATGGGAAAGTGGGTAGTGTTTGGGATACTGTTAGCGATTCTAGTGGTGTTTCCAGTGGGAGCAGTGCAGTTCAACCTCTCTATTCCAGACGTTGCAGGAACATACAAGATATTCGACAGCCAGGGACAGGTTGCGAAAAGCGGAGATTTCAACAAATCTGCGTCGCTGAATTTGAGTGAAGGTACGTACTATCTGTTGCTGAATACAAAAGAGTACAGCATTTTCTATCCGTTCACCGTTACAGCAACAACAACGAACATAACAGTTAATCTATCTGCACTTTCAAATCTTGCAGTAAATGCTACGTTTACAAACACAGCTTTTGGACTACAATCAATTTCTACAGATGTCAAAATCAATCCAGCAACAAACACGAACGTGAGCTTCATTTTTGCAACGAACTGGACTGTTAAGTTTGCTGACGATGTTGTTGCAACGTTTGCAAATGAGACAAGACAGCTCATCTACAAACTCAAGCTCGATAAAGTCGAAGTGAACGGTGCGTCGGTCAATCTCACAGACAGCAAGTACACGTTCACAGCAGGAAACAACTACAATGTCGTGCTGTATTATGCATCAGAGTACTTCATAAGTCCAACGTATCTGCTGATCATAATCGGCATAATAGCGATCGGACTGGTTGCAATCATCGTTTCAACAGGCAAGAAAGCTAAACAAACAATTCTCGATAAAGAAGTGAATGATTTCAGGTTCTTCAGGAGGGTGAGATGATGAATGGCAAATCTTTCTATTTGGTGATAGCTTCAATTCTTCTAGCTCTGGGTGCAGTAATCGCAATCTATAACGCAATCATGGCTGAAACAATAGATTACGCGCTTCTGCTGTTCGGGGCAATTCAGCTATTGCTGGCGCTTGGATTGATGATGAAGTACAGCGTAGCCTTCTACGGCGTATTTGTGCTAACGCTGATATCAGTGATAAAAAGCTTGCTTGCAGGGGATTTTGGCGATATAAATACAATGATCTCTCTAATGCTAAGCGTCGTCGTTCTGATACTGCTGATTATGGGTTCAAGCATGCAGGTCATCACAGCAAAGCTTCCTGCAAGAATTGCTGGTGTGAACGGCTACAGGTTCTTCAGAAAGCTTTAATAATTAACTATTTTTTTATTTTTTGCTTTTTTGTTGATTGATAAAAAGTTTTTTAAAAGAATAAGATAACAGATGTCATGGATCTGCTCGGTGTAGCAACTCTTGGGGCGGGAGGTTTTGCGCTTGGAGCTGTGATTGGACTTACACTAAGAGCGATTTCGAGAATTATACTCTACGCTCTTGGACTATATCTGATCTCCCTGCTCGTTCTAGCGAGTTTTGGGTTGATAATCGTCAACTGGGATGGTATCAATAGTGCAATATCAAAAATGTTGACATGGATTCTTTCAATAACTGAGCTAGACCTCTTTTCAAGCTTGGGCGTTCTTTCTCTTTCAACCCTATTGGGTACACTCTACGGGCTCACGCGGAGCGCGGTTGTTAATGTTCCCCAAAATTATCGTTTCTTTAAAAAACTATAACTTTTTTTATTTAACTAGTTTGATGTAGTAGCTACTACACTTATAGAAAAATTTATATAACGGGCGATTAACCTTTTACCTATGAGTTGGTGGTCGGAGGCAATTATAGCCCGAAAGTCTCAGTTTTCAACGGTAATAATCTTTAAAACGCTCGACCCTAAAAGGGTCGAGCAGTTTATGAATTTCTTGAGAGATAATAATAAGGGCAGTGTTTACATATTTTTCGTATGGAGGGGGTTGTTTAGGGTTGAGTTTAGAGATGGTATAGTTTATTCCCAGATAAGATCAAGCAGTTTTGGTAATGTGATCAGAGACTTATCAATGGCCCTAGAAGAAATGGACGCAATTTTTTCGAGGGAAGAGAATGTCGTCTTTATTCTGCATGGGTTATTTCAGAAAAACGAGCTTCTGACCAGCGCGGTCAGAAGCTATGTCTTCGACATGGAGATGTACAAGAGACGTCATACAATCGTTATTTTCACCGAATCAGAGATTTTTGATGAGGATACATTAAAGTATCTGATAGTCCAGAGCGTTCCGAGAAGCACAAGGGAAGAAAGAGAGGTTCTTTTGTCCAAGATAGCAGAAAAAATAAATCTTAAGCCAGACATAAACAATTTAGCGGAAGTGACAGCAGGACTCAATCTTCACGAGCTCGAGTCAGTTGCGTTAAAATCGATTTACAAGTACAGGGAGCTAAAGACAGAAGCGTTGCAAGAATACAAACACGAAATCATCAGGAAGAGTAGAATCTTGGATATAGAGGAGCCAGCGCACGGCTTTGAGGCCGTGGGGGGATATTATGTGCTCAAGGAGTTCATTAAGAACAATATAATAAAAGTGATAAAAAATCCGCAAAAAGCTGAGAAACTGGGAATAAGACCACCAAGAGGTATTCTTTTCTTTGGAATGGGAGGGACGGGTAAGACTCATTTTGCAAGAGCTCTTGCAAGAGAAGTCAACCTTCCGTTTCTTAGGTTAAAGACGGAAAGAATAGTCTCAAAGTGGTACGGCGAATCAGAACAAAACATGGCTCGGGCTCTTGAACTAGCGGAAGAGGTTGCACCGTGCATTCTTTTCATTGATGAGATTGACCGATTTGGACAGCGTGGTGGAATCACAGAACACGAAGCGTCTCGAAGAACGTTCAGTATTTTGCTTGAGTGGCTAGGGGACGAGAGAAGAAAAACGATTGTAATAGGTACGACGAACAGGCCACAGGATTTGGACGAGGCGTTTATAAGGGTTGGACGATTTGACTACATCATTCCCGTCCTTCTCCCTGACAAAGAAGCAAGAAAAGAGATCTTGAAAGTACAGATGAGCGTTGTCAGGAAGGTACCGCTTGCGAAAGACGTTAATATTGATGAGCTTGCTGAAAGAACAGAGGGGTACACCGGCGCAGAATTAACAGAGCTCGTTCTGAGAGCGGCGAGAAATGCATTAAAGGCAGACAGGTCTAAAGTGTGTTCAGAGGACTTTGAAAGTGCGCTGAAGACGTTCAAGATAAACATGGACGCGAGAAGAAAGCAAACAGAGGAGTTTCTAATGCTTGCGGAGAGATTCTGCAACGATTCAGAATTTTTGCAACAGATCACAGAAAGGGCTGTTACAAGGCTCGATCTTGCTTTAGGTGAGTGATCATGAGATACGAGGAAATCGAAAAACTCAAAAAAGCAATTGAACAGAGAAAATTTAATACAACTACGAAAGCAGAATTAAATTTAGTTTTTTCTTCGAATGAAATCAAAAAAATACCTATATTGTATTTTAAAATTGCTTCGAAAGGCGACTCGATTCTCGGTACAGAGATGGGATGGTTTATTTTAGATGTTTTATACAACGAGTTTATGGATTTGATTAAACACTACGAAAAACTGGAAATTACAGCAATTCCTTTGAGATACGACGAAAACAGGAAATATGCAATTGTGAAAGCACTGAAGATCAGTGTAAAAAAGACGGAAAAAGAGCAGGAGAAAGAACTTATCAAAGGATTTCAGATACCATACAAAGACATGATCATCAGATACGGTAACATGCTTGTGAAGTATTACACGGTTGAAAAAGAGGTAACAAGAATCGGTAAGGAAGTCAGAGAGGAAGTGATTGACAGAAAACTCTCTTCCAGGTCAGTGAACATAACTGAGCACATAGATGTAATTTCGAATGACCAGAGAAGCGATGTAACGATTTTTGACCCAATTCTAGGGTTTGCAGTGCATCAAAACCAAGCAGGATCCTACAAGGTGCGCTTTTTCAAAGGGATTTCGCGGAAGGATTTAAAAAGAATTTCCAGGGCATTCGTAATTGCTTACCCGGAGGTTAGTTATTCTGTAAAGAAATCTTTCCAGCATGTCAGATACACTCTGTACAGGGTTTTCTATGATGGAAGAGAGTATGAAATTCCGTTTTTCAACAGCAAGCCAGCACAGCTAAACTTCAGAATTACAACAAGAAGATTTGCGCTTTCGAAGCATTATCGCAACGCTTTCAATGTAAATCTAGTCAATGCAACAGAAGAAGAGTTCATAAAGGCACTACACTATCTCAAAGATTTTGATTATGAAGGTATTAGGGTTAAAAAAGATTTAACAGAATATGAAAGGTTCTTGGAGATGTTCTTTGTCAGAACACCGAAACGAAAATTTGCACATATTGAAAGTTTCATAAAAACTGCTGAGATTCTGAAGAAACTGATACCAGACGGCGATATAACGCTTTATGTCACATTTATAATGTCTAAGAAGAACAAAGACAAGACAATGAGTTACATGGGATTCAAATACGAGCCAGGCAAGGGATTACAGATTTTACAGTCCCCTCCCCCAGTGAGGGTTACGACAATAGCCGTTAAGGGCAAATTTGAGAGAGATTACATCGAAGTCAGCGGGCTTAAAAAATTGATGGAGTATCAGTTTGCACCCGTTTCAATGAAGTTGAAAATTCTCAAAGAGAACATTGAAGAGCTCAGAAAGATGATTGAATCAAGAACATACAAGAAAGTATTAGAGATGCATCCAGAAAGAGAAATAATTCCGGTTCTGAACGAAATAATAAGTAACGCTGAAGAAACATCGAACATAGCAATTCTGGTGGCAAAGCAAAGAACACCATCAAAGAAGATAATAGTACCATCTGATACAATTCTAAAACTTGCTGGGCTCATTAAAACAGGAACAGACAGGGATTTTACAAAAGAAAGGCTTGCAGATGTTCTCAAGTATGCGAGAATTTCAGTGAAGTACGAAATAAAGAAGCGCGGGTATTCAAGCAAAACAGGGGTTATGTTTTCAGGAACACCTGAACAGATTCTACAGAAAGCACTTAGAGTAATCAAAAAGATGCCAGAAAGACTTATAGCACTAACATTAAAAATGGAAGAAGTAGAAAAGGAAATCGATTCAATTTCAACAATTTCTGTTTCGACAAGAGTCGGTTTATTAGATCTCGAATAAAGATAAAGTTTATAAAGTTCTTTTTTTATTATATTTGGGAGTGATATGGCTGAGCGAAAAAAGTACGTCTTCGATACTTCTTCTCTGAGTCATGCTTTCGAGGATTTTGTGCACTCCATTGGGTCTGCGGCTAAGTACTGCATTCAAAAAGGGATAAAACCAGAGTCGTGCAATCTTCATGAGCTTGTCAGCAGAAGAGCGGATTCAACAAGGGATACAAGAAAGCTGATAATGCAGTGCATTGAAAACATTTGTTTAGTTCCACATCAGATTCTCGATGAGTTGATGAAAAACCCGCAGATGCGTGACGAAGCAATACTACTGTTTTACGGAAGAGATGTAGAAATAAAAAGACGGTATGGTTTTTCTATAAAAAATTTCAAACTACCAAAACTTTTTGATGTTGCTGTTTCAGAAGATGCTGTCAGAAAAGTTAAATCTGTTGTAATAACAGAAAAACTCAGACTCACAGAACAGGATATCTTCGCTATTGCGCTAGCGATGTCGCAAAACGCAACACTTGTAACGGCAGATTCAGGGATGTGCAAACTTGCAAGAAAACTAAATATTGATGTAATCTGCACTCTCTAACAACAATCTATATCTAGAAACACATTATCATCGTTTTTTGATTTTTTGATTGTTTCAATAACATCTTTGAGAGTTTTTTTGGATACATCAAAAGCTAGCGTTGTTCCTGTTATGAACTCAACAACCATAATATTTCCTTCTATTCTGATGATAGTTGCATATTTTAGATCACAAATTTTATTTCCCTGTTTGATGATCATATCTCTCCTTCTTTTATCTCTCTTTTCAGGATCTCTGTTCTGCTTACAGGAATCAAAACCCTCTCTTCGGGAGGAACGTCTGGAGCATACTCTATATCAGCAATTTCAGCAAGCTGTGCAGGTATTTTTCTGTTCTTAAACAACCAGCATTTTTTCTCCGGGAACCACTTTGCACCGAGCATTTTTATCTTGTCTTTAATGTGATATGTTTCTCCCGCAACGCAAAGCCCTTCCGGAAGATTTATGATCTTCACCTTTGGTTTTCCAATAAATCTAAATGTTCTCTCTCCTTTCACTGTCTTTAAAAGAATCTTCAATCCAGTTTCATTATCCACATAATAATAATAAACAAATGATTGCATAAACTCCTTATTCTCTTCAATCCATTTTTTCAATTCACTTTCCGAGATTATTTTTCCTCTACCCTCTTTAACTTCAAACCCTTTCCAGCCTGAACTCGTTGCCCAATCTCTAACAATTGCCAGAACCTGATCCTTGTCAACATACGCGCATTTCTCTCTCTTATGTCGAATTCCGACTTTACTCGGATCTACTACTGTACCATCTTTGAGAATTGCTATATCTCTTGTATACTGCCCATAGCTACCGTACGGGCTATAACATACAGCAATTTTATTCTTCTCACTTTCTTCGCTCATATAAATTCAACAAATATTCTCCTATCAAAATTACTACTTCTTAGCCGCACACCTCTCAGTTCACTTTCTCCAAACACAAAGTCTAGCTCAGATTCTCTTTCCCTGAAACCTGAAAAGTAAACCGACCCTCTCAGCTGTGGGTTTACGAATACATCGTTAAATGCTGAAACTCTATCAAGATTTGAGACTCTTTTACAGTTGCTAAATGTACCAATACAGATTGATAAAACCCAGTTCTTCTCAGTAAAACCATAAACTGTTGTGTTAAGATATGAACCGCTCTCTGGAAATATACACTCAAGAACTTTTTCAATATCCTCACCGCCTGCGTAGGTGTGAGTTTCTTCGTTTACTTTTCCACCATATTTTCTACACTGTTCCGCGAACCATTCAAAAAAGGACTCTATATCTTCATCGATTTTTTTCGTTTTTTTCGTTTTTCTCATTCTTTTCATTTTTCTCATATAATTATCTAACTCCTCATTATATATTTATTTTTCGCTTGTCAGCCTGAGCTCCATCCTATCCAATTCGGGCCGTGCCAAGCCAGCCCCTTGAATTCAGCCGTGGCAATGAGTTCTGTGACTACTGCAATTACAATAGCTTCTTTTCAAGACAAACCGACCGTTAACGAATTGTTTCTATATAATTCAAAAAGATGTTCCATTGAATTGCAATTCTTGACATACTGCATTTCTCACCCTTCTTCCATTTATTTCATCGGTTTTACAATAAGTTTAAGTTGATTTTCATCGTGTATTTTCTGCAAAAACGTCACGCCAGCGTTTTCCCATCGAACCGCGACATCTCTCGGCACCGTGATCATCCAAACGTATCCATTGGATTTCTTCATATATCTCTTCATTACTTTTCTGAAATAGCCAGTGCGCGCCACTTGCACGGGAGCAATGACCAGCTCGTCGCTTTGCTCGTTGTAATCAACGCAGACGGTGCTGACATCGCCCAGAGCGCTTTTCCACCGTTCTCTGACTTCCG
>Ga0105156_1000066_pt1 | contig 14829 bp, 17 predicted proteins | sample SSWtaG_3_FD_89673 | JGI IMG/M metagenome (GOLD analysis project Ga0105156, IMG submission 89673) | Hot spring microbial communities from Sandy's Spring West, USA to study Microbial Dark Matter (Phase II) - SSWTFFsm_matched | ecosystem: Environmental > Aquatic > Thermal springs > Hot (42-90C) ...
ATATATAGAAATCCTTTTATCTAATTTTATATTTTTTCTGGATTTAGCATGTTTTAATATATTTTTTAGTATACCAATATAAATATACAAGTCACGTATAGTATTATTGAATATATTTTCTAAAAATTTCGAAAAATAAGAAGGTAAACTCTTTTCTTGTGTAATAAAACCATAAAGATCTCTTATAGTAATTTTTTCTATAAAATAATATATTTCTATACTTTTATTTTTAGTTAGTATATTGTATTTAGAAACTTTATATTCTTCTAAAGATTTAATTATAAGATATAATAAATGAATTCTAAATATTTTGTTGTAATATTCTGCAGCTATATTTTTATCTTGATTGATATTAATACTTTTTAATAGATCATCTAATCTTATATGTAAATATTCTGGTTTTTTATTATTATTTTCTGAAAAAATAATGCCTTTAATATCTGATAAAAGCATTATTCCATATTTTTTTATTATATAGTATAGTTCTGGATAAATAAGATTTAGGTAAATATATTCTATAATATTTTTGTATTTTTCTTCAATATTTATTTCTATTTTTACTTCTATGTTACCAATTTTATCTCTTAAAATAATTAAGCTATTGCTTAAACTCTCTATTTTATAGGTATTTTTTACCATTAAGTAATAAATTTTTATTAAAATTTAAAAATCACTATAAGATAAAATTACCTGATCGATTGTGTAAAATTTTTCATTCACCTCTCTTGTTTTATCATATAATTTCTTTTTAATTATTCTAAATATTGTAAAATTATAAGGTCTGTTAGTTAATTCATATAATCCTTTTAATGTTGAATATAATAATAAATATTCGTTTATATTTTTTCTGTAGAGGATTTCATATTCTTGAATTTTCTTATAAAAACTTTCTTTGTTTCTAATTATGTCTTTGGGGTTTAAAATAGCGTAATTTAATAAATTATCAATATGTTGCAATAAATTTTCTAATCTCTCTTGAGTAATACCAATCTTGCCATGTAGGTATAATATTAAACTACTGTAAAGTTCTGGATAATTTTTTACAAGATTATATAATTTTTTGGAAATAATTTCTCCACTCCTACATGGAATCTTTTTTCCTTTTTTATCTTTACCACACAGAATTTTCTGCCAATGATAAACCATATTAACGACAAATTTATACAAAATTTCTGCAAGTAGTATATGTGAAAAGCCAGAGCTATTTTCTGTATCTATATAATTTAAGATTTCTTTAGCTTCTTCAACAGAAACATAAACTTTCTTTTTAGGTCCATAAGGTATTTTATCATATCTTTTATTGATTGATTGCAATATATAAATCTCCCTAGGATTATAACGATCTATTTCTTTTATATTACGCAATAGCAAAATAGTCTGATAAATTTCACTGATATCCTTATCCTCTATCTTTTTGTCTAACTTTATTTTACAGTTTCTAGCTTGGAAAATATTTGTTATATTACTAATCTTGTTACTATCCCTCATAAATAGTAAATGATAGTATTCCTTATAAATATTTTTATAGTATTTTTATAACATCCCCATTTTGTAAAATATCTTCTTCAGACAAGATTTTTTTAGTTTTTAACTCAATACCTTTAATTATATCTTTATCTAAATCTTTATGTATTCTTCGGGCTAAATCTCTTATATTGCTTCCGTATTTCAAAAATATTGCATCTGGCATAACATTTCCATTAGAATCTGTTAAATCTATATTTTTTACAGGATATACCACAATATAACCAAGCAAATTAAAAATTAGAGTATTTAAAGATAAAAATACCCCATTTACTTTGAAATTTTCAAAAAAAGACATTTTAGCATATTCTACAAAGTTTTCAGTATATTTATCTTTTTTCTTTATTATTATTTCTCCATCAAGTGGGAAATATTCAATTTTACCCTCTTTTTCTAGAGTAAGTAAACCCAACTCAATATAAGAAGATGCTGGCAAAATTATTTTATCTTTATATTTTTTCAAGGCTTTTTCATAATATTTTTTAGAAGATATCAAATCTATTTTATTGGCAACATAAACAAAAGGTTTTGATAACCTAAATAAGTATATTAAAAACTTAAATAATGTTTCATCATCAATATTAAATATACTGTCTTCATCTATATTGAATTTTTTCATAGAATAAATTATTTTTTCTCTACTAATCTTAAAAGATTGTATTATTTGAACTACCTTTTCGAACTTTTTATTCTTATCTAAGAATATTTTTCTTTTTATAGACAAAATATTTTTCTTTATTCTAGAATAAAACCAATAATATATTTCATTCTCAACCCACTCAAAATCCTGTAAAGGATCGTAAGATCCCAAAACTACACCTTTTCCATTTTCATCTGTAGTACCAGATATATCTATCACATTTATGAATCCTTCAGCATCTTTTATTGCATGAACAAACTTATCTTCTAAATTTTTTTCACTATTTCTTCTTATGATACCCGGTGTATCCATTATATCTATTGGAATATATCTTTTACCATGTTTACAAAATCCCTCTCTCGGATTACATTTTTTATTAAATAGTTTGTCTGGACAGTCTGCAATAACAAAAGCTTTTCCTAAGTTAAAATCAGATTCTAATACAATATCTTTTGCATTTTGGAAAGAATAAAAAGTTAAAGATTTAAAAAAAGAACTCTTTCCAGAATTTGGTTTACCTATAATAACAGTAAATACCAAGTTATTCGCTAGGTTTTATCAAAGATATATTATCTCCCCTTAAGAATATCCAAGAATATCTTTTCTGCGTATCTAATTCTACTACTTGTTCTAATACCATATTTGGATGAGCATCCCATGCAACTAATAATCCTTTATATGCTTTTCCATTTTTCATCTCAACTATTATTTCTTTACCTTTAGATTGATTTATAACATCTAGAGGTCTTAAGATTTCCATACCAAAATTAAATAATAAAAATATTTAAAAATTTAGTCCTACTTCAGAAGTATTGCATTTATAACACCATCTTGACCAGGCCTAGAAATAACTTTTGCATTACCCAATTCTGTTTTAATAATTGTATTTTTAGTTATTATTTTATTTCTATTTAAATTCTTATCATTGGGATTTTCTACAACATCTAATATTTTTACTTTTTTGAAAACTTTATTGATAGGATCATATACATTAGCATATAATGCTTCTTTTAGTTTAGTTTTTATATTTCCGAATTTAGTTCTAACGTTATATCTAACTTCTTCAGATTTCTTTGAGATTTTCGTTAGTATAGGCTCTCTTCCATATTCATATTTTCTCTTTTTGTGAATTCTGGCTAACTTTTTACCATTATCTTTCCTTAAATCTTTACCTTGATATACAGAAAGCCCTCCTTTTAAATATAATGTTACCATTAAAATTTTTGATAACAAAAAAGCTTAAAAAACATTTTAAATGTAATATAAAAGATATCGCGGGGGTGCCCGAGCGGTCAAAGGGGTCGGGCTTAAGACCGCTTAAAATTATGGTAAGAGACCCGATGGGTTAAGGCCCGCCAGGGGTTCAAATCCCCTCCCCCGCAATTTCTTTAAATGATAAGAAGGAATTATTTTTAATGATTAATATTACTCATGGAGATGCTGATGGTATAGGGTGTTTATCTTTACTGTACAAGAAATTTGGAGATAAATTCAAAGTTTATTTTTCAAGTCCCAAATTAATTAATAGACATCTATTAAGAATAATAGAAAATAATGATAAAAATGACACAGTATATATTACAGATATTGCAATAAATCAAGAAGCTATATACTTGGCTTCGTATTTTAAAGAAGTATATTGGATAGATCATCATGAAACAAATTATGAAGAACTTACTAAAAGAGTTAAAGTATACATAAAAAAAGAAAGTTCTGCTACAAAAGTATTATCTGAATACTTAGACGTAAAAGCAGATTACATAGATATTATAGATAAGATAGATTCTAACAAAATTGAAAGTGATATAGAAAAAAATTTTAGAGATTTAATATCGGCTATAAGGTATTTTCATCCAAAAAGCTTTGATATTTATTTTATATCAATTGCAAAAAGTTTAGCAAGAGGATATGATATAGCTAAAATAATAAATAGTAATATAGAACTTCTACAAAATTTTAAAAAAGAAATTGAGAAAATCTTTAGAGATGTAGATAAAAGAATGTATACTATAAATAATAAAGTTGCAATAATATCCTCAGATACCAACATACCGTCATCTTATTATTTAGAATATATAAAAAGAAAGCTCAATGTTAATTATGATTACATTATAATTCTTTATACAAAAAATAAAAGAGCTGAAATAAGAACCTTAAATAATAAAAATGTTTTAGATATAGCGAAAATGTTTAATGGTGGTGGTCATGAATATGCCGCCGGATTTTCTTATGATAATGAAAGTGAAGTAATAAAGAAGTTAGAATTGCTATTTAGCATAACATAAAATATTTTTCCTTACACAAAGTAAATTTTATAACTTTATAATAAGAATTTCTATTATTGATGAAAGACTCATCAGCTGATAAATGATGAAGGTCTTGAGCTCTGAAAAATTAAATAATAAAATTTTCATATTTTTGTCCTAAACTTAATTTTGTTAGTATAATAAGTATTTCTATATATTACTTATTGAAATGATTGAAAGTTTAGAAAATCCATCGTAAAACTAAATTTAAGTAATATACTTACTAAACTTGTTTTTATTCTTTAAAACTCTACTACAAGGGTGTCCACAGGATAGTCAAAAAGTTAATAGTTCATATAGAGTTTTTCAGAATTTAAAAACATTAAAATGGGACCGCGGGGATTCGAACCCCGATCACTGGGACCCAAACCCAGCAGCCTGCCACTAGCCTACGGTCCCATAAAATATAAAAATTATTCTCAAAAATTAGTTTTTTAAGTTTATTCTAATATTATTTCTCAATGCCACAACATGGAAGACATCAACCAAGAAGAGGATCTATGCAATTTTGGCCAAGAGTTAGAAGTAAAAGAATTTATCCGAGAATAAAAAATTGGCCTGAAATAGAAGAAACTATTCCTGTAGCTTTTGCAGGTTATAAAGTCGGAATGACACATTTCTTGATTAATGATAATACATTTACTCCAGTTACAATTTTAGAAGTTCCCCCCATAAAAGTACTTGGATTTAGATTATATAGATATGATATAAATAAAGGATATCAATCTATGTATGAAGTTTTATCAAATAATATAGATGAAAGAGTAAAAAGAAAGATAAAAACCATTGTAAATAACGAAGATATTATAGAAGACTTAAAAAAAGCAGATAGCTTAATAGAAAAAACAAAGTTAGTTAAATTAATAGTACATACTCAGCCATGGTTGACTACAGTAAAAAAGAAGAAATCAGAAGTCTTTGAAATACCTATTGGAGGAAAAGACATTAAAAAAGCATATGAATATGCAAAAAACATGATAAATAAAGAATTAAAATTAACAGACATTTTCAAAGAAGGAGAATACATAGATGTAATATCTATTACAAAAGGTCATGGATTTACCGGAGAAGTAAAGAGATTTGGAGTTACTATACAACCAAGAGAACACAAAGTAGGAGATTCTGCTAGGCATGTACAATCAAGAGGAGCAAGAGGAATGCACAGAATATTCCCTACAACTCCAATGCCAGGTCAATATGGATTCTTTAGGAGAACAGAATACAATAAACTAATATTAAAGATATCAGATAATCCTGAAGAAATAAATCCAAAATCAGGATGGCCTCATTATGGAGTTATTAAAAATACTTGGATTGCCATAAAAGGATCTATTGGTGGTTCTATAAAAAGATTAATAATACTAAGAAAAGCGATAAGACCTCATAAAAAAGAAGAGAAAGTAAAAATAGAATATATATCTCTAGCTCCAAAGAACTAAAATAATGTTTAGTAAATTTTGGAAAAAATTTTTATTAGTTATAACACTTTTATCCATAATATTTATATTATTTTTTATTTTTTCTTTAAGATTACATGAAAATAAGAAAACTGTATTAATATTAAAAATTGATGATGTTATTACTTATGACAATTTAGATATAGACTCTATTGTAAAAACTATAAATAGCAGCAAATATGATGGCCTAATTTTTTATATAAATTCTCCAGGAGGTGACATATCAATACTAAAAATACTATATTATTTAGATAAAATAAATAGTTCTATACCAATAGTATGTTATATAGATCACCAAGCCACATCTGCAGCATATTGGTTATGCTCAAAATCAGATTATATAATTTCCTCTCCAGATTCATTAGTTGGAAATATAGGAGCATATGCTATATTTATAGATAGCAGCAAATTACTTGAAAAAATAGGAATAAATATAACAATAATAGAATCTACTCCGCATAAAACTATAGGAAATGTTTATTATCCTTTAGATGATGAAGAATACAAATTTATACAAGAAACTCTAGATAATATTACTAAAATGTTTATAGACGATATAAAATCTAAAAGAAATATACATAACGAAAAACTTGCATTCTCCGGTCTACCATTTTATTCATTCCAAGCGATAAATATAGGACTTATAGATGAAATTGGAGATATAAACTCCGCAAAAAGAAAAATTTCAGAACTTTTAAATGTTTCCGAAGATAAAATAAATTTTATAGAAGTAAATTTTAAAGTGAAGAAAGGAATATTAGAAAAACTTTTATTGTTTAACTCCCTCTTCGAAGGATTCAATAACTATATATATAAAAAGAGATTGTATGAATTAAAAATAGTCATATAAATTTATTAAATTTTTTTGAAAAATAACTTTAAATGAATGTTAAAATATATAGAGTATCTGGAGTTATAGAAAAAGTAAAAATACTAAGATATCCAAGAAAAAAAGAGGGAGTAATAACAAAAAGAAGGGTAATATATAAATTTTCTAAAGAAATATTGGGAGTGAATGAAAAAGATGTTATTGAAAGAATATATTCTATATTTGGGAGCAATTATAAAGTAAAACGAAATAAAATAAAAATATTAGAAATAAAAGAAATAAAAGAAGGAGAAATAACGGATATGAGTTTGAAAAAAATGTTAGAATATATAAAAAATTTAAATAATGTCTGAAAAAGAAAAAATTAAAGCAATAAAAGAGTATCTAATAGAAGAAAGAAGATTATTAAGCGAAAAACTAATAGAATTAGAATACCTAAAAAAAATATTATCAGAATTTAAAAAAGTAAACGAAACATATATAAAACTAGGTGAAGGAATATTTTTTAAAGGTTCTATAATAGATGATCAGAAATTTCTAGTAAATGTGGGAAATAATGTATATATAGAAAAAAGTAAAGAAGATTTGCTAAAAATATTAGATGAAAACATAAAAAAGATTGAAGATAGAATAAAAGAGATAGACGATAAATTAAATAAATTTGATAATCTATCTAGCTAAAAAAGTTCTGTATATTAACAATTTCGTGACCTGTAGTATTCTTCCCAACAAATAAATAATTTTTATTTATTTCTATACCATACCTTAAGTAAGGACTACCAAAATTTACAGAGCCTATTCCAACATTATATCCAGAATATTCTGCTATCTTATTTATAACTTCATCTGACAATTCTTGAGATACCAAAAGCTTATCCTTGTATAATTTAGATATACTTCCAATTAGAAATCTTGATTTTATTCTTATACTTTTTAATCCAGTAACTTTTTCAAGTAATTCTATATCTTGTTTTCTTGCATATGAATATAATATATAATCTTTTCCAATTATAAATAAATTTCCAAGTAAGTTAGATACAGTATTTACTTCTATAACATCGAAATGCTTCTTTAATATATTCAACAATTCTACTGGAGTATTTTTACTAACAATTATATTGTCTCCAAATTCTAAAATATATGGAGTTATTATATCTACTTTTATTTCATATTCCATGATGTCAATGTCTTTTATATATATCTTTTCATTTCTTATCATGAAGTCTTCGAATAGGTGAAAATATAATCCTATCGAAGGTATTGCATCTATTTTTCTTACAATCATTTTGAAAATATAATATAGAATTATTTATAAATTATGAATATCGAAATTGATTAATGAGAATATTTTTAACATCCAAGGTATATATTTGAAAAATATGGTACTATTTAACTTTTTCAAAAAAAATACCAATAATGATAAACAAATCAAAGAGATGACAAAACCACAAGAATCATATTCTAATATTAATGAACAGATAAAAATATTAGTAGAATCCATTTCAAATTTATCAAAAGACATTAACGAAATTAAAACAAGAGTTTCTGAAATATCACAAAGCGTAGATGATTTAAATTCTAAAGTACAGAATCATCAAGAAGAAATTACAAACATGAAAAATTCTATAGAAAAAATGTTTTCTATATATGAAGTACTAATAAAGAATTACAACCCTTTTATTGAAGAAGAACAAATTAAAAATATAAAAATTCAAGAAGAAAAACAAGTAAATGAAACTAACCACGAAAAAAATAATAAGATACTACCTTTGCAAGAATTAAAAAATGAACCTAGAGTAGCATCAATAATAATAGGATGGTTGGCTTATTTGGTTTCTAAGTCCAATATATCAGAAACGGAAAAAGCTTTAGATTATTATACCGATATAGAATGGATATCCGAAAAAGTAAATATAAAATTAAAAGAATATTTAAAATTGATAGATGGATATGGATCGGAAAATAAAAAGCTTACACCGCAAGATCACTTAGTAAGTTTATATATAATAACTAAATTAGCTACTATAGATGAAAAAACACCTATAGAAAAGATAAAGGATATATACAAAGAGTTAATAGAAAGAGGATACATAAATCCTATTAAAGTAAAAAATGAATAAAGAAATAATTATCCTAATTTCTATGTTTATTGGAGGATTCTTAGTATTATATTTATTCTTTAACAATTATAACACCGGAAAAGCAATACTAGAAAGTTTGGATGACATTTCATATTACAATATATTATATAGCACTGTATCTACGAGTAATGATGTATCTGTATTATATATACTGACTAAAGATAAATTAAAAGAAGTATGTATATATTCTGTGAAAGTAAATGGTAAAGACATAAACTTTACTTATGTATTAGAGAACTCCAATATAATTAAAGTAGAAATATATGAACCTGTAAAGGCTGATGATACAATAAATGTACATTTCTGTAATAATCAAGAAATTAATGTAAAACCATGACCGAATATATAAATATAAATATAGAAAAAGATGACTTTGGACTAAAATTAGGTGGAGGAATACCAAAAGGCGTAGTAGGTATAATTGAAGGTAGCGAAGGATTTGGAAAAAGTATTATTTCTCAAAGAATACTATATGGCGCTTTGTATAACGGTCATTCTGTAACATATATATCCACAGAACTATCAGTAGTAGATTTTATAAGACAAATGAACTCTTTAGGATATCATATAGAAGATTATCTATTATCTGGTTCTTTGCTATTTATACCAACTTTAACATTATTTGGAAAAATAAAGGAAGGGGAAGATCTTATATTTGAGCTTAAGAAAGAAAAATCTAGAAAAATATTTGAAAAAGATATTATAATAATAGATTCTTTATCTTATCCTTTAATTAACGGTATCGATAGAAAAAAAGCAATAGAAATTATAGATTTCTTATATAAAATAAAAAATATGGATAAAACTATATTAATAACATATAACCCAAAAGAGATAAATAAATTCTTTTTAGAAAATATAAGGAGAGTTTCAGATATTTATTTAATGATAAAAATAAGTACATTAGGGGAAAGTATGATAAGATATATTGAGGTAAAAAGATTTAGATATCCGCAATCACTTTATTCAACAGTAATACCATTTAGAGTAGAACCTGGTATAGGATTAATTGTGGAAGTATCTTCATTAGTATAATGCCTGAGGAGCAAATATTGAAACAAAAAGAATATGTTATAAATACAAGAGATAAACCTACATTAATATATAATATTACAAAAAATTTTGATGAGGCTATAGAAAAGTTTGAGCATTTAAGAATATATGTTGAAGAAGTATCATCAAAAATAGGCACTCCTACTTGGATAATAGAATTAGATAGATCTTATAGAGATAAAGAATATTTTAACATAATATACCCAGTGGGAGATCCTATTTTTATAGGAATATATAAACTCCCTGGCGAAGGAATATATTATAATGCTATAGAACCACAATTATCATCTGAAGAAAAAGAAAAATTAGAAAAAATACAAAAATTAATAGTAAAATATGCCATTGAAAATATTGATATAAAAAACAATGAAGAAATAAAGAACAAAATTTTGGAATTGTATAATAAAGTGGTAGCAATAAAGAAAAAACCTTTATTTTCTGAAAAAGTATTAATTAAAGATGAAAAAGAATACAATAAACTATTATATTTCTTAATAAGAGAAAGATTTGGATATGGAAAATTAGAACCTCTGATAAGAGATCCTTACTTAGAAGATGTACATATATTAGGAGTAGGTCCAATATATGTAGTACATAAGATATTTGGAATGGTAAAAACAAATATGCAATTTAAAGATGAAGTAGAACTAGATAGATTCATAATAAAATATTCTGAAATAGTAGATAGACCTGTATCAGAAGCTAGACCAATAGTAGATGCAATACTTCCAGATGGATCTAGAGTTAACTTCATATTTGGTAAAGATATATCTTTACATGGATCTTCATTTACTATTAGGAAATTCTCAGCTAAACCGCTATCTATTACTCAGCTAATATCATATGGTACTATATCTCCAGAAGAAGCTGCATACTTATGGTTGGCTATAGAAAATGGAATGAATATAATTGTTTCTGGAGAGACTGCTTCTGGAAAAACAACATTACTGAATGCACTAACAACTTTTATAAGATATGACTGGAAAGTATATTCTGTAGAAGATACTCCAGAATTAAATCTACCACATCCAATATGGCAAAGACTCGTAACAAGACAAGTTGGTAAATCTTCTGATGTAGAAATGTATGATTTACTTAAAGCAGCACTGAGATCTAGGCCTAACTATATATTAGTAGGAGAAATTAGAGGAAAAGAAGGTTATGTAGCTTTTCAGGCTATGCAAACAGGTCATCCTGTAATGACAACATTTCACTCTGGAAATATAACACAATTAATAGAAAGACTTACAGGAGAGCCAATAAATATACCAATACAATATATAGATAACTTGAATATAGCAGTATTTACTAGCTCTGTAATTATAAAGGGTAAAATTGAAAGAAGAATTACTTCTATATTTGAAATAGAAAAATACGTTAACGAATTAAAAAGAGTTTCTGTAAGAAAAGTATTTTATTGGGATAGTATAAGAGATAAACACATATTCTCTGGTTTATATAATAGTTATATACTTGAAAATAAAGTTGCACCTCTGATGAGATTAAGTGATAAAAGACAGATATATTCTATATTAAACTTGAGGGCTAAAATATTAAAGAAAATGGTTGAAGAAAAAATATTCGATTTCTTTGAAGTATATAGTGTAATAAAGAAATATTATGAGGGTGGTTTAAAGGCATTACCTTTTAATTTATAAAATTTAATATAGATAATCTACCTTATGAATCGGTATTGAAGAAATACAAATTCTATTATGGAAAAAGCCTTCAATAGAAGTATTAAATGAAAGTAAGGTAAGAAATATTATAGACAAAGGTATAGGATTTAGACATTACATAGGATATGAAATATCAGGATATGTCCATATAGGAACTGGAATAGTTTCTGGATGTAAAATAATTGATATATCAAAATTTGGGGAAGTAAGTGTGTTTTTAGCAGATTGGCATTCTGTAATAAATAATAAATTGGGAGGAGATCCTAATAACATAAAGAAAATAGCTAACGGATATTTCAAAGAAGCTATGAAAAAATCTATAGAAGCTTTGGGGGGAAATCCTAATAAAGTTAAATTTGTGCTAGCATCTGAAATATATGATAATAATTATTGGTCTGAAGTAATAAAAATAGCCAAAGAAACAACATTAAATAGAGTTTTAAGATCAATAACAATAATGGGTAGAAAGTATGATGAATCCATACCTTCAGCGTATTTGATATATCCTATTATGCAAGCAGCAGATATTATTTTTCAAAAAATAAATATAGCACATGCTGGTATAGATCAGAGAAAAGCTCATGTAATAGCTTTAGAATATGCAAGCAAAATAGATTATGATCTTATTGCATTGCATCATCAGTTAATAACTAATTTAAAATTACCTTATGAAATATTCCAAAAATTAAAAGAGGGTAATGAAAAGGAAGCAAAACAAGAATTATCCGAATTAAAAATGTCAAAATCTATACCAGGTTCTGCACTATTTGTACATGATTCTGAAGAAGAAATAAAGAAAAAAATTATAGAAGCTTTTTGTCCTCAAAGAGAAACAAAATTTAACCCAATATGGGAATTATTAGAATATATAATATTTAGAGAACAAGAGAATTACGGTATTATAAAAATATTAAAAGATCTTGGAGAAAAAATAGAAATAAATAATTATGAAGAATATGAAAAGATGAAAGACTCTAATAAAATTGATTGGGAAAATATATATAAAAAGTTAGACAAATATGATAATAAATTATTTAAAGAAGGATTTAAAGAAATAGAATTTGAAATAATAAATAAAAAAACTGGAGAAAGAAAAATATATACTACTCTTTGGGATCTAAGAAAGGATTGGATAGATGGAAAAATACATCCACTAGATCTTAAAGAAGCTGTAGCAAATTGGTTTATAGAAAAATTAAGTCCTATATACAAGTACTTTACAGAAGGACCTGGAAAAAAATATAAAGAAGAGTTGGACAACCTAAAAATTACTAGGTAATAATTTTGATTTTTTAAATATTTATAACTACTTTTAAATAATACTTTTTATAAATTTTTCTTTTAATGTTTATTAATGAAGATTGACGATATGATAACCACCATAAAGTTGTATCTACAATTATATTTAATGTATGCAAAGAAAATATTTGATAGAAGCAATGATATAAATGCAAAAGCCATGATTTTAATATCTTTAAGATATGATGACATAAAAGAAATAATAAATGATATTTTAAAAGAAAAAGAGAAATTTTACGAACTTGTAAAAGAAGGCAATTATTCGGAAGCTTATATAATATATAAAAATATAGAGTATAAATATAAAATTGCAGAAAAAATGTTACTAGAACGAATAGAAAATTTAGTAAAAATAAGAGCTTTAGAGTTATCTAAAAAATATTAAATTTTAAGTATTTCTTCATATATCCTATTAGGATCCTCATTATCATATGTTTCTACCTCTACTCTATAATATGGCTCAGTCTGTGCATATCTAATGAGTATTCTCCTCTTATTTTCCTTCAATAATTCAACTCCATCTAAAGTGTTATTTAGTGTATTTATTTCATAGTTATATTTTTCTGCGTATAAATATCCTTTTTTTATCCAATCTTCCTTCATTTCAACATTCAGCTTTAAGAATTTATATTCAGGAACTTTTATATCTTCAAACCACATATTTTTCTCTTTGAAGTACTTTATTAATTTTAGACCAGCATAAAGAGCATCATCTATATATCCATTATCTGCATGATATATATGACCAGTAATTTCTATTCCTAAATATGCATTATTACGCAAACATTCATTTATGATATAAGAATGACCAGGTCTAGATAAGATAGCTTCCCCGCCCTCTTGTTTGATCAAAGTCCTTAAATATATAGGCAAAGATATTTCTAGTATATACTTCTTTTCTTTTTTAATAAAAGGCATTATATATTTATCCATAGTAAATAAATTACCATTAGAATCTACTATTCCCAATCTGTCACCATCTCCATCAAAAATAAATCCAAAATCTAACTTTTTATCCTTAACTAAATTCTGTAGTTGTTGTACATTTTTAGGATCTGCAGGATCAGGATTATGTGCAGGAAAATTGCCGTCTAATTTTCCATTGATTACTATTACTTCATTTCCCAAATCTGTCAAGATTTCTTTCATTAGAACCATAACAGAATTTGAAGGATCATAACCTATTCTATATCCTTTAACATTCCTGAATCTCTTTCTCATATACCAAATATAAATTTCTATTGCTGATTTTTCTTCTTCAACTATTCCTACTTTATCAGAAGGAACTTTTACATTATTTACTAATTTTTCAATTAATTTAACTTCTTCTGGTTCTACATCTAATCCAGTAGGTTTTATCATCTTTATTCCATCATATTCTTTAGGGCTATGAGATGCTGTAATCATTAGTACTGGCATATTATATACCTTTGCTAAATAATGTGCTTCAGGGGTTGAACCTAAACCAAAGTCTAAAATATTATGAGTGTGGGTTAATGCTGATACTAAAATATTTCTCATTCTTTCAGAATATAATCTTATATCTCTAACTATTCCAATAGTTTCATAATTTTCAAAAAATTTCCCCAAAGCTAAACCAATTTTGAATACTAATTCATCTGTTAGTTCTATACCATATATGCCTCGAATATCATATAACTTAAAAACCCCCATAAATAAAGGATAGAACTTATACAATTATAAATAATTAAACTACTATCTCAAGGTAATAAATTTTAAATAATGATTCTAACAAAAATAATTTATGAGTCTTGAAGAAAAAGTAGATATAAAAAAAATTATAAATTTAATAGAACGGGAACATAGGAAAAATCCATTTATAATTTATGAAAGAATACTATTTGTTACAAAAGATACTATATTTGGAGATTATAATATAA
>Ga0105156_1000067_pt1 | contig 14725 bp, 16 predicted proteins | sample SSWtaG_3_FD_89673 | JGI IMG/M metagenome (GOLD analysis project Ga0105156, IMG submission 89673) | Hot spring microbial communities from Sandy's Spring West, USA to study Microbial Dark Matter (Phase II) - SSWTFFsm_matched | ecosystem: Environmental > Aquatic > Thermal springs > Hot (42-90C) ...
CGGTGGCGCTGCTGGATCGCGTGGCGGACAAGATCCGACGCGCGCTCGGGCTCGATGCCGCTACGCTGCCGCTCGCCAAGGTGCTCGAGGGTGGGACCTGGGCGGCCGGGCGGTCGATCGCGTTCGAGCGCCGCCGCGACGGTGCGCCGCCGATCAAGGTCATCAGCGACGGGACGGTGTTCTGAGCGGCGCGGCCCGCAACGATCCCGCAAGGATGAGGAGCGAACGATGGAAGGCGTGACCGTTGTCGACCACCCACTGGTCCAGCACAAGCTCACCCTGATCCGCGACAAGAGCATCTCCACCAAATCCTTCCGCGAGCTGCTCAAGGAGATCGGGATGCTCTTGTGTTACGAGGTCACACGCGACCTGCCGTTGGCCGAGGTCGAGGTCGAGACTCCCCTGGCGCGCATCCACTCGGCCAAGATCGCGGGCAAGAAACTGGTCCTGGTGCCGGTGCTGCGCGCCGGGGTGACCTTCGCCGAAGGCATGCTCGACCTCGTCCCCTCGGCGCGGGTCGCCCACATCGGGCTCTATCGCGACCCCGATACGCTGGTTGCGGTCGAGTACTTCTTCAAGGCGCCGTCCGACCTGCACGAGCGGCTTGCCATCGTGGTGTCGCCGGTGCTCGCGACCGCGAACACGGCGGTCGCCGCGGTTGACCGTCTCAAGGAACGCGGGGCCAAGGATATCCGTCTGGTGTGTCTGCTCGCGGCGCCGGAAGGGGTTGAACGGCTGCGCGGCCTGCATCCCGACGTTCCACTCTGGACTGCGGCCATCGACGAGGGGCTCGACGACAAGGCGTTCATCGTTCCGGGCCTTGGCGATGCGGGCGACCGCGCCTACGGCACGCGCTAGCGTGCTGATTCTGGTGCTCGGATTCAGCGGAAAATGAGGGGTTCGGCGGCTGCTGCGTGCCGTGCAAATGTGCCCGCTGTGCCAAAAAGCCGCAAAAACAGGCCTATTTTCCCGCTCCGCACCAACAATTTTTGTGAAATTCGCGGATTCTTCGGGTTTTTCGCTGCTTTTCCCAATATTGTGCTCTGGCACGAATCACTTGCTTCCAAGACGGACAGGAGCCGAAGACGATATGGCAAAGCAAATGACCAAATCCGAGCTGATTGAGAAGATCGCTGCGGAGCACACGGAGAAACTGACCAAGCGGGACGTCAAGGGTGTCCTGGAGTCGCTGACCAGCATCGGCTACAAGGAGCTGAAGAAGTCGGGCGTGTTCCTGCTTCCGGGCTTCGCCAAGTTCGTGGTGATCAAGAAGCCCGCCACCAAGGCGCGCAAGGGCATCAATCCGTTCACCAAGGAGCCGACGGTGTTCAAGGCCAAGCCGGCCCGCAAGATCATCCGGGCTCGTCCGGTCAAGGCGGCGAAGGACTCGGTCTGATCGCTCGGTCCAACGACCGTTCTATGGAATAGGGCCCCGAGAGGGGCCTTATTTTTTGGGGGCTCGGTATTGGGGCCTCGCCGTTCAAGCTCGCGATGTTCGATGTGAACGACCGCCGTTGGCGCCCGGCTATGGCGATGTTCATTCCAGAGAACAAACGCGACAAAAGAAAAACCGGACCTTTGTGCAGCAGCCATCTGCACAAAGGTCCGGGCTCACCATTCGTCATTGCCGCGAATCCGAAACCCCTAACGGGGCCGGCAATCTGATGGAAGGTGCGTTTAGCCGCACTCCTCTGCCTGCCGGACTCGGTATCTGCCGTGAAAAAACGGTTACTTCTTCTTGGCGGTTTTCTTCTTCGCCGCTTTCTTCGCCGTCTTCTTCGCCTTCTTAGCTTTCTTCGCCATGATGTCCTCTGAAGGTGGCTAAACGAAATGCACAAGCCGAGAATCGACCTGCACCGATGAAGACTACACGACAATTGACTTTTGCAAAGACTCTGCACCTCTCGCCGTCAACTGCAATCGACACAACTTCACAATTTTCTCGCGGGCGTTGCCGGTGTCCGAACCCGATTGGCGAGGGTGGAGATTGACGAGAATCAACCTCACCAGACGGTCGCGCCGTAGTTTGCTGTGGAGGACGTTCACGGTCCGGCTGCTCTGGGGAAGGATTGGACGATGAGAATTCGCGTGCTGCTTGCTGCAACGGTCGGGGTGTTGGCGTTGGTGCCGCTGGCCTTGGCCCAGGCCCCGGGCGGTTCAGCGGGCTATGTGCCGCACCTCGGCGACATCATGAGCGCGACCCAGATGCGCCACTTCAAGCTCAGTTTCGCCGGCAAACTCCGCAACTGGCCGCTGGCGGCCTACGAGCTCGGCCAGATCAAGGACAGCTTCCAGGATGCGGCGGCCCTGTATCCGGGAATTCCGATCACCGACATGACCGTCGTGGCGGATCCGGTGCAGCGGCTCAGCGCGGCCATCGCGGCCAAGGACGGTGCGAAATTCGATGTTGCCTTCGCTGCCCTGACCGACGCCTGCAACGCCTGCCACCGTGCGATCGATCGCGGTTTCATCGTGATCCAGGTGCCGACCGCATCGCCGTTCAGCAATCAGGCGTTTGCGCCACCGTCGAACTGAGGGGCGAGGTGGACCAATCCGGGCAGGCGCTCAGGGCTGCAGGACGGCGGCGCCGACCAGTCGCCCGGCGCGCAACCGGTCGAGCGCCTCATTGGCCTCGACCAGCGGAAAGGCGGTGGTGTGGGTCTCGATCCGCGCCTGCGCGGCGACCTTGAGGAAATCGACCCCATCGCGGCGCGTCAGGTTGGCGACCGAGACGAGCTGCCGCTCTTCCCACAGCAAGTCGTAGGGAAACGACGGGATGTCGCTCATGTGAATCCCGGCGCAGACCACCCGGCCACCCTTGCGCACCGCGCGCAGCGCCGCCGGCACCAGGGCGCCGACGGGTGCGTAGATGATCGCGGCGTCGAGCGGCTCGGGCGGAAGCTGGTCCGAGGCGCCGACCCATTTGGCACCGAGCTGCGCGGCCAGCGATTGTGCGGCGGCGTCGCCGCTTCGGGTGAAGGCATAGACGCTGCGTCCCTGCCAGCGCGCCACCTGGGCGATGATGTGCCCGGCGGCACCGAAGCCATAGATGCCCAGCCGCTCGGCGTCGCCCGCCATCACCAGCGAGCGCCAGCCGATCAAGCCCGCGCACAGCCGCGGCGCGATCGCCACGTCGTCGCCGTCCTCACCGAGCGGCAGCGCATAGCGGTCATCGGCGACCGTATGAGTGGCGTATCCGCCGTCGCGGGTGTAGCCGGTGAAAAGAGGGTGGTCGCACAGGTTTTCCATGCCGGACCGGCAGAAACGACAGATCCCGCAGGTATGGCCGAGCCACGGAATGCCGACCCGGTCGCCGATCTTGATGTCGCTGACATCCGGTCCAACCGCGTCGACCCGCCCGACGATCTCATGACCAGGGATGATCGGATAGCGGATGGCCGGCAACTCGCCGTCCATCACGTGCAGATCGGTGCGGCAGACCCCACACGCACCAACCTTGACGCGAACCTGCCCGGGCCCTGGCGTCGGATCGGCCCGCTCCTCTAACTCCAGCCGCTTTCCTGGTGCGGTCAGCACCATCGCGCGCATGATGGACTCCGGGGCATGGGCTTCCCCACTACGTCAAGAATCTTACGCTCGGATTCCGAGGAGGCAAATGGTGCAGTCGCCGGGTCGCTAGCGCTCGAGGCTCTTGAGGAACGACAACAGATCGTTGATCTGGTCGGGGTCGAGCTGGAACGCCGGCATGGTAGGGTGTCCGGTATAGATGCCCTCGGCGAAGGCCTCGGACAGGGTCTCGACCGGATAGCGGCGGTGCAGCTCGCGGAATGGCGGCGCCACGGCGAGGGGGCTGGGGCTGACGCGGTCGATCGCGTGGCAGCGCGCGCAGTTGGTCTGGGCGAAGGTCCGGCCTCGCTGCACACTGGGCTGCACCCCAGGCGAATCGGCCCATGCAGGTAACGCGGTGATGGCTGCCATCGCCACCACGGCCGTTGCCGCTCTCTTCATCGGAAATCCAACGCTCCCCGCTAAACCACGCTGCCGACAGGCACTTTAGTCTTAGATACGTGGTCGAGCCGCCACGTTATTGATCTGTATCAACTGGGCCGCCGCCGTACCGGTAGAATTAATAACCATTCGTTCCCCTGTTGCGGGGCATTGGAGCCTTGATCAGGGCGACGTTTGGAGCGGTGAATGGATAGTCTCGTATTCCCGGCGGCGCCATGCGTTCACCAATGCGCGGCATGCAGCGTCCGCTCGCTCAGCCTGTGCGCTGCCCTCGATCAGAGCGAGATGCGCGCGTTCGAGCGGCTGGCGCACCATCTGCACCTGGCGCCGAAGGAAACCCTCTTCCTGCAGGATGAGCCGGTCGGCTCCGTGTACAATCTCAACGAAGGGGTGGTGCGGCTCTACAAGCTGTTGCCCGACGGCCGCCGGCAGATCGTGGGCTTTGCCCTGCCGGGTGACTTCCTCGGGCTGACGCCGAATGAACGCTACAGCTTCTCGGCGGACGCCATCGGGCCGGTGGTAGTGTGCCGGTTCGCCAAGAGCGCCTTCATGAGCTTCGTCGAAAGCAAGCCGCCGATTCTGCGGCGGATGAACGAGTTTACCACCCGCGAGCTCAGCCTCGCCCAGGATCAGATGCTGCTGTTGGGGCGCCGGTCCGCGGAGGAAAAGGTCGCCGCATTTCTCGTCAGCTGGCGCGAACGGACCGAGCACCACGGGATCTATTCAAAGACCCTGCAATTGCCGATGAGTCGCCAGGATATCGCGGATTTTCTCGGACTGACCATCGAGACCGTCAGCCGCACCTTCACCAAGCTGGAACGCAACAAGATGATCGTGATCGTTCCCGGAGGCATTCGCCTGCTGGATACCAAGCGCGTGGAGGCGATGGCCGCCGCGTAGGGGACGAGGCAACCGCCGCGTCCTTGTTTGATTCTCGTCAACGTATCGGTGCCGTGGATCTCCATACGATAGCCCAACAAGGAAGGTTCCGATGCCGATGCTCCCGATCCCGCCCGCTCTGATGGTCGCGCTCGCGCTGTTCGCGGGGATGGCCGCATTCGTCTCTCTGCTCAGCGCGACTTCGAACGCGCGTCGGCTTGTGCCGGTGAGACTGCCGCGATCCGGCGCCCACCGCTCTGGCCGTGGCGTCCGGTAGGAGCCGATCCCGTGAACGATACCGCTGCCGCCGTTCGCCGCTATGCGCGCCTGCAGGTGCCGCGATACACGTCCTATCCGACGGCCGCGGAATTCTCGGCGCTGTCCGAGCAGGGGCACCGTCGGCTCCTGCAGCAGCTCGATGCCTCGGAAGCGGTTTCGCTCTATGTCCACGTGCCGTATTGCAGCGAGATCTGCTTCTATTGCGGCTGCCATTCCAAGAAGGCGGTCCGCGACGACGTGGTCGAGGATTATCGCGCGGCGCTCGAGCGGGAGATTGATTTCGCAGGCGGCATCATCGACAAGCCAATCAGCGCGAGCCGGCTACACTGGGGCGGCGGCACGCCAAGCATCCTGGGTGGCCGCGGGTTGGCCTCGGTCATCGGCGCGCTGCGCCGATACTTCACCTTCGAGCCCGATTTCGAGCACGCGATCGAACTCGACCCGCGGCTGGTGACGGGCGAGTTTGCCGGGGAGCTTGCGGAGCTCGGCGTCAACCGCGTCAGCCTGGGCGTTCAAGACGTCAATCCGGAAGTTCAAGCCGCGATCGGGCGACTGCAGCCGCTGCACATGGTCGAGGCCGCGGTGACCCGGCTGCGCGCGGTGGGCATCGACGACATCAATTTCGACCTGATCTACGGGTTGCCGCGGCAGACCGTGGCTTCGCTGCGCAAGACCTGCGCGATCGTGGCGGCGTTGGCGCCCGACCGCGTCGCCTATTACGGCTACGCTCATATCCCGGAGCGGCGAGCCAACCAGCGCCAGATCGACGCGTCGACGTTACCCGGGGCCGAGGAGCGATTCGATCAAGCCGAGGCCATCGCCAGCGAGTTTCGCGACCGCGGCTACGTCAAGGTCGGCATCGATCATTTCGCCAAGCCGGACGACCGCCTGGCGCGCGCGGCGGCCGCCGGCACGCTGCACCGTAATTTTCAGGGGTATACCGACGACGACCGCAGCGTCCTGGTCGGATTCGGTTCATCAGCGATCTCCGAGTTTCCCGACGGCTACGTTCAGAACGTTGCCGACGTTCCCCGCTACGTAAGGACCATCAACGAAGGCAAGCTGGCTACCGCGCGCGGCTGCAGCGTCGATGCCGACGCGCGTCGTCGCCGCCGAATCATCGAAGGTCTGCTGTGCCAATTCCGGGTCGACCTCAATGCCATCGCGCCGGCCGTCGACTTTCAGGAAGAGATTGATTTGCTTGCGCCATTCGTGGCGGTGGGCCTGGCGACGGTCGATCGCGGCGTCATCGTCATCACCGAACCCGGACGCACCGTCGCGCGCGTGATCGCATCGGTGTTCGACGTCTTCTACCGGGAGCGCGCGGGGCGCTTCAGCGTGGCCGTGTAACGCGACCGCGGTCGTCGCGATCTCATACCTTCGTCTTACCCCGAGCCCCACACCGCGATCAAAAGGCTGGGGCCCGCGATTGCCGGCGGCCGCCGAATAGCGTTGGCGCGATTGGTGATCCGCCGCCATCGTTCGGGCGTGCGGCGCTTTTCGCCGCCAAGGCCGCGGCGGTCGCGATAGTTTGACTTCGATCAAATGATTCATGACCAAATTGCGATTAATGAGCGCACGTAGATAACCGCGAAGTGGGGCGCTATGACACAGCCAGTAGCAGCAAAACGGATGACGATAGGCGAGACCTGCTTGACGCTGATTTTGGCGCTGGCGGTTTTGCTTTGTATCTACGCCGCGTCGCAGGCTCATGACGCGGCGTTTGCGTTCCATGCCTATGTGAGCGCTGCCTGCGCCGCGGTGGCCGTGCTCGTGATCTTCAATCGCTATTTCGAGCGGCCGGCGGGACCAGTGCCGCAGGAGATCGACGGCCGCCCCAACTACAATCTGGGGCCGATCAAGTTCTCCTCTGTCATGGCGATGTTCTGGGGAATCGCCGGCTTCCTGGTCGGGCTGATCATCGCGCTCCAACTCGCCTACCCGGCGCTGAACTTCGACCTGCAGTGGATCCAGTTCGGCCGCATGCGGCCGCTGCACACCTCGGCGGTGATTTTTGCCTTCGGTGGTAACGTGCTGTTGGCGACCTCACTCTACGTCGTGCAGAAGACATCACGGGTCCGGCTCGCCGGCGACCTCGCGCCGTGGTTCGTGGTGGTCGGCTACAACTTCTTCATCCTGATCGCCGGCACCGGCTATCTGCTCGGGGTCACCCAGAGCAAGGAATATGCCGAGCCCGAGTGGTACGCCGACCTGTGGCTGACGATCGTCTGGGTCGTCTATCTGCTGGTGTTCCTTGCGACCATCATCAAGCGCAAGGAACCGCATATCTATGTGGCGAACTGGTTCTCCCTGGCGTTCATCGTCACGATTGCGATGCTCCATCTGGGCAACAACCCGGCGGTGCCCGTCTCCTTCTTCGGCTCGAAGTCCTACATCGCCTGGGGCGGCGTTCAGGACGCCATGTTCCAGTGGTGGTACGGCCACAACGCCGTCGGCTTCTTCCTGACCGCCGGCTTCCTGGCCATCATGTACTACTTCATCCCGAAGCGGGCGGAGCGGCCGGTCTATTCCTATCGCCTGTCGATCATCCACTTCTGGTCGCTGATCTTCCTCTACATCTGGGCCGGTCCGCACCACCTGCATTATACGGCGCTGCCGGATTGGGCGCAGACGCTCGGCATGACGTTCTCGGTCATGCTGTGGATGCCCTCGTGGGGCGGCATGATCAACGGCCTGATGACGCTGTCGGGCGCCTGGGACAAGCTGCGGACCGATCCCGTGCTGCGCATGATGGTGGTGTCGGTGGCGTTCTACGGCATGTCGACCTTCGAAGGCCCGATGATGTCGATCAAGGTGGTCAACTCGCTGAGCCACTACACCGATTGGACCATCGGTCACGTGCATTCGGGCGCGCTCGGCTGGGTCGGCTTCGTGTCGTTCGGCGCGCTGTATTGCCTGGTGCCGTGGCTGTGGAACCGCAAGGGCCTGTACAGCCTCAAGCTCGTCAACTGGCACTTCTGGACCGCGACCATCGGCATCGTGCTCTACATCTCGGCGATGTGGGTGTCCGGAATCCTGCAGGGCCTGATGTGGCGCGCCTACACCTCGCTGGGCTTCCTTGAATATTCCTTCATCGAAACCGTCGAGGCGATGCATCCCTTCTACGTCATCCGTGCCGCGGGCGGCGCGCTGTTCCTGATCGGTGCGTTGATCATGGCATACAATCTCTGGATGACGGTGCGGGTCGGAGAAGCTTCGGAATCCGAGACTCCGCGCGTCGCGCTGTCTCCCGCGGAATAAGGGGCGATCACATGTCGTTTTGGACTCGTCATCAAATCTTCGAGAAGAATTCGATCATTCTGCTGGTCGGAATCCTGCTCGTTGTGGCCGTCGGTGGCCTCGTCGAGATCGCGCCTCTGTTCTACCTCAAGAGCACGATCGAGAAGGTCGACGGGATTCGTCCCTATACGCCGCTCGAGCTGGCCGGCCGCAACGTCTACGTCCGCGAGGGGTGCTACCTCTGCCACTCGCAGATGATCCGTCCGCTGCGCGACGAGGTCGAGCGTTACGGCCACTATTCGCTGGCGGCGGAAAGCATGTACGACCATCCGTTCCAGTGGGGATCGAAGCGCACCGGGCCTGACCTTGCGCGCGTCGGCGCCAAGTATTCGGACGAGTGGCATGTCACCCATCTGAGAAATCCCCGGTCGATCGTGCCGCAGTCGGTGATGCCCGGCTATGCGTTCCTCCTCAACAACGAGGTCGACGCCGATCAGATGGCCGACCATCTTCGCACCCAGCGTATCGTCGGTGTTCCCTATACCGATGCGCAGATTGCGAACGCGGTCGCCGATCTCAAGGCCCAGGTCGACCCCGATAGCCCGGGCGCCGATGCGTTCCTGAAGCGCTACCCCAAGGCCGTCGCCCGAAATTTCGACGGCAAGCCCGGCAATCCGACCGAGATGGACGCTCTCGTCGCCTACCTGCAGATGCTCGGCACGCTCGTCGACTTCAAGCTCTACAACGAAAAAGCCAATCTGCGTTGAGAAGGGCGGATCATGAAGGCGATCATCTCGATACAAAACCTGGCCTCGGATCTCGTGGTCACGGCCTGGACCCCCATTTTCATCGGCATTTTTATCGCCATCGTTGTCTACGCGCTGTGGCCGAAGAACCAGGCCATGTTTGATGCAGCGTCGAAGCTTCCGTTGCGCGAGGAGTGAACGGCATGAGCGATCATAAGGAAATCGACGCAGTCTCGGGCACTCCGACCACGGGACACGAGTGGGACGGCATCAAGGAGCTGAATACACCGCTGCCACGGTGGTGGCTGCTCACCTTCTATGCCACCATCATCTGGGCGATCGGCTACTGGGTGGTCTATCCGGCATGGCCGTTGATCTCGGGCTTCACGACCGGCGTCCTGCAGTACTCGTCGCGGGCGAGCGTGGCGGTCGATCTTGCCGACCTCGAGAAGGTGCGCGGCGAGAAGATGGTTGCGCTGGCGGGGGCACCGATCGCCGATATCGAAAAGGATCCGGCGCTGCTGGCGCTGGCGCGGGCCCGCGGCAAGGCGGCGTTCGGCGACAATTGCGCGCCGTGCCACGGCACCGGGGCCACCGGCGCGAAGGGCTTTCCCAACCTGAACGATGACGACTGGCTGTGGGGCGGCAAGCTCGATCAGATCCTGCAGACCATCCAGCACGGTGTGCGCTCGGGTGATCCGAAGGGCCATGAAGGGGCAATGCTGGCGTTCGGCCAGCAGGGTATCCTGAAGCCGGCGGAGATCGTAACGGTCGCGAACTACGTGCGGTCGCTGTCGGGCCTATCCACCGCGGCAGGTTACGACAAGGCTGCCGGCACCAAGATCTTCGCCGACAACTGCGCCGCCTGCCACGGTGCGGACGGGAAGGGCAACCAGGAACTCGGCGCGCCCAACCTGACCGACAAGATCTGGCTCTATGGCGGTGACGAGGCGACCATCGTCGAGACGGTCACCAACGGCCGCAGCGGTGTGATGCCGGCGTGGTCGGCGCGGCTGGATCCGACGACGGTCAAGGCGCTGGCGGTCTACGTTCACACCCTGGGCGGCGGCCAATAGAACAGAGCGCGCGCCGCGCGAGTGCTTCTTGAGCTGAGTCAACAAGAGGCCTTCGGTTTCGGCGCATCTACTTGATGAGCCGAGACCGAGGCTGTTTTGGATGAACAAGCTGACCCGACCAAGCGATATCTCCTCTGAGGAGACGACCGCGCTCTACGCGCCCCGCCGGAAGATCTATCCGCAAAGCGTGTCGGGAACCTTCCGCCGCACCAAATGGCGGTTGATGGCCCTTTGCCTCGGCATCTACTACTTCCTGCCGTTCGTGCGCTGGTACCGTGGGCCTCAGGCGCCGAGCCAGGCCGTGCTGGTCGATCTCGAGAACAGCCGGTTCTACTTCTTCTTCATCGAGCTCTGGCCGCAGGAGGTCTACTATTTCACGGGCCTGCTGATCCTCGCCGCCATGGCGCTGTTCTTGATGAACGCGCTGGGGGGGCGAATCTGGTGCGGCTACTTCTGTCCACAGACCGTCTGGACCGATCTGTTCTACGCGGTCGAGCGTATGGTCGAAGGCGACCGTCGCGAGCGCATGCTGAAGGACACGGCCGCCTCCCGCGAGGGAATGACGCTGCAGCGCTTCTACGAGATCACGGCCAAGCACTCGGTCTGGCTGTTGATCGCATGGTGGACCGGCGGCGCGTGGGTGCTCTACTTCAACGACGCGCCGACCCTGGTGACCAAGCTCTTGACCTTCCAGGGGCCGATGATCGCCTATATCTGGATCGGGATCCTGACCTTCACCACCTACGTTCTCGCCGGCTTCATGCGCGAGCAGGTCTGCGTGTACATGTGCCCATGGCCGCGGATTCAGGCAGCCTTGACCGACGAATGGGCGCTCAATGTCACCTACAAGTTCGACCGCGGCGAGAAACGAACCTCGGTCAAGAAGGCGGCCGAACTCCGTGCGAAGGGGTTGCCGGTAGGCGATTGCGTCGATTGTCGCCAGTGTGTCGCCGTCTGCCCGACCGGAATCGACATTCGCAACGGAGCCCAGCTCGACTGCATCCAGTGCGGGCTGTGCATCGACGCCTGCGATGCCGTCATGACTAAGATCGGGAGGCCTACCCGGCTGATCGGATACGACAACGACATCAACATCCAGCGGCGGCAGGCCGGCAAGCCGGAAGTCTACCGTCCGGTCCGGGCGCGGACCATCATCTACGCCGCGATCATCGCCGGCGTCGGTGGGTTCATGCTGTTTACGCTCATGACGCGCAAGCTGCTGGATGTTAACGTGCTGCACGATCGCAATCCGATCGCCATCCGGCTCGCTGACGGCTCGGTTCGCAATGCCTACACGGTGCGCCTGCTCAACAAGCGGGCGTTCGATCAGACCGTGGCGATCGACATCGATGGCGTGGCGAGCCCGAACTTGCACGTCGTTGGCGTCGATTCGATCACCGTCGATCGCCCGGAGATCGTGGTTGGCCGCGATTCGACCATCGAGCTGCGGGTGCTGGTCACCGCGCAACCGGATCCGAGCCTGCCGGCGTCGACGCCGGTCAGGTTTATCGTTACCGATATCGGGACCGGCGAGGTGGCGTCGACAATCGACAACTTCGTGGTTCCGTAAGAAGAGGCTCAACTCACATGACGCAGGCCCGCAAGACGGAAAGGCCCTTGACCGGCCGGGTTGTCCTGATCACGCTTGTCGCGTTCTTTGCGGTGGTGATCGGCGTCAATGTCCTCATGATGCAGCTCGCCATTCGCACGCTTCCCGGCACCGAGGTCGATAGCGCCTACAAGGCGAGTCTCGCCTACCAGGGTGAGATCAACGCGGCGCATGACCAGGATGCGCGCAGCTGGAAAGTCGACGCCCGCATCGAGCGGCGTCCTGACGGCGGCGCGGTGCTGCGGGTCGACGCGCGCGATCGCAGCGGCGAGCCGCTTTCGGGCGTGGCATTTGCCGGCCGGCTGGAGCGGCCGGCGGATCAGCGGCAGGACAAGCTGATCGGTCTGGCCGAACAGGAACATGGCGCGTATCGCGGTGACGTCGCCGGCGTCGCGGCTGGTCAGTGGGAGCTGGTGCTCGAGGGCGAATTGCAGGGCAAGCGCGTGTTCCTCTCGCGTAACCGGGTCATCCTGAACTGACCGGAGTGCGGCGGATGCAGTCGACACGGGATTTTTCGCACTACGTGAAGGATCTTGGGACGGGGCTCGGGCATCTCGACCTCGCGGTCGAGGGCGTCACCTGCGCAAGCTGCATGTTCAAGATCGAGCGCGGCCTGTCGGCGATCCCCGACGTGACGCTGGCGCGTGTCAACTTGACCGATCGCCGGCTCGCGCTGGAATGGAAGCTCGGCGCGCTCGACCCGATCCAGTTCATCGATCGCCTCGCTGAGCTCGGCTACAAGGCCTATCCGTTCGAGCCGGTGCGCGCGGAAATGGCGGAGGTGCAGCAATCCCGCCACCTGCTGCGCTGCCTGGGCGTCGCCGCGTTCGCGACCATGAACGTCATGATGCTGTCGATCCCGGTGTGGTCCGGCAATGTGTCCGACATGCTGGCCGAACAGCGGGATTTCTTTCACTGGCTGTCGGCCGTGATCGCGTTGCCTGCCGCTGCCTATGCCGGGCAGCCGTTCTTTCGATCGGCACTGGCCGCACTGCGCGCGGGCGGCGTGAACATGGATGTGCCGATCAGCATCGGCGTCATCCTCGCGCTCGGGATGTCGCTGGTCGAGACCGCGCATCACGCGGAGCATGCCTATTTCGACGCCGCGATCATGCTGTTGACGTTCCTGCTGGTCGGGCGATACCTCGACCAGAACATGCGCCGGCGGACGCGCACGGTCGCCGGCAATCTCGCTGCGTTGAAAGCCGAGACCGCGACCAAGTTCATCAGCGCCGAGGAGATCCGGGAGGTCCCGGTCGCGGCCGTCCGTGCCGGCGACCTGGTGCTGCTGCGCCCCGGCGAGCGATGTGCCGTCGACGGCGTCGTCGAGGAGGGCCGCTCCGAGGTCGACCAGAGCCTAATCACGGGCGAGACGCTCTACGAGATCGTCGAGAAGGGAGCGCAGGTCTATGCCGGCAGCCTGAATGTATCGGGGACGCTGCGGGTGCGCGTCTCCGCCGCTTCCGAGGGCACGTTGCTCGACGAAATCGGCCGGCTGCTCGACAACGCGCTGCAGACCCGCTCCCGCTATATCCAGCTGGCGGACCGGGCTTCGCGCCTCTACGCGCCCGTGGTGCATGCCACGGCGCTGCTGACGATGTTCGGCTGGCTCGCGGCGGGGGCGTCCTGGCACGATTCGATCGTCACCGCGATCGCCGTGCTGATCATTACCTGCCCGTGCGCGCTGGGGCTTGCGATCCCGGCGGTCCAGACCATCGCAGCCGGGGCGATGTTCAGGGCAGGCGTGCTGTTGAATTCTGGCGACGCGATCGAGCGCGTCGCCGCAGTCGATACGGTTGTCTTCGACAAGACCGGGACGCTGACCCTGCCTGAGCTCGACGTCGTCAACGAGGCGGCGATCCCGTTGGATATCCTCGCGCTGGCGGGCCGGGTCGCGCTGGCCAGCCATCACCCGCTCGCAGCCGCGGTGGCGCGCGCGGCGCAGGCTCGCGCCCCGCTGGAGGGGATCGAGGAGGAACCCGGGCAGGGCGTGCGTGGCATGGTGGACGGCGTCGAGGTGCGGCTCGGCAGTCCCGCCTATTGTGAAGCGGAGGACGAGGCGCAGCAGGCCCTCGGCGAAGATCCCGAGATCTCCGTGGTCGTATTCCGTCGCGGCGGCGGGGTTCACGTCTTCGCCATCCGCCAGCGGCTGCGCGCCGATGCGGCGCAGGTCATCGCGGATCTGCATCGGGCCGGGCTAATGGTCGAGATCCTGTCGGGCGACCGGGAGTCCGCCGTCCAGTTCACCGCCTCCCGCCTCGGCGTCACCGCCTGGCGCGCCCGGATGTCCCCGGCGGCCAAGATCGCCCGCATCGAGGCGCTCAAGCGCAGTGGCCGCAAGGTGATGATGGTCGGCGACGGGTTGAACGACGCGCCGTCGCTGGCCGCGGCCAGCGTCTCGATGTCGCCGATCACCGCCACGCATCTGAGCCAGGCCGCGGCCGATCTCGTCTTCCTCGGCAAGGATCTGGCACCGGTGCTGGTCGCGATCAGCCTGTCGCGCAAGGCCGTGAAGCTGATGCGGCAGAACCTGGCGCTGGCGATCGGCTATAATTTTGTCGCCGTCCCGATCGCCATCATGGGGCTCGCGACTCCCCTGATCGCCGCGGTGGCTATGTCGGGCTCCTCGCTCCTGGTCATGCTCAACGCCGTCCGGGCGCGCCGGGGTACGCTGGAGGCCGTGTGATGGAAGTTCTGCTCTATCTCGTTCCGCTCGCGCTTGCGCTCGGCTTCCTGGGCCTGCTCGGCTTTCTGTGGTCGCTGAAGAGCGGACAGTACGAGGACCTCGATGGTGCGGCGTGGCGGGCGATCGCCGATGACGACCCGCCAGCCGACCGCTGAGATGGCGCGGCGCCTGCGGATGCCGCGGGGCCGGCATGTGCGGCGCTATCCGATCAGGTGGTTGCGCAGCACGTAGAGAACCACGA
>Ga0105156_1000068_pt1 | contig 14694 bp, 14 predicted proteins | sample SSWtaG_3_FD_89673 | JGI IMG/M metagenome (GOLD analysis project Ga0105156, IMG submission 89673) | Hot spring microbial communities from Sandy's Spring West, USA to study Microbial Dark Matter (Phase II) - SSWTFFsm_matched | ecosystem: Environmental > Aquatic > Thermal springs > Hot (42-90C) ...
CGAGGTGTACCCGATCGTCGCGAGATCCTGGTCCACGCCTAGAAGGTCTGCTCTCGGTGCTCCGGTAAATCCTGTTAGAGTCCTGGTGCTGTAATTCCATATAACCGCCGGGTCTACGACCGCTGGGATACGTGGGAAATCCGGCATCCCTATCTACCTAACTAACTATGTCTCTCCATTCTACCTATTAAAATCTTTTTCGCCACATCTGATGGGTAGATATCGAAGAAGAGGCTGAAGGTTGGCGACGCAGGTAGAGGCTGATAGCATAGCACACAGATCAAACCGCACTCGCATACCCCCCTCGCTGTAGCCGTGTACCCCTGGCTCCTCATATACTCCAATGTCTCTGGTGCGGTATCCTCTATAAGCTCGACTCTAGCACCGCATCTAGGGCAATATATCCAAGGAGGTATGGTCTTCCTTCTCATAACCCCTACATCTACTTATACAAGAACTTGCTTATTTACGTTCCCTTCACGAATAGGTAGTCGAAGCTTTTATACATGCCTGCGGTCTGCTGTAGCGTTACCTTGTATGCGAGTCCAGCCGGTCTGGGGAGAATGTAGAGTGCAGGCTCTGGTTGCTTACCTGTGAAAACCTCACGTCTGTAGAGTATGTAGTCTCCATCCTCCCTTATCTTCACGTAGCTTATGATAACCACCTCATCCCCTTCAGCCATATTGCTGAGATCCACGTATCCAGATATCAATGCGACCATACCGGAGTACTCTATAAGCGTCTGCTCTGTACCGTCGGCTATCAACGTTCCCCTCTTCAACACCTTCAGCAGTAGTGGGGACAACGCTCTATCCATGATTTCCTCGATCGGGCTTATATTTATACCTAATGATTTCGCTACCGTTCTCAGAGCTAGATCGTTTCTACCTCTCACCAGGTACCAGAGGTATAATGCGTCAGCCTCCATCTGCAAAGCCTTATCCCTGTAGGTCTGCGTCAGCCTCCACATCTTCTCCGCATACCACATGTACTCCTGTATCAGGGACGGGTTCTCTCCGCTCCTCTCTACAGCAGACTTCACGGTAGCGATCAGATGCTCGTGCGTGGACTGGTAGCCGCCGACCCTGGGCAGAGCTATATCCTTAAGCTTGGGTAGAAGCATGGCGTACACCTCTCCGCTCATCTTCCTATCCCAAAGCTCGCTACGCCTAGCAGAGCTTCTATCTAGAGTCCTCCTCCTCCTTGCAGGCATAACCCACCACAAGATAGACGGGTGCAACCACTACATAAACCTATCAGGTATACATCATCTAACAGTCTTAGAGCTTGAACTATCCGAGCAACTAACACGGATGCTGTAGCTGAATGCTTACGAGACCTGGTTTGTAGCGTGTAGATGTGTCTAGGATGTCGGAGGCGTCCTCATACCTGCTAGGCTTACAGCCCACTCAGAGGGAGTCCTAACCTCCTTAACGATCCTCTGGTATATGGGGCAGTCCTTATACGCATCCCTAACCATATTCGAGCATATATTCGAGTAGTGCTCCACCGTAACCTTCTCCCTACACATAGCTATACAGGGGCAGATCATAGCTACACTATACATATCCTAACCAGATGTATTTAAACGATTATCTACCTCCTAGCCATCCTGAGGAAGTCTATGAACTCAAGTATGAAGAAGATCAGCATCAAGGCGAAGCCTAGGTATCCTCCCTGGAAGCTTAGGATCTCCCTGTACCCTCCAACCTGCCATAATGCGTGTGCGTAGTCGTGCAACGCTATACCGTACCCTACGCCGAAGCCTAGTATGCATACTCCTCTAAGCCTTGATACGAGCCATCCGACCCTGCCGAATATCTTGAGAGCTATACGTCTCAGAAGGCATCTGGCTGGCGGCTCCCCTCCATCATAGCACCTGAGGGCGTCGGCGTCGTGGTGCATGCAGGATGACGCTATGATCTTACCCTCGTCTGCAAGCTTATCGGCTAGCGATCTACCCAGCTTCCTAGCTAGCTCCAGGGCTTCAGACCAAGACTTACCCTGTAGCCTGTATCTAAGACCTGAAACTGCGAACTCCCTGAACTCCTCTACTGCGTCTGTTGTGAATATGAAGCTATCCTCGTAGCCCCAGTACGCTTTAGCCCCCCTCCTCCAAGCCTCAACCCCAAGCCTCCTAGCCGATAGACAAGCCATAGTGTACACCTCCCTCCCAGATAGCAGATCGACGTTTCCCAGATCGAGTACAGGCTCCGACCTGTCTCCGAACAGTCTATCCTCGTCTCCGTGATCGAAGAAGCAGACTATATCCGTGTCTCCAACCGCTTCCTCAACCTCACGTCTACCGACTCCTCTACCGCTTAGATCGTGTACCAGGTAGCCCTCCTCCTCTAGCATGGTCTTAGCTAGCCTACTCCAATCGTAGCTATGCCTTGTAGCTTCGTCGAATACTGGGGCTACGATTAACGCCTTCATGTCCCGCCTACAAGCTTGAGAACCTTCATCCTGAAAGCCTCAGACTTCTTAAGCCTCTCCAGGAATGGCTGGAGGAACTTCTCGACGATGAACGGGTCGCCCCTATCTACGGCTTCAGCGATCTCCAGGAACGTGAAGACTCTATCGCCTATGTAGATCCTCTCATCCGGCTTCCTGCTAGCCTCGATCTTTATCGCCGCAACCGCTATCCTAGCGATCTCCTCGTCCCTCATCCCCTCATCCTCCTAACCATCTTCTCAACCTCTCTATCAGCAAGGTATATATAGATTGCTATCAAGCAGAAGCCTATGAACGCTAGGAGCACACCGTACATGTATGCTCCCTCCTTCACGATGTCGAGACCCGTAGTCACGCATCCCACTCCTACCGTGAGTATGGAAGCCTTGGCAACCTTCTCCCCAGGCATCCTCAACCCACCTACCTTGAGATATTCACGTAGTACCTCACGGTCAATGTATCCCCACGATCCCAGTTGACCGTGATAGGCGTGAACGTCTTCCTAGCAAGCATATCGCCTCTGGTCGATGCGTTGAAGACTCCAGCCTCCGAGATATCGTGCGATCCTGAGAGACCGTCAGCCGAGCTGAAGACCGCTTCTAGTAGAGCTGTATCGCCCTCGATGTACGTGGTCGTCTGAGATGCTGTCGCAGGCTTACGCTTAACCTCAAGCTCCAAACCGGTATCTCCAGCCGTCTCTACCGTCGTACCAGTACCTATAGCTATGAACCCGAACCGATCCTCGGCTAAACCCGTGAATACGAGCCTGACTATGCATGCAACCCCAGTATTCGTGATGATATCCAAGCTCTCCCCGCATACGTCACGCACACCGCCGCCGACCGTGTGGATGATCTCGATCCATCCTTGGATACGTACACCACCTAACCCAGCCATCATACACGTATCAACCGTTATCATCTAGGATAGACTGATACCTTATAAAAGCTTAATTTCTAAAAGCTACAGGAGAGTGTACTTGGGTTGAGGTATGCCCGATGTAGGCGTATGATCCGGTATGTCTGGGTCTAGCTACACGGAGAGGTACGGGCTTAGCTACGAGGAGTGGGCTGAGAGGAAGGCTGAGAGGATAAGGGATGCTCTAGCTATGTTCTACCGTAGCGGTGCTCCCGTAGACTTGCAGATCCTTGTCGAGAGGATGTACAGGGAGAGGCTTATGAGGATGACGAAGGAGTCCTGGAAGCCTGTAGACGATAGGTTCACAGACTTCAAGCCCTCGCCTTTCATCAAGAACTTCACGAGCTACCTGATAGGCAGGCTTGTAGAGGATGGCTACATATCGTACGGATGGACTGTGGAAGCGTATGATAGGATCAGATCATCTGATGAGGCTACTCCTCTAGATGTGTCTAAGGCTAGGATATACAGCTACGGTATACACCACAGATACGTCGAGGTGTGCGACGGGCTATCCGTCCACGAGTCGAGCGTGGAGGCTAGACCTCCGGATGTCAGGGTTACGAGGAGGGTGGGAGCGTTCATAGTCGAGGCTAGGGATTCTACACGTGTAAGCGACGAAACCGTCAAGCCTGAGGCTACGTTTAGCAGGGCGACCAAGACGATCTACAGTAGACGTGTCCTGAGGATACCCAGCATAGATTACCTGAAGGATCTATGCATATGGAGGGATCCTAGATGACTACACGGGCGGTAGCAGTACTTTACATGTGTAAGCTTACAGGCGGTTCGGTTGAGCATACTGCATCGAGTATACTGCGTCGAGCAACAGCCTAAAAGCGTCGAGTATAACCCCCCAAACTTAAAAGATTCAAGCAACCAAGAAGCGGATACAACTTTTATACCAGCACAAGACGTATAGAACGATAGGTGGATGTCTAGATGAGCAGTATAGAGGATCTGCTGAAGGAACTTGATGAGATTATCGCCAGGCTGAGGATAGTGAAGGCAGGGGATATAGTCCTCTCAGCCGACCACAACGATATAGTTTACGCAGTTAAGAAGATCAGGGAGATACTCCCGAAGATAGCTGTCGGTCCAGCCGTCGGTCTACCATACAAGACTGAGTGGGTGAACTTCACATACCTCGCCGTCACAGACAAGGTTCTAGCACCCAAAACGACAGTCTTCGAGTATTGGGCACCGACAGAGATCTTTGCAAGGGATAGGTTCACCGACAAAGCCATTTTCACATCAACAGCGACTGAAGTAGAAATCCACGCCCGCTACATAAACAGCTACAACCATTACATCCTTTGGGCTGGTGTATACCGGAGATACGTATATTTACGTATATTGATAAAGGAAGACAATGAGACATATTATCTTGCAGAGGATACTTGGTATACAGAGTATGACGGCGAACAAGTTCACGTTCGAGGCTCGATTTCAGGGTCATCACTAAAGATGGAACACTTCGTAGTTGAGATAGCCGACCCCTTCAATCTACCCGACACGGATCATATTATCACGGCTACCGACACGACATTCTCATCCGGCTACTTCGGTGTATCCTTCAGCGTGAATGGTCTTCCGAACGCTCCTTCGGAGCTTTCATACCTGCTCCCACCGTCATCCCCATCCAAGCCGGCTCTAGCCGTGTTGGAGGTCGAGGTTGAAGGCTCCGGTAGAAGCGAGGATCCGTTCAGACCTGCACATTTGACCGAGGTCTCAGAGGAATACTTAGCAGGGTCTAGGAGGGGGAAGACTTTTCTCAGCCCAGTTTGGTGGGGTGGATTCGAGTTCAACCCCAAATCCCCTACAAACATCATCACGGTGTTCGCTGAGAACCCCAGCAGACCTGGTGCACTTCAAAAACTGATAGACTACACTAGATCAAAGGGGCTTAGGGTTCTGAAGCCTCCAATAGACTACGGCGAAGCCGTCGAGCAATACAGGACTCTTAAGAGGGACTTCCCGCATTGGCTGGCTGGGGTGCATAACTACTGCTACCAGACTATGGGTCTCGAATACTTCGACTGGATGCAGAACGTAGACTTCTACTACGGAGAACTGTTGGAGCATAGGAAACACTACAAGCAACTGAAGCAGGTACCAGACTGGGAGATCATGAGGAGGCTAAGCACGCTTGAAGAGAAGCTGAAGCACGTAAACGTGCTTATAGATGAGAGAGATAAGCATCTAAGAAAGATAAGGGAGATTACCGCTAGGGGATGGTGAGAAACTGGTGGGGGAGCGTATCTAAGGCTGTGTAAGATGCTTGAAAGCGAACCACCACAGCTTGATCTCCACATCGCTTCCAGGAGGCGTCTCGAATTCGACGATGATGTAGGTGTCGTCGGCTGTCCAATAGTCTATGCTAGGCAGGTTCGGAGAACCTTTCCCGACTATCGTAGAGTCGGGTACAGCTTCGAGTTCGTGGGCGATGTAGAAGGTTTTAGTCGATCCATCACCTGTGAAGGATGCTAGCCCGCCATGCATCTTATACTTTTCAAGCGTCCCAACCCTGCTATCCAGCTCTCCGAGTGCATCTACCACAGTATTCCATTCCTCAGGTGTCAGGATCTCTACACCCTTATGTCTTAAACCCCACTTCGACATGTTCTACTCACCTATAGGTATCCTGAGCTTCCTAGCCCTCCTGAGTGCGGCTTGTGCTTCGTAGAACATAAGCTCGTTATCCGAGAAGCCCCACTTCTTCATCTCATACAGCTCCTTCTTGAATGCGGCATCGGATATCAGTCCATCAACATACAGGTTTATCAACTGCGTTACATACGTCTTAGCCTCGGCTTTCACAGGTCTATTCCTTATATACTCCTCCCACATAGCCTTCAGATCCTGCTTCTCGGTAGGCGAGAGCGGCAGAGCATCTATCATCTCGTATAGTTTGCCCAACGCATAGCTTGCAGCTTTAGGCGAGTACTCGCTAAGCTCCACAAGCCTCTCCACAGATCCTATAAGCTCAGTCCACGCATTCCTATACCTCTCGAACTCCGTAACCTTCATCAGGAACTCAAGCTCTTTAGGCGTGTAGCCTAGGTAGCCGCTAACCTCGCCTAGTATCTTCTCGAAATCCTGCCTCTTTATCATGAACCGTACGTATAGCGTCTCAGCCCTGGATAGGTACCGCTTGATATCGTCAACCAACGGTCTTATATCTATGTATCTAGCCCACAGCTCATGCCACTCCTTAGGTATCCTCCTCGCCTTAGCTACGCTATCGTAGAACCTTCTAGCGTCGGGTATGTACTCGCATATCGTTGCGAGGGTCATAGGCGTAGGTATGTACTCCCTCCTACTCTCTCTAGCCTCCATTACCATCTCCTCTAGAGAGACTCTTAGAGCTAGTATATCCCACTCGGTCTGGGTGAATCCTATCATACCAGCATAGGATTCGATCTTCCTCTTAACATCGTCGGGTATAGCTACGTATACCAGTGCTCTCCTGTAGCTGGTCAGTAAGCCTCTAACATCGTCTACGATCGGTCTAACGGATATATACCTCCTCCATATATCCTGCCACTCGGCTGGGATCCTCCTCGCCTCGAAAACCTGCTTGACCAGCTGATCCGGTATCACCATGTACTCGCTCATCGAGGCAAGCATCGACGGGGTAGGTATGTACTCCCTCCTATTCTCCCTAGCCTCCATTACCATCTCCTCAAGATCTATAGCCTTCGTTATAAGCTCTATCTCCTGCTTTGTGAAGCCGTACTGTAGCAGTGATGCTACGTACCCGTCTACGACATCCCTGGTTACCACGCCGTACCTGAACGCCCTCACGTAGGCTGAGAGCAGGGCTTTAGCATCTGATTTAATCGGTCTGACGTATATATACGTCAGCCACACGTTCCTCCAAGCGTCGGGAACCCTCCTCTCACTGAATACCTGCTCTACAAGGCTTCTATCAAGCGTCACGTACTCGCATAGGGTTGCCAGGGTCGATGGTGTCGGCAGATACTCTGAAGCCGCTATACCGTGCATGATGTCCATGACCTGCCTTATGAAGTCGGTCTCCTCGCTTGTCAGCTTAGCCTTCTCGCTTACATGTGTAATAAGCTTGTCGATATCCCTCTTCGAGACGACGCCGTATGCAACCCTGTACATCACCCATCCAAGCCATCTCTGAGTCCACATCCTTATCCTCCTGACCGTGAATACGTCACGCCATATCCTCAAGGCTTCTAGGTACGGCTTATAGTAGTCGTCAACGAAGCTGAGTCTAAGCTCAGGTGGTAGACGTGTACCCGTGATAGCTTCGTAGTCCCTGGCATAGACGTCGTTTATACTCTCTATCACCTGCGTGAGCTTCGACTTGTACTCGTTGTAGTCCCAGACTATGTACTCCTGGTACGCCGTGCTCAGATCCCTCTGTATCTCCCTGAGTATATCCAGGCATCTATCCATCAACGCTCTAAGCTCAAGCAGCTTTCTCTCGGGCGGAAGATACATGACGGGTATATTTACCCACCCGGTCGTCCACTGCATCTTAGTCATATCGAAGTATGCTACATGGAAGCTAGTCTTGATGAAGCCTGCGAGCAGTGTCTCCAAAGCCTTGATATTGTAGAAGCCCTCCTTGAACAGGCTTACGAACCCTGACCTTAGGAGTGTACGCTCCTCGGTTAATGCGTTCATAGCCTCGGCTACAGCTGTAGCTGGAACCCAGTCTGGATGCAGTCCGGTAGCTAGGAGCGTCCTTGAGAAGTTGGTTAGATCCATCGTTATACCCGACGCAGGATTGCTGTCGAGGATCTTAACTGCGAACTCCCTCACAGGCGACTGTATGGTCACCTGCCTACCGCTTAGAAGCTCGTATACACCCCACTTAACCATCCACCGCTGATCTATCTTCGACGGTATATCTGCTAACGTATCGATGTAGATCAGGTTATCCGATGTGAAGCCCTGTATCCATGCACCCCTGAAGTAGTCATGCCACTTCATATACGTCTTGAAAGCCGATAGCAGCTGGTCTGCTTTAAAGTTGAGCTTCTCTGGGGCTACAGGCATCAACGCCTTTAGAGGCTCGATCTCCCTCCTAACCTCAGCCATCTCCGTATCCGTGACCGTCGCCCATAAGAGTCCGCTTATACCCCTCACGGTGAACTGCCATAGACGCTCTGGAGGCGGATACTTGAATCGTAGGAAGTAGTAGAGTGCACCTACATCAGGGTGCATACCCCTAGCCAGGTAGAGCTTCTGGAAGTCGCCGACGCTTGCGAAGATATCACGAACCATCATCGCAGCTACATCCGATGCCGACGGGAGTTCATACATCATCGATATCGGTACAATCCTCTTCGTACCGAATCTATCGGTTACCTCGATCTTCAGATCCATGCTTGTAAGCCACTCTATTATTCCGGTCCTGTAGCCGTATAGCTTTAGAATTACCCGGTAGTCCCTCAGAACCTCCTCGAACCTCTCGGATGGCATATGCCTCCTAACTATCTCCTGCATAGTGTCTATCGATGGTAGCTCTACCACCAGGACATCTCTGAGTGCGGCGTTGAGAAGCTTGGCTATCGGGCTGGTGCTCCAGATCGTGATACCGTACATCAAACCCTTGGTGAACTCATCTGCTATAAGCCTTACATCCTTCCCCATCTCCCTGAGGATGTATGACGGTTTGAAATGCCATCCCAGCGATATAAGCCACCCGAGCAAGGCTCTTAGCCTCGCACCTAGACCTATAGGCTCTAGTGCACATCCCCCCTCACCTTCGAGAAGGGCTTGAGGTCTAACCTCCAGGTCATCCACCACCGATGCGAGGGCTTGCAAGCCGTGGGAGATCCCGTACCCTAGAGCGTGTGCCAGGATTACATCCTGTACGATAAGCCAGATACCGCCGAACAAGTAGCCGAGATCCTCCTCTGCCGACGACGATTTTGCGAACATCTCCGTTATACCGACCACCCTCTCAGCGTACCTGCCGCTAAACGTGTTGAATATCGGTGCTAAGACGAGGGATGCGAACTCGGTTACCGCCCTGCCCAACGCCTCTGCAACCGTCCTTGCGATATTCAGTATACCTGACGCTAATGCTGATAGACCCCTCACTACCGCCTCGCCTATAGCTGTTACCACAGACATTATCCCTTTGAACAGTGTTTCGCCTATCGTCTTGAATGCGTTTACTATCGAGTCCCATAGCCATGATGCGAAGTTGCGTACCGCACCCCACACGGTCTCCGCAACGCTCCTGAACACCGATACCAGTGTATCCCACAGCCACTTAATCCCGCTCCATATCTTTTCACCGACCGATTGGATCCACATAGCGAATGGGTCGATAATCTTCTCCAACAGCCATTTGAACGGGTCTGCGAATATCTTGATATCTGGGTATACTGGTATAGCCCATCTTGGCGATACCGAAGCGATGTATGGCGGGTCTGGCGGGTCGATCGGCTCATGCGATTCGATACTTATGGTGAAGGCATCCTTTATCGGGTCGAGAGCCTTCTCCTCCCACCCCTTCTCTTCCTCAACCCTCTCTGGCACTACCTCGTGATCCACTACCTCTACGGTGAAGACCTTCCTCAGCTTACGGACGATAGGAATAACGAAGAGTTCATATATAGATTTAGCCACAGTCAGGATCATCTTTCCAAAGATGTCTGGAACCTTCTTCGGAAGATTGTAGAGGGTGTCTAGGAATTCGTTAACCCCACCGCTTATCTGATTAATCCAGCCAGGTAGGGTGATAGTGAAGAATCTTGATACGAAATCGAAGTGCAACGGCATAACCTTCGTGAAGAACTCTACGACATACTCGAAGAATGATGGTAGCGTTTTGGTGAAGAATCCTGTGGCATACTCGAAGAATGATGGAAGAGTTTTGGTGAAGAATCCTGTGGCATACTCGAAAAATGATGGAAGAGTCTTGGTGAAGAAGTCTACGACATACCCGAAGAACGATGGCAGGGTCCTAGTGAAGAATCCTACAGCATACTCGAAAAACGATGGAAGAGTCTTGGTGAAGAATCCTACAGCATACTCAAAGAACGATGGAAGAGTCTTGGTGAAGAATCCTATGACATGCTCGAAGAATGATGGTAGAGTCTTAGTGAAGAATCCTACAGCATACTCAAAGAATGATGGAAGAGTCTTAGTGAAGAACCCTACAGCATACTCGAAGAACGATGGAAGAGTCTTGGTGAAGAATCCTACGACATGCTCGAATAGTGCCGGCAACGTCCTGGTGAAGAATCCTGTGACATACTCGAAGAATGATGGAAGCGTCCTAGTGAAGAATCCTACAGCATACTCGAAAAACGATGGTAGTGTCTTGGTGAAGAATCCTATAGCATACTCGAAGAATGATGGTAGTGTCTTGGTGAAGAACCCTACGACATACTCGAAGAATGATGGTAGAGTCTTAGTGAAGAATCCTATAGCATACTCGAAGAATGATGGTAGTGTCTTGGTGAAGAACCCTACGACATACTCGAAGAAAGATGGAAGAGTCTTAGTGAAGAAGACTGAAGTATACTCGAAGAAAGATGGAAGCGTCCTAGTGAAGAATCCTACGACATGCTCGAAGAACGATGGCAGTGTCCTAGTGAAGAATCCTATGACATGCTCGAAGAATGATGGTAGTGTCTTGGTGAAGAACCCTACAGCATACTCGAAGAACGATGGTAGCGTCCTAGTGAAGAAATCTACCACCCCAGAAAAGAATGATGGTAGGGTCTTAGCGAAGAAGTCTACTACGCCTCCGAAGAACTGTGGTAGTGTCCTTGTGAAGAAGTCGATTACACCTGTAAAATACGATGGTAGTGTCTTGGTGAAGAAGTCTATCACGCCTGTAAAATACGATGGTAGTGTCTTGGTGAAGAAGTCTATCACGCCTGTAAATAGCGTTGGGAGCGTCTTACCGAAGAAGTCTGTTACACCTGTAAAGTATGATGGCAGCGTCTTGGTGAAGAAGTTGATTACACCTGTAAAATACGATGGAAGCGTCACCGTTAGAAACGAGGCTACCGAGCTTAGAGCGGGTATAACGCTCTGGCTTATGAATGCTGGTATACCTGCTAGTGCTTGACCTATGCCTGGGAGAGTCCTTGAGAGCCAGTCTGATATACCCCTGATACCAGGCATAACCACCCTGTCTATGAACCCTGTCACAGCACTCACTATCCATGACGCTATGGTGTTAAGCAGGCTAGAGAACCACTGTGCGATCTGCCCCAGGATATCCGTGATACCCATGCAGGAGGAGGCTACTGCGTCTAGATCGATATCATCTATGCTTATCGTTACACATGTAACAGCGGCTTGGCTCATTATGCTAGGCTGACCCGCTAGAGCGTCAGCCATAGCCCTAGCCATCCTGCTTATCTCCTCTGGGCTTAGGGGAAGCTCCTCCTCCGTCACGCTATCACCCTCCTAACCTCCTGCAAGCCGTACGAGGCTTCTATAATCTTGAGCTTGGTGATCTCGACTTTAAGTTTGTTCTTCAGATCCCTTGTATCCCTCACGAACAGCGGGAACACCCTAGACTCTATGCCTTTATAGTTCACCCTGACGCTTACGATGTACCATACATCGCCTGTAACAAGCTGTTGCCTTGAAACCTCCACTACCTGCACTTTAACCCCATCCACCTCTACGGTGAATGGGGTTACCTGTATAACCGTCGGCTCCATGTCACGTTATATACCCAGACGGAGGCTGTGGAGACATCTTCCTCACTATCTCGTTGAGCTTCTTGACAACCCTGAACAGCTCCTTAGACTTCCTAGCGAGCGGACATATGTTGATCTCCTCGCACTCCATAGTGCTGTACTCGAAGGATAGCTCATGCGTCTTCAGTAGAAGCTCCTGCATGAGGACTGTAAGCTCATCCCTAACCTCTGGAGCTGGAGCAACGGCTATCGGTGGAGCCGTCGGCTGACGTGCCGCAAGGGATACCGTCGGCGTTACGTCAGAAGAGCCATCCTCCGGCGTATCTCCTTCACCCTCTCTCCTAACCTTACTTTTTCTTCTCTTAACCTCCTCAGCCATACACTCATCCCCTGATAAAGATTCTCAAGCGTAGACTCATTTAAACCTTGCCCCACCCAATATTGCTTCCACCATCCCTTGAATTGATCCTCGGTCATATACTTCCAAGCATCGTAGCCCCATCTATGACGCTTAGCCCTCCACGCTATCGCCTGTAGAACCGCATTCTGGTATTGACGTATGCGTACAGGGTTGGCTTCCTCTGGGGGTATCCGTCTCGCAACCCAATCCTCCACTATAGCCCTCTGAGTCTGTAGGAGATGGTACTGGGCTGTCCTTTCGCTCTTATGGTAGTCATGCATCTCCTCAACCTTATTGTAGTTGCTGTACGCCCACGTCGTGGTCGTATGTCTGTTCAGTATATCCCTGATTTTATCGACCATAAACTGGATGCACTCCGGGTTCTTCTTCCCCTCTGGCAGCCTGTATATCGTCTCCTCTGGAAGCAGCAACCCGTATCCTAGAGGTGTTACGCCGGGTATCAACCCCATCTGCATGTGATCCAACGTCTTGAAGCGTAGGTTGTAGACGCCGCCATCTGCGGTTTTGATCGGTACCGTACCCCACCCCTCGACCGTTTCGGTCAGCTTCGATCTTCCGAGGACGCCCATACCTAGGACGAATGCGTTAGTCTGTGCTGAGAAGATCATCATCAGACGGTTGAAGATATGCTTACCTGTCACCCCGACCATCTCCATGTAATCCGCTATGCCATCCATCATCTCCTCCCATGAGATGTCGGGTATCCTAAGCAGTCTAAACCTTAGGAACGTCGATCTAAGGAACTCTCTATAGAGTATAGGGTCGTATACACACCAATGGTATGGTGTAACATCGTAGATCCCCTTATGAAGCATCTTAGGCATATACTCCTCCTTGTACATCTCCTTCAGATACTCCTCCATGTCTATCATCCAGTTGTAGATCTTAGCGTAGTCTATCCACTCGAATTTAATCCATATCCCTTGCAGAATCTCGTTAGGCGTCGGCATCGTATATGTGAAGTTCAACGCAAAGGGTTCAAACTCTATCGGTACTATATCGTACAGTAGCGACATACCCAGCTCGGTTAGATCTATGAGCGGAATATGAAGCCAGAGGTACTCGGCGAAAAGCGGTAATACGTCAAGCATTCTGATGTATATGTTGTATATGGCATTCTCTGAGAGCGTTTTAGCATGGTACTTCTCCTTCTGAAGCCATCGCTCCGTGAAGTTCATACCCCCCTCCCTCTAATCATCTTTTATAAGCTCAAGCCAGTCCGGCTCATCCAGTACATGCTCAGGCAGATTCTCGACTACATCTAGGATGCCCATACCCCACCACCACGTGTACGGGAGACCGTAGTACCATGCCCTCCCCTCACCGATGTTTGAGATCATCTTCTGGAACCAATGGTATGCCGCAAGCATGCCTACAACCTCTCTAGGTAGCTCTAGGAGTCTATCTTCATGCACGTATGCGTACCGTACGCCATCCAAGTTGAACCTCCTGTATCCTTTAAACATGCTCTTTATACGAAGGTTAGCCCCCTCGATGGTGTAGTATCCCCCTAAATCGTGGTGCTCTATCACCATCACAGGTTTACATCTATCTATAAGGTTTAGCCCTCCACGTATGACCTGCTCCTCGTATCCCTCAACATCTATCTTCATCACGTCTACGTGATCTACCAGATCATCTAGGCGTCTAACCTTAACCTTCACGCTTACAGGGCTTCTCCTGAGCAGGCTTGAGCTTCCCTCGGCTACCCCAAGCAGTAGCTCACCGTCGGAATCCCCGCATGCTACTGGTATCACGGTTATGTTGTCCACGCTGTTAAGCTCGATATTCTTCTTCAGGCATTCGATAGAGTATGGGTTAGGCTCTATAGCTACGACATGCTTGTAGAGCTTCGCCATCCTGATAGAGTACGACCCTGTATGTACGCCGACCTCTACGAACACCTTCTCCTTTGATGCTAGGAGTGTGAGGAGCTTCAATACAGACCACTCCCTCTTCGTCAACACTATAACGTCATGCATATACCCTTCACGTATATACCACCTGAACCCGTCCCAGCTCTCCTCTACTCTAGCCATACCGCATCGACACCAGCCATACACATACTAGTATACATGACTCAGAACTATATCTTTAAGCATTTCGCCTATCCTCCTCCACGTGAACCTCTGCTTTACACATGTATCGATATGATGCCTGACCCTAGCCCTGTACTCATCCATGTTGTCCAGGATATCGCATAGCCTATCGACCGCATGCTCCACCTCCATCTCCACGCCGCAG
>Ga0105156_1000070_pt1 | contig 14640 bp, 11 predicted proteins | sample SSWtaG_3_FD_89673 | JGI IMG/M metagenome (GOLD analysis project Ga0105156, IMG submission 89673) | Hot spring microbial communities from Sandy's Spring West, USA to study Microbial Dark Matter (Phase II) - SSWTFFsm_matched | ecosystem: Environmental > Aquatic > Thermal springs > Hot (42-90C) ...
ACTCCCAGGCGGCTCTACGAAGCCTGTCCTGAGGGAGGAGTGCGGGGTAGACCTAGAGATCTGGGGTGGGGCCTCCCCTACTGGGGAGGTCTAGTTACTCGCCTATAAAGAGAGCTGCGAGTAGTGCCGATACCGTTAGTAGAGCGGCAATACTCATTATTAGGCTAGTGATGAACGTAAATATGAAGACCCCCGACCTAACCATCATTATTAGATACTCTAGAGCTGTGTAGTAGCCTAGAGCCTCCCACTGAAAACCTACAACTAGGTAGTACGAGGTAGTGTAGAGGGCTGAGCCAAGTACCGATACTAGGGAGCCTAGGGCAGCTAGCTCTACGAAGCCTCCTCCTAGCTTAACTACCATGTAGGTTAGTAGGAGACCCGTTAAAGCTCCTGCGTATGCCGGTGCGTAGACTCTGTCCTCAATTACGTGGCTGATGAGAAGGGTAGCTGCGGCTAGAGCTACTGAGCAGGTAACTAGAACTAGAACCCTATCTCTTAACCGCACGCATCTTCACCCTAAGCTTGTATAAGTACGTCACCACCATGTAGAGTACAAAGCCGTACATAGCCGTAAAAACTAGCACCTGGAGGAATATCTTAAGTAGCGGGTCTATCTCTAGGCTAGCTATAAACCAGTATATGGGGAAGGCTAGGTAAGCTAGGAGAAGCCCGATTATGAGGGGTCTGAGTATCTCGAATAGGTAGGCTACTACTAGTGCTACAGCTAGTATAGCTACTAGGACTATGAGGTCCTGCACTGGATTACACCTAGGGAGTTAGTTAAGGAGGTAAAATATATAAAAGAGATTTCACCTTCTAAGCCTTGGGTTGACTATCTCGTCGAGAGCCATCCCGAAGAGTATGAAGCCCGCCGCTAGTAGTATAAGCCCAGCTATAGGCGGTATAATCCACCACCAAGCGTTCATGATGAACGCTCCCTGGTAGAACATCTCGTTTATCATCCTACCCCAGGTAGCCGCCTCGGGGTCTCCGAAGCCTAGTAGCTGTATACCAGCCTCTAGGAACACCATACCTGGTACCGTCATGACGATTCTGTAGACTAGGTATGGCACTAGCTGCGGGGCTATGTGCCTCATCATAATCCTCCACTCACTAGCTCCCAATGCCTTAGCTGCCTCGACGTAGAGACTTGACCTCAACGCTATAGTCCACTGCCTTATTATCCTAGCACCGCCCTGCCACGAGAGAGCTATTATCACCGCGTAAATGTTTAGGAGGGTTCTACCGAACACTAGACCTACAACCATTACCATGGGTATAAGCGGTATGAAGTACATTACGTCGGTCAGGAACGTTAGGGACATGTCGGTAGTGCTACCAGCTCTATAGCCAGCTGCTAGCCCTACTATCAGTGCTACTAGGGTTGTTACAGCAGCTACACCTAAACCTAGAGCTATAGCTGACCTAGCTCCGTAGAGCCACTGAGTCCACACACAGTTCCCGTAGGCCGTGGTTCCGAGGACCCCGAAGGCGTCTCCCTTTATGAACACCCTAACCGGAGAGTAGCTAACTACTAGAGAGCCGTCCCTACAGCTCATCATGAAGTCCGCTGGGTTACAGTAGTAGGTTACGTTAATAGCTATGTAGAGCTGAGTACCTTTCTCGAGTAGTAGCTCCCTAGCTGCGTTCACCTTCCCGAACTCCTCAGCTATCCTCTCCCTAGTTGCTGGATCCTTTATGCTGCGTATGTAGGGCTGCTGGAAGTTCCTCATGGGGTTAGGTAGTACTGTAGGTGCTGATACCTGTATAGCACCTCTGTAGTAGTCGAATACCCAGCCGACCCTCGTTGTAACTAGGTCGTAGAGGGAGTAGACCCCCTTAGGTATCTCATAGCTTATCGCTGATCCACTAGGACCTGGGACCTCTAGGACTAGCTTCTCACCCCTCTCTACCAGGTCCCTATTCACTATTAGGGTATCTACGTTGTACCAGGCCTGCCCCCTACCCTCGAGGTAGCTGGTGTTGAACGCTATCCTGACGTCTAGGGATCTAGCTGGTCTGTAGGGGTACTCTACGTACTCCTCGCTTACTATCAGTAGGCTTGCGGTACCTGTCCCCGTGATGACTAGCTGGAATCCTCCTGCTGGTAATGGGGTGAAGTTTACCTTTACATCGCCGGAGACTCTCCTATTCTCTACTTTAAAGCCTGTTAGGGTCTTGATGATGTTCCTAGGTACATCTGGTGGCGCTGCCCAGTCCGGTACAGCGAAGTCCCCTGCAACTACGTCCCTCATCCGCGGGCTGTAGGGGGTTAGAACCGGTGCTAAGCCTCCCAGTACAGCTAGTAGCACTATTAGAGATATACCTACTACCGCCGTTCTCTTCCTAAACACCAGCCTCAAGGTCTCCGAGAGCGTTAGGATGCGTGGCGATAGGAGTACCCTAGCTCTAGCGGTAGCCCCCCTAAGCCTACTGCCTCCAGGTACGGAGCTCATGGCTAACCACCCGTCCTAACCCTAGGATCTATTATTACTAGAATTACCTCGGCTACGAACAGAGATACCACTGTAAGTAGGGCTGAGATAGAGAAGAACGCTGACATCACTGGGAAGTCCCAGTTAAGTAGGGATTGGTAGCTGAAGTAAGCTATACCTGGCCAGTTCGATATTATCTCGAATATTATAGCCCCGCCGAAGATTCCGGGTATCGCGTAAGCTAGGGATAGCACTAGCGGGGGCCTTACGTTCGGTATTACGTGCTTGCTTAACGCAGTCCTCTCGTCTAGGCCCTTAGCTAGGGCTGTTATGTAGTAGTCCTGACCCATCTCCGAGACTACTAGCTGCCTTATATAGTATATCCAGCCACCAGACCAGGCTATTAAGGCTGCAAGGAGCATCGGGGACATGTACCAGAGCAGGTACCTAAACTGCTCCCAATCCCTAATACCTATCTCAGGAGGTCTAACCGGTAGTGGGAATATGTAGGTGTTCCACAGGACCTTGGGTAGGTATGCTAGGGTGTAGTATACTATTAGGAGGAGTAGCCACCCAGGTAGCATGTTGAAGAATATGGATGTCTGAATTATTGCTGTATCTAAGGGCTTACCTCTGTTCTTAGCTGCTATTATGCCTAGGTAGAAGCCTATTACTATTGGTACTATCGTAGTGATCGTGTAGAAAGAGAGGGTGTAGGGTAGCCTAATAGCTATCTCGTTTATAACTGGCTTCTGGGTGTAGATCGAGATACCGTAGTTGAAGGTAAGTACGTTACCTAGGTAGAGGACTAGCTGATCTGGTACCAGAGGCCTTAGCAGGCCGAACCTCTTTATGGTCTCGTCTATCCATAGGCTGAACCTAGGGTCTTCAGCTGTCCTCCTAAGTGCTGCTAGGAGGGGATCTGCAGCTACGTTACCCCCTGCAGCTAGCACTGGCAGCACTCTAACCACTATGAAATACGCCATCAGAACTACTATGTAGGTTACTAGCAGCCTAACCCCTGTCTTAGCGATGAACGAACCTGCTCCCACTGAGTCACCCAGGAAAAGGAGGCGCTAAACCTAATAAGCTTTTAAAGTGGAGGTTAGGATGAGTATCAAGAATGTAAAAAGGTTTGAGGACTACTTCTTCTTTACAGCTACGGCTACTCCTAGGGCTACTACTCCTAGGGCTACTGCTGCGTAAGATGTTGTTGGTACTGCAACAGCTTTAGTAGCTTCTGCGGCCTTACCTGCAGCCTCTGTTGATGCTATGTCTATCCTCGGTGTTGCTACCTCCACCTTAGGTGCTGCAAAGGATATCGCTGGTGGTGGTACTATCTCCACTGGCGGTATACCCGGTATCTCGACCTTAACTGTCGGCGGCCTCTCTATTGTGGGACCTACAGGTGTTGGTGTTGGTGCAGCACCTACGGTTAGAGTCCTAACTACCTTACTATCTACAGACCACTTCATTATCGGCTGCTCAGCCCTTATCTCAATAGTGTAAGTACCAGCCCTAAGCCCTGGTACAGTAACCTCGTAAACACCACCGCCAACGTGGGTAGCTGCCAGCGTCATAGCTACCGGACCTACGATACCCACAGATACAGTTGCGTTAGTAGCCCTAGCACCTAGGTAGTCCTCGAGGGTGACCCTAACCCTGAATGAGGTACCCTCACCGATGGTAGCTGGCATGTCTACAGCAGCGAACTTAACGGTCCTCTCCGGGTGCCTCCAGAAGTACCACGGGTTCCAGACGAGCTCTGCGTAGGCTATCTCCCTAAGCTTAGCTAGGGCGAACGGTCCGTTACCTACCATAGCTGTGAGGCCGGGTATGGTTGGGTGTGGTAGGGTTGACGGGTCCTCAAGCGGGTTGGGTAGCTTCTCGAATATGTGCTTAGGTAGGGATCTGAACTCCGAGAACGTGTAGATATCCAGCCAGCCGTAGTCTCTTAGGTAGAACTCAACGGTGGTCTTGTTAACGACAACTACGTCTATCATGGCGTCGATGTAGGGACCGTAGTCCCTCCTGGTCTTAAGCTCCTTACCGAACTTCAGGAACGTGTAGGCTACGTCCTCAGCGGTCATCTCAACGCCGTCCTGCCACCTAATACCCTCGAACAGGGTTACGGTGAACTTGTAGGCTTTCTGCCCCTTATACGTGGTCTCCTCAACGCTCCAGTACCTCAGGAACACGGATACCCTAGGCTCAGCGTAGATGTCCTCGGGCCTAGTTACCTGAACCCAGGTGTATATCCTGAATATAGCGTCCGCCTCGGAGGCCCATAGGTAGACAGACGGGTGGTAGGTGGTTATATCTACTGTGTGGTAGTACTTGAGTACACCTCCCCACTTCCTGTCCTTAAACCTAACGGTGTTCCACCAGAAGTAGGAGAACCCTACGGGGTCCCTCAGTGGTGGTGCGTATGCCAGTAGTAGGGACTCCCTATCTATAGCACCGTCGAAAGCTGTTATACCTACACCTGTGTATGTAGGTATCCACGGTATTATCTCCTTAGCTAATATCTCCTGCACCTTCCACCCGTGCTGCATGGCCTCCTTGGGGTCCTTCGAGTAGTAGAACTTGTCTAGGAGTGCGTCGACCCTGCTATCGTTAACCCTCCACTCGTTCCAGCCGCCGGGCCTTATCTCCCTGCTGTGGAAGAAGTAGTACATGAACCCTGGGAACCTACCGAAGCTCCAGCCTATTATCCAAGCCTGAGCTGTACCGGCTGATGTAGCTGCGTCTAGCTCCCTGCTGCTCACAGGCTTTATCGTCACCCTTAGACCTATCTTCTCAGCCTCCTCCTTGATGTACTGAGCAATCCACCAGTAGGTAGGTGATGTAGCTTCAGGTAGCGACAGTATCTCTATCTCAACAACCCTACCACCCTCCCTCGGGTCGCACCAGGCTGGCCTACCGTCAGGACCTGTACAAGGTGTGAATATCTTAGCCAGCAGCTCCCTGGCCTTATCGGGGTTGTACGGGTACAACTTCTCGTAGTCAGCTTCGTAGTTCACCCAAGCACCGTGGGTTGGTGGTGGTATGGTCGTACACTTAACAGCAATACCCCTAAGCGGGGACTCAGCAATTATCTTATCCCTATTCCACAGGTGGGCTAGAGCAGCCCTTAGCTCGTAGTACTTAACAGGCCACAGCTGTATGTTGAAGTGTAGAGCACCTAGAGAGTTAATGCCTACTGTGAATATTATGTGAGCATCAGGCCTATTAGTCCTAACCCTATCTAAGTGAGCTGGTAGTACACCAACAGTAGATAACTCACCAGCCTCAAAAGCCAGTAGCCTCATGGTGTAGTCCTTCATAACTGGGTAGGTTATCTTATCGATGTACGGCCCGTACCTATACCAGTACTCGCCTAGCTCCATCTGGGCTACTGCACCTGTAGAGCTAAGCAGTATTAGGACTGCCAGTGAGAGGGTTACTAGCCCGGCTACCGTGTACCGCATAAGTCACCCCGAGTTATTGGAAGGTTAGAGCTTATAAACTTTATGTCTGCCAGTCGTAAAGGTATACCTCTAGCTTAAATAACCTGCGGTCTATGACTTAGCGGTCGGGTGCTCAGCTATGCTTCCTAAGCTACCTACTCTAGACGATGTTAGGGTTGAAGGTGTTAGGGTCCTGGTTAGGGTAGACTTCAACGTGCCCCTAGATAGTGAGGGGAGGATACTCGATGACTCTAGGATAGCTGCCCACATACCGACTATTAAGGACCTAGTTGACAGGGGTTGTGCTGTTACGCTGATAACCCACCAGGGGAGACCTGGTGAGGAGGGGTTTACCCAGCTCCACAAACACGCTGAGACCCTCGCGAAGTACCTAGGTATGGAGGTTAAGTTCGTTGAGGACGTTATAGGTCCTACAGCGCTAGCTGAGATAGGGAAGCTTGGGAGGGGTGAGGTACTTCTACTTGATAACGTAAGACTGTTCTCTGAGGAGCTCGTGGAGGCCCCTCCAGAGGTTCACGCTAGGAGTATTCTGGTAAGGAGGCTAGCACCTCTCTTCAACCTCTTCGTCTTCGACGCCTTCGCAACGGCGCACAGGTCCCAGCCCTCGATAGTAGGCTTCCCCCTGGTCCTTAAGTCCGTAGTCGGTAGGGTTATGGAGAGGGAGGTCGATGCCCTCCACAGAATAGCTGACGAGAACCAGTCCCCGAGGGTCTTCGTACTCGGGGGGGCTAAGGTAGCTGATACCCTTAAGATAGTAGAGAACCTAACTAAGAACAAGGTAGCAGACAGAGTGCTAACTACAGGGCTAGTAGCCCTAGTCTTCCACGCTGCACGCGGTGGTAGGGTATCTGAGCACGTACTTAGGGTCCTAGAGGGGAGGGGGCTCCTAACTCTAGTACCGAGAGCTAGGAAGCTCCTACTTAGCGGTGCCCCAGTCGACGTCCCGGTAGACTACATAGTCCTTAAGGAGGACGGCACCGTAGACGAGTGCCCAGCTAGTTCAGTAACCGGTACACCCCTGGACGTAGGTACCTACACAGTCCAGATGTACGCTGAGATGATGAAGGAAGCTAAGCTAGTAGTTATGAGAGGGCCTGCAGGGTACATAGAGGACCCGAGGTTTAGGTCTGGGACTGAGGCCCTACTCTCAGCCGCCCTTAGATCCGGTGCCTTCGTAGTGGTAGGCGGAGGGCACCTAGGGGCCATGCTGGGGGGCACTAGAAGGGATAGGGTGCACATCTCCACAGGTGGTGGAGCGCTACTTACAGCACTAGCAGGTGAGGAGCTCCCAGCTGTTAGAGCTTTAGTGGAGTCAGCTAAGCGCTTCCTAGGCTGGGAGGCCTAAAGCCTACGTAGCTTCTTGAGGGCTACGGTAGCTACCAGGAAGGTTGCTGTAGATACTAGCACCCCTAACGCTACACCACTCAAGAAGTAGGTGTGGCCGAGGTCCTCCACACCTTTAGCAATAGTAACGGTCTTAGTAACCGTAGAGGTAGGTATACCCGTAGGCTGCTGGGTAGTGTTCGTATACCTATAAGCCCCCACCTCCATAGGCTTTAGCGCGTCCACGTAGAACGACGCTAGCGCTGCTACCCTAGCTAGGGTGTAGACCCTTTGAACTACGTCCTCCTGAACTCCCGTGAACTCTAGGTAGAGGACTAGGCTGGCGGGTGTACAGTTAAGTAGGGCTTCAGAGGCTAAGGTACCTATACTCCTACTCAGTATCTCAAAGGTAGCGGCGGGGTCCTGGGTGAACATGCGGACCAGCGTTACGTAGCCGTACGCTAGTGCTGAGACCCCTAAGGCTAGCCTCTCTACCGGTTCCTCAACCACCTTAGCGAGCTCTATCCTAGATACCACCTCGTTGAAGGTGTCCGAGGGTATGCTAACGCTACCCTGGAAGGACAGTATGTAGGTGTAGATGCTGTCCACGAGGTACTCTAGGTTGGTGCCGACCTCAGCTAGGAGCTCCCTATTGATAGGGCAGGAGGTTCCTGCCGAACCTACTAGGGAGAGCCATAGCTCTGCTGTCCTAGCTCTTGAGGAGGCTAGCGCTAGGTAGTACGTTACGACATCCAGGGAGCGCTGGGATTGCGAGGTGTTTAGGTGTAGGAGAGCCTCATAGGCTCTATCAGCTGAGGCTATAGCTACGTCTAGCTCCCATATACTTAGGGTACTCCGCTTGGTAACTACCTCTCGGATACTGCTGAGTACTGCTGAGATCCTCGAGCTAGTGTTAGCCCTAGCAGTACTTAGGAAGCCCTCGTCGTGTAGAGCACCAAGTAGGTAGTACCTCCAGAGTGCGTAGGTAAGGGCTTGGAAGTAGTACGATGCTGCACTGTAGTAGTACCCCCGGGACTCCATCTCCCTAGCTCTATCTAGGGAGCTCCGCACACCACCCTCAATACTAGCTAGGAGCTCCTGAACGTAAGCTCTCGTAGAAGGTGGTAGGGAGCTTAGTACAGAGCCCCTAACAGCGTCTCCTAGAGCTACAGCTACACTTACATCGCTAGCTATGTCCCGAGCCCAGCTCTCTACGTATACTCTAATAACCTGGTCCGCAGCCTTAGTGAGATCCTCTACAGGAGTAGCCCTAGGTAGGGGGTAGGTACCTCCAGTAAATACGTGGAGAGCCTCGTATACGGTAGCTACGGACCTTACCTCCACCCCGAGCTTCCTACCGTACTCAACGAGGTCTACTGCGACCGGCCTTATCTCACGCATCGTTATAGGGCCTACACGCTGGGTTACTACTACGTACTCTACGTAGGTCGACTGCCCGTAGGGTACTAGGAAGACCCTAGCACCAGCTGAAGCGGCTGCCTCAAGCTTAGCCCTCAGCCCGCCTACAGGCCCGATACTACCGTCGGGTAGCACCATGCCCGTCATAACTACGCCCTCCTCTAGGGGTAAGCGTAGGAGTGCGGCTGCGAAAGCTACGGCTGTAGCTGCGCTAGCACTAGGACCTCCCACCACTGGGGAGTTAGCTCGGATCGAGGCGTAGAAGTCGCAGAAATCGAACCTAACCCCAGCTACCCTACTAGCTACCTGAGCTGCTACCCTAGTGGAGGCCTGGAGGTCTAGCTGGCTTAGAGGTAAGGTCTCTACGTAGACCCTACCACTACCGGGACACGAAACAGCTACCCTAAGCCTAGCTACGACCCCTGCGTAGCTCCCATTAGCTAGCGAGGTTACGGCGACTATACTTACCTCACGCTCCTCATAGAATGCTGGACAGCTTAAACCCCACACCTGAACTAAGTAGGCTAGAAGTAGTAGAGCTGTAGCTAGAGCTATAGTACGGAGGTACTTACCCATCCTACATCACCGCTAGCCCCTAGGTCAGGGTGCTATTAAATACCGCGGTGAGACTACGCGGTACTACGGGAACTCCGGAGCTAGCTTTGATTTAAGCTTTCCTAGGTTTCCTACGGGGGGAGGTGTGAGCGGTGTTCCCAGGGTCTGCGTAGGTAGTCTTAACAGGTCTAAGGTTGAGGGGGTTAGGAGGGCTTTCGAAGCACTTGTAGGACCCTGCGAGGTCGTAGCTGTGGGGGCATCCACAGGTCTACCTCCCCAACCTCTTGGGCTAGCTGTAGCTATAGAGGGTGCTAGGCGTAGAGCTCGTGAAGCCCTTACTAGAGGGCGTGGGTGTAGCTATGGAGTGGGTGTTGAGGCCGGTCTCCTCGTAGTTGGCGGGGACTTCTTCGACGTCCAGGTAGCCTGCGTAGCTACAGCTGGGGGTTCAGAGTTCATAGGCTTCTCACCTTCCTTCGCTATACCTAGGTCCTTCGCTAAGCTCCTAATCACCGGCGAGGCTCGAGAGCTTGAGGAGGTGGTGGACAGGTACTTCGGAACTAGGGACATAGGCAGCTCCGGAGGGTTCATAAAGTTACTAACTAGGTCTACAGTAACTAGGGAGAACCTAACGTACTACGCGGTCGCTATGGCTCTAGTACCCTTAGTCAACGCTAAGCTCTATGGAGGTGCGGAGGACGTAGTTGGGAGCGAGATCTAGGTGCGGATAAAAAAGCCTCGTACCTACGCCGCGATAGCCCTCTTAACTAGGTACTCCCTGTACCTCCTATACCTTACCTGGGCAGCTAGTGCATGAGCTGCTCTCTCCGGGGTTGGGTAGGCTGGGATTTTGAGGTTTGTTAGGTACCTAATAGCTTCGTAGGCCTCGGCTCCACCTATTATAGCTACCGAAACAGGCTTACGCTGTCCGACCTCCTCTAGTGCCTTAGCTACAGCCCTAGCTACACCTACAGGGCTTGTAAGAGCTGTGTGGCAGTATAGTACCAGTACTGCGTCTACAGCTGGGTTAGCTAGTGCTAGCTTTACAGACCTGTAGTACCAGTCCTCGGGAGCCATGCCGGTTAGGTCTATGGGGTTAGCCAGGGAAGCGAACGGCGGGACGAACTTCTTCACCTCAGTAGCTAGGTCTTCCGGAGGCCTCTCCAGGAAGACACCGTCGTCAGCTAGGGTATCGCTTGCCTGGACCCCTGCCCCTCCTCCGTTAGTTATTACGACTACCCTCTCTCCCTCCGGTACCGGGTTCCAGGATAGGGTCTTAACGAAGTCGAAGGCCTCCTCAACACTCTTCACCGAGAGCACTCCGCTCTGCCTAAAGGCTGTCTCGTAGAGGGCTACGTTCCCGGCTAAGCTACCCGTGTGGCTAGCGGCTGCTCTAGCTCCTGCCTCAGTCCTACCGGACTTTATAACCACGATTGGCTTCCTAAGAGATACCTTAGAGGCTACATCTACGAACCTCCTACCGTCGCTCACCCCCTCCATGTATATTAGGATTACCGAGGTGTTGGGGTCTTCATCGAAGAACTCTAGTAGGTCTGCGTCATCTATATCAGCTTTGTTACCTATGCTTACGATTGACGATATACCTATTCCCTCCAGTATAGTTGAACCCATTAGAGCTATTCCGAGGGCCCCGCTCTGCGTTATGAATGCTACGTTCCCGGGTATGACGTCCCTAGGCCCGAAGGTAGCGTTTATCCTAGTGGGAGTGTAGACGTAGCCGAATATGTTGGGGCCTAGGACCCTCATGCCGTACCTCCTAGCCCTCCTAACTAGCTCGTTCTCTAGCTCAACGTTACCGACCTCCTTAAAGCCCGATGTAATTACCACAGCATGCTTAGCTCCAGCCTTACCGGCGTCGTCTATAACTTCTAAGGTCTTAACGTTAGGTACTGAAACTATTACTACGTCTACCCTACCAGATATCGTAGATACCGCCGGGTAGCACTGTAGCCCTAGGATCTCCGTAGTTGAGGGGTTTACCGGGTATACCTTCCCCTTGTAGCCGTACTCCAGTAGGTTCCTCAGTACTAAGTGCCCTATCTTCGTAGGCTCCCTCGACGCACCTACTACAGCTATACCCTCCGGATTGAATAGGCTTTGCAGCGGGTTCAACCTAGCTCACCCTAGGATAACCCTAGCGTCGACAATTAAAGCACCCTCCCCTCTGGGGTACAGTATCACCGGGTTTAGATCTAGCTCCGCAATCTCCTCAACCTCCACCATCATCCTCGAAACCCCCAGTATAACTTTCCTCAGGGCGTCGAGGTCCCTCGGTGGGGACCCTCTAAACCCTTCGAGAACCCTATACCCCCTAACCTCCCTAACCATGTCGTCAACGTCAACCTCGCTTAAGGGTGCTACCCTAAAGCTAACGTCCTTCAGTACCTCTACGAAGATACCTCCAAGCCCGAACATCACTACTGGGCCGAAGACGGGGTCCCTTATACCTCCAACTATCACTTCGATGTCCGGCTTAGCCATCCTCTGAACTAGGATCCCGTAGATCCCGCTACTAGGTGCTCTAGTCCTTACGTTCTCCAGGATCTTCCTGTAGGCACTCCTAACTTCCTCAACACCGCGGACCCCTAAGATGACCCCACCTACATCGGACTTATGGCTTATGTCGGGGCTAACGATCTTTAGTACCACTGGGAACCCTACCTTTTCCGCAAGCTCTACAGCCTCCTCCTCGCTCCTAGCTAGGCCGTAGCCAGGTACCGGCAGCCCGTAGAGCTCGCAGAGCTTAAGTGCTTCGTGCTCTAGAAGCTTACGCCTCCCTTCAGCTTTAGCCTGCTCAACTACCTGCTCAGCCTCCCTACCCAACAGCTTCTCCCGATCTACCTCGGAGTGCTTCTTATAAGGTTGGGTGGTAAACAGTTAACTAGAAGTAATTAAAAACCAGAGTAGTTTAAGGGCGTTACTTCATTAGCCTCATAGCTGCGATAGCCGCTAGTATTAGCAGTGCGGTTACTACTAGGCTTATCTGCAAAGTGTTGGCTACTTCAGATACCCTTGACGCTAGCTCCTCCTGAGATCGGGATAGCTTAACCAGGTTCTCGTCTAGGGTTCTAACCCTACTAGCTAGGTCTCCTAGGGCCCTCTCCGTAGATGACTTAGTGTCAGCTGCGAGGGCCTTAATAGCCTGATCTACGCTGGTAGCTAGGGTCTCTAAGCTCTTGTCCACCTTCTTCGTGTAGTCTGCTAACTGAGTTGCTAAAGCTGCTACAGCATCTAGGGATGCCTTGGAGGTATCCGATATAGCTTTCTGTAGGTCGGCAACGCTAGTAGCTAGAGACTTAGATAGGTCCTCGACAGCCTTCATCGTCTGCTTTAGGGATGCGTCTATGGTATCTACCTTAGTTACTAGAGCACCGTACCTCGTAGCTAGAGACGCTATAGCGCTGGCCTCTACGTAGCCTAGCTTAGCGGTGATATCCTTGTAGAGGCTTAGGGCCTCCTCAACCTCTCCGTATACCTCCAGCCTCTCAGTAGCTAAGCTGTACTCCTCTTCGATGCCCTTAAGCTCCTTTACTAAGCCGGAAACGTCTACGCCTAGGGCTGAGGCTAAGGACACTATGGCCTTGACCCTCTCTATGGCGGCGTAGGTCTCGGTTTTAGCTGCGAGTACCGGTCTGTGGTCAGCTATCTCTAGGGTTATGGTCCTAGTGAAGGAGAAGTCCTTCCCGGCCGCTCTACCAGATATCTCTATCTTCAGAGTGCCCTTACCCGTATAGGCAGCCTCCGGTACCGTGATCCTACCTATGACCAAGTAGCCGACCGTGTACTCCACACCGCCAACTACTACGGTAGTCGGGGTGTAGAGCTCTATGAGAGCTAGTGGTAGGGTTAGCTCTATGCCCGCCGATAGCGTGGCTTTGGAAACAGTCAGCGTAGGTCTAACAACATCCTCACCTGTGTATAAGTAGGCTATGACCTCGATCCACTGGTAGCCCCTGTAGACGGCTGTTCTACTTATGTCGAACTTTATGACCCCTATTGCTGCTTGGGCCTCCGCTACGAAGGGGGCTACCGCAGAAGCTGCTAGTACTAGCAGGAGTAGGTATACTGTGGAACTGTGCTTCAGATTTACCACCGCCTCTATCTATAGGTGGGGCTTATAAATCTTTGTAGCTGGAGACCCTACCTATAGGATTATGAGGTTAGGTATATGCCCGGCCTTAGCGGTAGTGCCCTCCTCTTACGCCCCCCGTGGTCCGGTGCCTCCGGATCTGAAGCTCTGTAGACCTTAACCTCTTTAACGCCCAGCTTCGTCTCTAGGAGGCCTCTGTACTTTGTTAGGATCTCGTACTCGTCTAGGTAGCCTCTCCTCTCTACGTACGTGAGTACAGCTGATGGTGTTATATAGTTTACGGCTTCGTGTACGGACCTCAGAGCCCTAAAGGCATCGCTGATTCCGGCTTGTGCGGCTTCCTTGTGGAGGGCCTTAACTATGTCCTTAAGCTCCTTACCTAGCAAGGTCATTTCGGCGACCTGCCTCACCAGCTCTATAAGATCCTTACTAGCTGTGTACAGTACCACCACATCCCCCCTAGTAACCTCAAGTACCGATCTAACATCGTTTAGTACTAGCTCTAGGTACCTCTGCTCTACGTCGAACACCACGTCCTTCTCCTTGTAGAGCTCCCTAGGTATGGTAGTCTTAGCTACGTAGCTTCCGTACCCTAAGGACTCCCAGAGCTCCTCAGCTAGGAACGGGGTGAAGGGGGACATCATCTTAACCCACGTAGCTATGTACTCCCTAGCTGCTCTACCGACCCTCCCGACCCACTTAAGGTAGGTCTCCAGGTCCTCGAGCATCTTGAAGTAGACCCTAATGGCCGCGCTCCTCAGCCTTACTCTCTCCATCTCCTCTACGTAGCTAGCTACGTGCTGTCTCAGGGTGCCCCTTAGCCACTCGTCAGCCTCCCCCAGGTCTACGTCCTCGGACTCTGCCCACACCCTGCGGATAGCCTCGTATACCCTTGCGAGTTGCCTCGCTGCTGATATCACCACGTCCTCCCTGAGGTCTAGGTCTTGGTCTACCTCAGCACCTAGCACTAGCCCGAGCCTTAGAGCATCTGGTGAGTAAGCCTCTATGAGGTTCTTAAGTAGCTTTACGTTACCCTTAGACTTCGACATTTTAGCCCCTTCTACGAGCACCCACCCGTTAGCTACGACCCTCCTCGGCCACAGCTCCCTAGGGAATATAGCTACGTGGTTGAATATGAAGAACGTTAGGTGGTTGGGTATCAGGTCCTTACCGCTGTGCCTGGAGTCCAGCGGGTACCAGTAGAGGAACTCCCTCCTAATAGCCTCGAGGTCCTCGACACATACACCAAGCTTCTCGGCCAGCTCCGAGGCGCTACCTATCCCTAGAAATACGTAGTCCCAGAACTCCTCTCCCAGCTTCTCGGCGG
>Ga0105156_1000071_pt1 | contig 14580 bp, 14 predicted proteins | sample SSWtaG_3_FD_89673 | JGI IMG/M metagenome (GOLD analysis project Ga0105156, IMG submission 89673) | Hot spring microbial communities from Sandy's Spring West, USA to study Microbial Dark Matter (Phase II) - SSWTFFsm_matched | ecosystem: Environmental > Aquatic > Thermal springs > Hot (42-90C) ...
GTGCTGGTCGTGCCTCGTGCCTTGCCTGATCCGTGAGGACATGGTCACCGATGAGATCGACGGCAAGCTCTACACGTTCGCCCATGAGCTCGATCGCTGGACGGCGGTCAACGCCTTCGCCGGCGAGTACCAGGGGCGTCCGACCCCGGCGATGGGCCGGTTCAGCGGCCGGCGCGAGTGGGAAAGCGTCTACCACAACGTCGATCTCGCCGACGCCATCAAGGACCTCGGCTTCGTGCGCACGGACGGCAAGACTCTGGTCGCCCAGCCGCACCTGCGCTTCGACGCCAAGGAGATGTGGACGCTCGACGATGTCCGCGGCCACGTCCTCAAGAGCCCGCTGATCACGCTGCGGGAGATGAGCCCGGCCGATCGCGAGGCGCATCTCGCCGACTATCGCAAGGGATTCACCATCAATCCCTGCAACTAGCGTCTTGAATGGAAGGAGCCGGCTCCGGCCGGCTTCTTCCTGATCAATCTTTCGGAAATATCAAAAGCCTTGGTTCGAGGAGGCCCGCATGGGCGCGCCCGCTAATGTCGTTCGCCTGCAACCGGTAGGCATCGAGTTCGAGGTCGAGGAAAACGAAACCGTTCTCGATGCGGCCTTCCGCCAGGGCATCGCGCTGCCCCACGGCTGCAAGGAAGGGCAGTGCTCGGCGTGCAAGTGCGTGCTCACCGAAGGCGACGTGGAGCTGAAGAAATACTCGACCTTCGCCCTCAACGAGATGGAGCGCAGCCAGGACTACATTCTGTTGTGCCGGACACTCGCCTACTCGGACCTCGAGGTCGAGCTGCTCAATTATGACGAGGAGGTGCTGTCGAAGTCGATCCCGGTCAAGGAATTCACGGGCACGGTCACGGGTGTCTCCGCGCTGACCCACGACATCCGGCGTCTCGAGATCGCGCTGGAGCAACCTCTGAAGTTCTGGGCGGGTCAATATGTCGACATCACGCTCCCGGGGGCAGAGACGATTACGCGCTCGTTTTCCATGGCAAATTCGCCGCTCGAGAGCCAAGAGCTCGCATTCATCATCAAGAAGTACCCGAACGGACGCTTCTCTTCCCGCCTCGACGGCGACCTCGCCGTCGGAACACGAGTTGGACTCAAGGGGCCCTACGGAACCTGCTTCCGACGGGAAAACCGAAGCGGAGCCATGATCCTGGTCGGCGGCGGATCCGGGATGTCGCCGCTGTGGTCGATCCTGCACGATCACATGCGCTCCGGGGAGGTGCGCCCGATCCACTTCTTCTATGGGGCGCGAACGCAAAGCGACCTGTTCTACCTCGATCGCTTCGCCGAGCTTGCCGCGAGCCATCCGGATTTCACGTTCGTGCCGGTCCTCTCCCATGCTGAAGACGACACCGCCTGGCGCGGTGAGAAGGGCTTCGTGCACGAAGCGGTGGGCGCGCACCTTCGCAACGCGGGATATGGCGATGACGTCGACGTCTATGCCTGCGGACCATCGCCGATGATCGAGGCGCTGACACCGGTGCTGCAGATGAATGATGTCGAGTCGGACCGCGTCTTCTTCGACAAGTTCACGCCAGCCAGCAATTAAGGACTTTTTGAACGCCGAGAACCATTGCACAGCCTAACAACAGGAGGAGGAAGACGACCATGACTGCCGTTCAAACCGCTACAGTGCGATCCGGTGCAGCAGGCGCTGCGGTGTTTCCGGATTCGGACAGCCGCAGATACCGCTACTTCGAGCCTCGCAGCAAGCGGGCGACACACTACGAGGACGTGACCGTCGACGTGCAGCCGGATCCGGAACGCTACCTGCTGCAGGACTGGATCATCTCCTTCCCCAACGGCAAGGGCGCCTACACCAAGGACAACACGGCCGCGCTGAGCTCGAACTGGCATGCCTTCCGTGCGCCCGACCAGGAGTGGGAGCGCACCCATTATCAGCGCCAGTCCAAGATCGAGGCGATGGTGCAGTCGGTCATCGCCAACGGCCGCAAGTCCGGCGCGCCGAAGACGTTCGACAAGGCCTGGGTCAAGATCCTGCAAAACCATCTCGGCGCTTGGAAGCACGCCGAGTTCGGGCTCGGCACGTCGCTGATGCAGGCGCAGCGCTACGGCTATACCCAGATGATCAACAACGCCACGCTGACCAATTCGTCCTACAAGCTTCGTCTCGCCCAGGACATCACGCTTTACCTCGCCGAGATCGGAATGGACATTCCGGGCTTCGACGACACCGCCGGCAAGCGCGTCTGGCTGGAAGACAAGGGCTGGCAGGGCACCCGTGAGGCGGTCGAATCGATCATGGGGTCGGCCGATTATCTCGAGCAGTATTTCGCCACCAACATCGTGTTCGAGCCGCTCGTCGGCGAATTGTTCCGCAGCGGCTTTCTGATGCAGGTGGCCTCGTCGAACGGCGATTTCATCACCCCGCCGGTGATCTCGGCGGCCGAGGCCGACTATGAGCGCAACCTCGCCAACACGATCGACCTGATGCACCTCCTGGTGATCGACAACCAGCATGCCGCCCACAACAAGAAGCTGTTCCAGGGCTGGGTGAACAAGCACGTGGCGCTCGCCAACAAGGCGGCCGCGGGCCTGCAGCCGATCTGGTCGCAGCCGCATTCGAAGCCGGTGCAATACGCCGATGCCCGCGCGCAGTCGGTCGAACGCATCAAGAAGATCCTCGGCGAGCTCAGCCTCGCCCTTCCGAAGGAGTAAATTGCGATGTCCGTTGCTTCCAGAAGTGCGACCAACCAGAACATCTTCCAGAAGATGGGAGATCTCGTCTTCAAGCAGACGATTTCTCACCAGTGCGGCGTCACCATGAACGACAGCGTCGAGGCCCGCGCCATCGCCGAATTCATGGGAAAGAAGCCGAACGTGACTGTGACCTATCAGCCGGCCCTCATCCGTATCGACGGCGAAGGCAAGCTGGTCTTCAAGATGGACGAGATCAGCGAGATCCTCGGCAAGGAATTGACGGCCGAGATCTTCGAAGTGAACACCTCCACCCACTATGGCCGGATGGTGCGCATCGACGACAATACGGTGACGCTGTTCGGCGACATGGATGAGATTCGCGAATACATCGAGTGAGGCATTCTCCCGAGACTTAGGTGGGGCCGGGTCAACGCGATCGTGGCCCCACCCATTTCTCGCGCGGTCGGCGGTCCCGACATCGATGAAAGCGTTTTGGCAAAATTTCCGGAGACGATCATGTATAAGACCCCCACCGGCGAAGAAGTCTTCGTCATCGACGGCCACACCCATTTCTGGGACGGCAGTCCCGCCAACCAGCTCAACGTCCACGGCAAGCAGTTCATCGACTGCTTCTACGCCTACCACACCTCGCTCAGTCCGCCGGACAAGCTGTGGCCGAAGGAGCAGTTCGAGAAGTACAGCGCCGAGCAGATGTATCGGGATCTGTTCGTCGACGGCCCCGACGACATGGCTATCGTGCAGTCGACCTACCTGACGGAATTCTACAAGAACGGCTTCAACACCATCGATCGCAACGCGGAGATGGCGAAGCGGTACAAGGATCGCTTCATCGTCAACGGCGCCTTCGACCCGCGCGATGGCGAGCGCGCGCTCGAGTATATTCACTACATGAAGGAGACGTTCGGCATCAAGGGTGTGAAGCTCTACACCGCCGAGTGGAAGGGCGATTCGCGGGGCTGGAAGCTCACCGATCCCAACGCCTACCGATGCTTCGAGCTCTGCGAGAAGCTCGGCATCAAGAACATCCATGTCCACAAGGGGCCGACCATCATTCCGCTCGACAAGGACGCGTTCGACGTCCACGACGTCGATCATGCGGCGACCGATTTCCAGGGGCTGAATTTCATCATCGAGCATTGCGGGCTGCCGCGGCTGGACGACTTCTGCTGGATCGCGGTGCAGGAGACCAACGTCTATGGCGGCCTCGCGGTGGCGCTGCCCTTCATCCACGGGCGTCCGCGCTATTTCGCCGAGGTGATCAGCGAGCTGCTGTTCTGGGTCGGCGAGGACAAGATCCTGTTCGGCAGCGACTATGCCATCTGGACGCCGCGCTGGCTGGTCGAGAAGTTCTGGAACTTCGAGCTGCCCGACGATCTGAAACAGGAGCATGGCGTGGATCTGACGCCGCAGGCGAAGCGGAAGATTCTCGGTCTCAACGCCGCGCGGCTCTACGATGTCGACGTCGAGGCACAGAAAGCCAAGCTGAAGAAGGGCGCCTACGCGAGCGCGGCGGGGTGAGGCTATGAACGCGCCGTTCCTGCAGCACGATCTGAAGACCAGCGAGGTGTGGGATCGCCTCGCTCTGGTCACGGATCCCGAACTGGACGAGTCGGTTACCGAGCTCGGATTCATCGAGCTCGTGACCGTCGACGACACGGGTGGCGTGGACATCGTGTTTCGCCTGCCGACGTACTGGTGTTCGGCGAACTTCGCATTCCTGATGGCCGACGACATGCGTCGCGCGGTGGCCTCGCTGCCGTGGGTTCGTGAGGCGCGCCCGCAGCTTCGGGATCATATGGTCGCCGCCGAGATCAACCGCGGCGTCAGCGAGGGCAGATCCTTTGGTGACGCGCTCAAGGACTTCGCGTCCGGAGGCTCGCTCGACGAGGTGCGCGAGAAATTCCGCCGCAAAGCCTTTGAGCGCCGCCAGGAGACCATGATGCTGGCGCTGCGGGAGGCGGGCCATGACGACCAGGCGATCTGCCGGATGAATCTCGAAACCTACGACGAGATCGAGTTCGGGTCGGGAGAGGCCGCACGGCAGAAGTCGCGCTATCGCGAGGTTCTGGTCGAGCGACGCCTTGCCGAGCTGCCGGGTGATGCGGCCTTCGTCACCTACGACGGGCACCCCATCGAGCGCTACGAGCTCGCCCAGTACTTGCGGCGCTTGCGCGGGGTGCGCATCAACATGGAGTTCAACAGCTCATTGTGCAGGGGCCTTCTTGCCGCCCGCTATCGCGGGCTCGAGGGGGACCGTGCGGACCCGGCGGCCGGCGGCGCGCCGGCGTGCGGCGGGTGCGGCAGCGGCTGCGCGGCTCGCTCTGCCGGGTTGCCGGTGACCAGCGGGAAGCATCCAGCCGCGATCGCGTAAGGTGGCGCACCAAGACCGCCCGACGAGACAACAACAAGCGACGACTGCGTGGGAGGGAAACCAATGCCGAAGGTTCTGCTGCATGACATAGAGGCCCGTCGCGCGCTGGCGCGCGGGGTCCAGAAGCTCGCCGCCGCGGTCGAATCGACGCTCGGCCCAAAAGGCATGAACGCGATGGTGGACAGGCCGATCGGCACGCCGATCGTGTCACGCGACGGCGTGACCATCGCCTCCGAGATCGAGCTGCCGGATCGCTTCGAGAACATGGGCGCGCAGGTGGTGCGTGAGGTCTCGATGCAGACCAACGAGGTGGCCGGAGACGGCACGACGACGGCGATGGTGCTGGCGAACGGCCTCATTCAGGGCGGCGTTGTGGCGCTCGAGCATGGCGCCAAGGCCGTGGATCTGTGCCGGGGCATCGAGCGGGCGGTCGACGTCGTCGTCGAGGCGCTGAAGAGCTCGGCCATCGCCGTGTCGGACCGCGAGACGCTGCAGGCGGTGGCGACGATTGCATCGACCGACGCTCACCTGGGGGCGCTGATCGCCGAGGCGGTAGAGCGGGTCGGCAAGGACGGCATCATCAGTTCCGATTACGGGCTGACGACCAGCACCACCCTCGAGGTCGTCGAAGGCATGTCGTTCGACCGTGGCTACATTTCCCACCACATGGTGACGGATGTCGAGAAGATGGAAGTGGTGCTGGACCGGCCCTACATTCTTTTGACTGACCTGAAAATCAGGGCGCCTGGCGAGTTGGCGGCGGTGCGCGCGGCGGTCGGCCCGACGGAGCGGCCACTCGTCATCGTCGCCGAGGAGATCGCCCCCGACGTCGTCGTGACACTGCTTGGCGAGGCCAACCGCGGCAAGGTGCTGGTGGTCAATCCGCCGGATTACGGCCACTGGCGCAAGGCGATGATGGACGATCTCGCCATCATCACCGGGGGACGGGTGATCGCCCGCGAGCTCGGCGGCAGGTTGGAGGAGGTCGCGCTCGCCGATCTCGGCACCGCGCGGCAGGTTCGGGCGAGTGCCCATGAGACCGTGATGATCCGCGGCGGTGGCGACGACGCGGCGATCGCGGCGCGGCGCCAACAGGTGGCCAAGCAACTCGAGCTGGCGCCGCCGAATATCGAACAGGACAAGCTCAAGGAGCGGCTGGCGAAGCTCTCGGGCGGGACCGCCGTCATCTTTGCGGGCGGCGTCACGCCGGTCGAGCAGAAGCGGACGATCCAGTTGATCGACGATGCGCTCAGTGCCGCGCGCGCCGCGGCCGAGGAGGGCATCGTGCCCGGTGGCGGCACCGCGCTGGCGCAGTGCGCGCCGGTGGTGGCGCGCGCGCTCGGCAACGTCAATGGCGACCTGGGAGAGGGCATTAAACTGGTGCGTGACACGCTGTCGCGGCCCGCGGCCTTTATTGCCCGGAACGCCGGTCACGACGCGGCGAAGGTCGTGGCCGAGCTGCAGAGCGCGCCGACAGGGGTCGGCTTCGATGCCGCCAAGGGCGTGTTCATCGACATGGTGGCGGCCGGCATCGTCGATCCGGTCCGGGTGACGTATACCGCGCTTCGAAACGCGGCGTCCGTCGCCACCCTGGTGCTGACAACCCACACGCTCGTTGCCGACGTGCCGGAACATATCGATCCGACACAGGGACCCGCATTGGGCGGCGGAGCGGAGAAACTTGGGCGCGCATGAGAGGTCCGGTCGGACGGCCCGCCTCACGTTCGCGCCGGTGTCGCTCCGACCCGCCGGCCGGCCACCGGCTGCCCATAACCGCTGATTGTGATGTGACGACAGGTCAGAACCGACTACAATCTTGAACGGTCCCGGGACCGAAGGAGGCGACACAACAAGCCTCCGCGGCGCGGCGCAGGAGGAAATCGATATGATTCACATCATCTCCAAGCGAGATGGCCCGCACCGGGAAGAGGTGGCGGCGAAGGATTTCATCGGGAAGAACCGCGCCAAGATCGATGCGCTCGCCAATCATTTGACGGCTGGGCGGTGGCGGGACTTGCGCAACCCTGCGCCCCCTCCGCAGCCAGAGCCTTCGGGCAAGCTGTGGTGGACGCCGCCGGGCCGGCCGAAAGAGGCGGAACCCTACGTACGGATCAGCCTCAACGGCCGTGTGGTGATCGCGGATCTGGCATCGGGGAAGCAGCTCCACTTTCTCGGCGAGCTGCGCGGAACCGGCCCGTTGCGGCGCTTCGCGCTGGCGACGCGCGAGAACGGGATCTTCGAGCCGCTCGATCAGGAGATTTGCGATGTCCTCGGCGATCTAGAGGGGGTGGGTGTCCCCGACGAGGCGACCGAGCAGCACCTGGAGCAGGTCATCGCAAGCCGTCTCGGGTTGGAGGCGATTGCCAGGACCGTCGAATGACGCCGTGAGCCCGGTCCGGTTGGAATGACGCTCCGCCCAAGCCGGGTCAGGTCGTCTCTCTCCGATCGGATTGCTTGTTTACCCACGCATGTATGGTGCCCCAATGCTGACGGAAACGTTCATGGCCAAGCCGCCGTTCTCCTTGGAAGGCTACCAGGTCCCGACCGACCTCGAGGGGGCGGCGGACGCCGAGCAGGGGCGACCGTACGATGAGCGGGAGACCAACAAGGCGTGGGAAGATTTTCTGACGTTCGGAGATCTTAAGCGCGACAGCGCGCCGGTACGCGGCGTGATCGAGCAATCATGGCAGCGCAGTGCCAAGACCGGCGTCGACTCGCGCGGCAAGGGCAGCAATCTCGTCGCCTCGCCGGACGATCTCTATGAGCTGCGTCTGAAGAATCATGACCTGCTCGGCTCGAGTGCCTCGACGTTCCGCCGTGTCGCGCAGGTGCTCGGTGACGCGGCCACGATGCTGGTCATCACCGACCGGAACGGCGTCGTGCTGGACGTCGGCGGCGATCAGCGGACGATCGATTCAGGGCACGATATTCGCCTCGAGGTCGGCGCCGCCTGGGGCGAGACAATCACCGGCACCAACGGGATCGGCACGGCGCTGGTCACGGGAAAGCCGGTTCACGTCCATGCGGCCGAGCATTTTTCCGAAGGCATCAAGGCCTGGACCTGCGTCGGCAGCCCGATCCGCAGCCCGATCGACGGCAGCATTATCGGCATCATCGATTTCTCCGGCCCCCAGGCGATCTTTCACCGGCACAACATCGCGCTCGCGGTGATCGCCGCCAATCACATCGAGCTGGCGCTCTCGGAGAAGATCCGCCTGGAAAGGATCCAGCTGCTCGAAGCCAGCATCTCCCGCATGCCGGGAATGGGCAGCGCGGACGGCGTGGTGATCCTCGACCGGTTCGGTCGGGTGGTCCATCACAACGATGCGGCAACCGTGCGCTGGCGCGGGATCGCGCAGTCGCGCGAGCTGAGCATCGGGACTCAACTGCTTCCGAGCAGCGACGGGCTGTTGGTCAAGGACCTCTCCATCGGGCTGCCGGAGGAATTGCGCGAACAGCGGATCGAGCCGCTGGTGGTCGATGGCGCTGTAAAAGGCGCGATGCTGGTGCTGGCATCGAGGCCGCGCGCAAATTTGGAGGCATCCCGGATGTCGCCGACGGCCCGTGCTGCCCTCGTTTCGGCCAAGGAGGCCATTGTCGGATGTAGCGAAGCCTTGCTGGAGGTGATCGAGAAGGTCGAGCGGGCGGCGCTCGGCCGGACGGCCGTCTTGCTCGAGGGCGAGACCGGCGTCGGCAAGGAGCTGTTCGCCCGTCTTGTTCATGCGGCCGGCCAGAAGACCGGCAAGGAGCCGTTCATCGCCTTCAATTGCGGCGCGGTCTCGAAAGAGCTGCTTGGTGGTGAATTGTTCGGTCATGCGCCGGGCGCCTTCACCGGCGCCACGCGGGAGGGGCGGCCCGGGCGGTTCGAATTTGCCCATGGCGGCGTGCTCAGCCTCGACGAGATCGGCGAGCTGCCGCTGGATCTGCAGCCCTATCTGCTCCGTGTGCTGGAGGAGCGCGCGGTGTACCGGCTCGGTGAAAGCAAGCCGCGTCCGGTGGACGTCCGGCTGGTGGCGTCGACCAACCGCAATTTGAAGCAGGAGGTGGCGGAGGGGCGCTTCCGCAAGGATCTCTATTTCCGGATCGGTGTGGTCAAGTTCACGATTCCGCCGCTGCGCGAGCGCGTGGGCGACGTTGACATCCTGGTCGATCACTTCAATCGTCAATTCTCGGTTGCCTACAACACCCAGCCGCTGCATTTCGAGGCGGCGACAAAGGAATTGCTGCGCCACCATAGCTGGCCGGGGAATGTGCGCGAGCTGCGCAATCTGATCGAGAACCTGGTGCTGATGACGCTGACCGGCATGGTCACGCCCAGAGATCTGCCGGAGGATTTCATCGAAGCGGTGGCGCAGCGCCCGTCGAGGCCTTCGCCGATGGGACTGGCCGCAGAGCCGGAAGGTGGCGAGATCTCGCGTTTCGATGAAATGGAACGTCGTGCCATCGAGCGGGCGGTTGCCAACGCCGGCGGCAATATCGCCGCGGCCGCGGAGAAGCTGGGGCTCTCGCGAGCGACGCTGTATCGCAAATTGCACCAGTACCGTTCACAGCGGTGAGCGCGGCGTCGGCCATGACGAGCCCGTGGGGACACGAGAGCGCGAGAGAGCCGGCCGGCGCGGCAGCGCTGGCCTCGCAGATTCTCGCGCGCGCGGACCGCGACGTGACCTTCATGGTTCATCTGGTCGGCGAAAGCCAGGAGCTGCTGGTTCGACATTTCGTGGTGTTCATCGAGACCGAGCTCGGCAGGCGCGGCGTCGGCTACGGCGCGCACCCGCTGCTCCGCCCCTTCATCGAAACCCACGCGCGGGAGCTGACGGATTTCGTCCTGCAGGGCATCGGACTGCGGCATCAGTTCGGCTTGCAGGCGCTCGAGACGATGGCCGGCGATCCGGCGCGGCTGCTCAGGGTCGATCTGTGGGACTCGCTGCAATCGCATATCGAGGACGCGCAGCGCCACTTCGTGTCCGATGTCGGCGGCCTGCAGCGCATCCTTTTCCGGATCGAGGGAGAGCCATGAGTGCGGGCTCCCTCACCCTTGTCGAGATGCTGACGCAGCGGTTGCAAGTGGTTCAGGAGATCGCAGCCATCCAATCGCGCAACCTTCTGAACCGTCAGCTCGGCGGTGGTGCGGAGTTCGAGATTTTGCGGATCGAGCGGGAGATCGCGGCGACAGGATGGTCGCATGCGCTCGCCGACGCGCTCGCGGATGCACGCGAGCGCCTGCAGGAAGCGAATGCGCAGGCGGCCGCGTGCGAGGTTGAATGCGGCGCGCTCGAGCTGCGCCTTGAGGAGTTGGACAGGTGGATCGCCGCCGACAGGTGACGGATCCGAGCGTGGGTGCGACCGATGGATACGCTGGAAGCAGAGACGGCAACGCTCTATGAGCTCATTGGGCGGAACTGGACGCTGAGCGCGCCCGTCACCGATGCGGCGTTCGACGCTGCAGGGCAAGCGGTTGCGTTCGCGCTTGCCGATGGCGCGCTGGCGATCGCTCCCTTGAGAGATGCCGAGCCGCCGCAAGATCGTTGTCGCATTGCGCTCGATGAGGGACGAACGACGATTTCACCCCGACGCAGGCCAGTGCCGCCGCTGACGAGCGTGGTGCTCGGCGATGCGCCGCTGCATCTTTCCCCCTTCGGGACCTCGGGCTTCATCGCCGGTGAGCACGGCCGGCTGCATCGCGTGTCGGCATCCGGCATGATCGCGGGAGCGGCCGACGACGGACCTCCGATCGATCTCGTCGCCGCGGTGGCGCACGGAGGCGTCCTGGTCGCCTCAAAGGGGGCGATCACATATCGTGATTCCAAGGGTGACGTTGGCTGGCGCGCGCCACTACCGGTCGGCGACCTGTCGGCGATCGCCGTCACGCAAGACGGCCGGCGCGTCGCGCTGGGCGCCGATGGCCGTCTGCTGGTGCGAACCTTCGGGCCACAGTCCGAGGTTGCGTCACTAGAGCTTGGACCAATCTCGGCCTTATCGTGGAGCGCGGACGGCAGTTGGTTGGCTGCGTCGGTCGTGGAAGCGGGCATCGTGCTGGTGCGCGCTGCCGATGCGCGGGTGATCCGGATTCCCGGGTATCCCGCGACCGTTTCGTCGCTCGCCTGGAGCGCCGACTCCCGCGTCCTCGTGACCGGCGGCGGTTACCGGATTGTCGCGTGGGATGTTGCCGGGCTCGACGGCGAGCGCGAGCGACCGACCAATGTCGTCACCGGCCGCGCCGGATTCGTGCTCGTCCAGACGGTGGCCGTGCATCCGGCGCGCCCACTGGTCGCGGCGGGGTTCGGCGATGGCAGGGTCACGGTCTCGAGGATCGGACAACCCGACGAGCTCGAGGTCAAACCGCCCGGTCGAGGGGCCGTCAGCGCCCTGCAATGGTCCCGCGACGGCCAGCATCTGGCGCTGGGAACGAGCGACGGAGAGGCGGCTGTCGTCACGTTTCCTCCGCACATTTTCAAATAGCGCAAGAGGAGAGATTTCATGACGGACACTCGATCGCTCACCGAAGGAGAAAGCAAGGACCGGTTCTTCAAGGAGCTGGCCGAGCTCTCCGAGCGAATGATCGCCGCGCACGGCAAGGAGTTCTCGATGGGCGCATTGGTGCTGGCCGCACGATTCATTGCCGAGAACCGGCCCTTCGAGCGCAGCGCAACAACGCAGTGAGACAGGTCGGGGCACTTCGCCGCGAGCAACGAGTAAGAAGGGCGGCGGCCATCGTGTCAAATGCCCCGGTCTGCGGGGCGCTCCCTTCCCAAGCCGGGAACCCAGGCGTAGAATTATACTTATTATATCAGGCAGACCCACTTATATCAGGCAGCCCCACGCGCGGGGCTGCGCCGACTGTGGCCCGGACCTGACGTGCGAGGGTGATTGGGGTGGGCTTCCTGCCGTGCGGGAGGACATCCATGAGTACCGTCGATAATGCGAGCGCGCCCCAAACCAAGCTGCTGTGGGTCGCGGTTGCGGTTCTGGGCGCCGTGGCGTTTGCCATCGTGGCGCTCAACCGAGGTGAAGCGGTCAATGCCGCGTGGCTGGTGATCGCCGCGGTCTGCATCTACTTCATCGCCTACCGGTTTTACGGCTTGTTCGTCGCCGACCGGGCGCTCGGGGTCGATGGCACGCGACAGACGCCCGCCGTCCGCCACAACGACGGCCTCGATTACGTCCCGACCAACCGCTACGTGCTCTACGGCCATCATTTCGCGGCGATCGCCGGCGCGGGGCCGCTGGTCGGCCCGGTGCTGGCCGCGCAGATGGGCTACCTGCCGGGCACGCTCTGGATCCTCGCCGGTGCGGTGTTCGGCGGCGCAGTCCAGGACATGACCGTGCTGTTTCTGTCGACGCGGCGCGACGGCCGCTCGCTCGGCGATATCGTGCGCGCCGAGATGGGCCTGGTGGCCGGCACCGTCGCCGGCATCGGCATTCTCCTGATCTGCGTCATCGTTCTCGCGGTGCTCGCGCTCGTCGTCGTCAAGGCGCTGATCGGCAGCCCGTGGGGCGCTTTCGCGGTGTTCTGCTCGATCCCGATCGCCCTGCTGATGGGGATCTATAGCCGGTTCATCCGCCCGGGCCGGGTCGGGGAGATGTCGCTGCTCGGCTGCGTGCTGCTGCTCGCGGCCCTGGTCTATGGCAAGACCGTGTCCGAGACGCCGGCGCTCGCAGTGTATTTCGACCTGAAGGGCGAGACGCTGGCGCTGATCATCATCGCCTACGGGTTCGTCGCCTCCGTGCTGCCGGTCTGGCTGCTGCTCGCCCCGCGCGACTATCTCTCGACCTTCCTCAAGATCGGCACCATCGCGCTGCTCGCGATCGGCATCATCATCGTGCGCCCCGACCTGCAGATGCCGGCGGTCACCAAGTTCATCGACGGCAGCGGACCGGTCTGGGCGGGCGGCTTGTTCCCGTTCCTGTTCATCACCATCGCCTGCGGCGCGGTGTCCGGCTGGCACTCGCTGATCGCGTCGGGGACGACGCCGAAGATGATCGAGAATGAAAAGCAGATCGCGTTCATCGGCTACGGCGCGATGCTGATGGAATCCTTCGTCGCCATCATGGCGATGATCGGCGCCAGCGTGATCCATCCCGGCGTCTATTTCGCCATGAACAGCACCGCGGGCCTGATCGGTACCTCGGTCGATCAGGCCGCGCAGGTGATCACGGCATGGGGGTTCGTGGTGACCCCGGACGATATCCGCCAGGTGGCGAAAGACGTCGGCGAGACCTCGATCCTGTCGCGCACCGGCGGCGCGCCGACGCTCGCCGTCGGCATGGCGCACATCCTGTCGTCGTTCCTCGGCGGCCGCAGCTTGATGGGGATCTGGTACCACTTTGCCATTCTGTTCGAGGCACTGTTCATCCTGACGACGGTGGACGCCGGAACGCGGGTGCTCCGCTTCATGATCCAGGATCTGGTCGGCGGCGCCGTGCCGGCCTTCAAGGCGACGGCGTCGTGGACCAACAACCTGATCGGTTCGGCGCTGTCCTGCCTGCTGTGGGGCTACTTTCTCTACGTCGGCGTGATTGATCCGCTCGGCGGCATCTGGACGCTGTGGCCGCTGTTCGGAACCGCCAACCAGATGCTGGCGGCGATCGCGCTCACCGTGTGCACCGTCGTCCTGTTCAAGATGAAGCGCGAGCGGTTCGCCTGGGTGACGGTCGTGCCCGCCACCTGGCTCGTGATCTGCACGACGACCGCGGGGCTCGAGAAAGTGTTCAGCCCCAACCCGAACGTCGGGTTCATCAGCCACGCGCTCAAATTCGGCGACGCCATCGCCGCCGGCAAGCTGCTGGCGCCCGCGAAGACGATCGGTGAGATGCAGCGGGTCGTCTTCAACGACTATGTCGACGCCACGCTGGCTGCCGTGTTCGTGCTGGTGGTGGTCGCGACGGTGGTCTACGGCCTGATCAACATCCGGCGGGCGCTGGCCAACCCGCGGCCGACCGCGACGGAGGTCGGGCTTGCCGCCATGGTTCCGGGAGGCAGTCATGTCTGATCTGCAGGATCTGTTCGACCGGTCCGCCAGCGCGGCGCGTGCCGTCCACTATTGGGGCACGCGCACCGCGCGCCTGATGATCGGCGTTCCGGACTACGACACGTATGTGGCGCACCGGCGGACGAACCACCCCGACCAGCCGATCATGACCTATGTCGAGTTTTTCCGCGAGCGCCAGCAAGCGCGCTACGCCATCGGAAACGGGCGCTTCAGAGGCTGCTGCTGAATCCGCGTCTGCTGGCGGACGTTACGCAAGGCCAAGAGGAACCGCAGCCTCGGCAAGTCGTTGCATTCGGTGGTGGGAGAGCCATGGCGCTCGGCTAATGCGAGGCTCGCCACGAAGCAAGGAAGATGGAGCGTTCCAATGTGTGACTACAGCCTGCATGCCGTCCAGTCGCGCGCCGCAAAGGCCGGAGATCTGCTGGTCACGACTGAATTCCCGAATACCGCTACACGCGGGTTCTCGGCGGTCGGCGAGCCGGGCGTGGCGGTATGCCTGCTGCCCGGCACTGAGCTCGCCTTCGACA
>Ga0105156_1000072_pt1 | contig 14473 bp, 14 predicted proteins | sample SSWtaG_3_FD_89673 | JGI IMG/M metagenome (GOLD analysis project Ga0105156, IMG submission 89673) | Hot spring microbial communities from Sandy's Spring West, USA to study Microbial Dark Matter (Phase II) - SSWTFFsm_matched | ecosystem: Environmental > Aquatic > Thermal springs > Hot (42-90C) ...
AAGAAAAATTCTTAGTAAGAAAATTAGAAAAAAGAAAAGTAAAAACAGAAAAAGAGTGTGCTATGCTATATCATAACAAAATTTTTAGAAGTGTTAACAGCACATCCAAGAATGGAGGTTGTCAACAGATGCAACTTTACTATGCTATAGAATAAGTAAGCGGTATGATAACAAAGTAACACAATCTTTTTATGTTTGTTTCAAAAATTTTGGAATAGTAATTCGACAATTAGTTATAAAATATATCAAAAAGCGGTAAAATCTTTCGACAATTGTCTAATTTTTAGAAAATGGTGAGTATGGGAGTTTTGACACATGAGTGTTAACAATTTTAAAAAAAACGTTTTTTGTTAACAGTTGAATTAGTAGCTGTTAACACTTGCGTAGCTGTTAACGGAACTCTGTTAACAGTCACCTAAACTGTTAACAAAAGGTCTGTTAACAATAGGATGAAGCCCAAGCTGACAAACCCAGAATCTCCCGGCTTAGCTGTGGAAAGTGTCGAATTCGTATGATGCGAAAAGTAAATGAAAAATTAATTGGGTTTTTATAATTACAAGAAATGCAAGACTTGCAAGAAATGCAAATGTTGAGTTGTTTTAGTTGCTTTTTGATAGAAAAAAAGCTCTTGTGTGGTTTTATAATTGCTATAATTGCAAGACTTGCAAGAAATGCAAGACTTGCAAGACATGTATTAAAACCCATAAAGTTTATATAACTGGAAGTTCTATAGATGACTGGAGGGGCGGGCCGGGGCACTAACCCCTCCGGACTTCCCGACTTCTTGCTTGTGCCCCATGCCCCGGCTCAGAACAACCTTGACCTCAATATTTCTAATCTCTTTTCTGCCTTCTATTATTCAAAAAAATATAATTCTTAAAAACTCTACCACACTCAACACATTGCAGTTTAACAGGATTTGCTGTTCTGTTTAGCTCTCCGCCACAACGAGGGCAAATTGATGCCATAATTTTCCTCTCAAATTTAGAGCCTGAGTCTGTTAAGCAAGAGCAACCAAAGCAATACAATCCCACCAATAACAAAAATAAAAACAATGTTTACAGTCATCGTATCCATTTCCATTTAAGCATCACCCCCTCTTTTTTATTATTTTTGTATTTTTGTAAAGTATAAGTTTTTTTCGTGGACACATCCTAAGGTTTTTTAGTCAAGTAAACTAAATTTTTTTATGGGGTACTCGCATCCATACTATTACAAATACTATAGAGTAAAGAAAAAAATTGAAGGACTGAACGAGCTGTACACAGCGTATCTCATCCTTCTCAGAATGTTTGTGCGTTTTTTTAAAAATAGTAGAGTAACGCCAGATATGGTGGGGAATTATCGCAAAGCTCTGGCAATTCTAGAAAAGAGAGATAAAGAAAACTATGATTTTATAGCTCCTATTTGTTTGAAGGTGATTGAAATTTTAGAAGAAAGATCTTTGCACACGCAACAAGAACAAACGCAAAAACAGAAGCAATTGAAAGAGAAGAACAAAAAATAGATCAGACAACTTTTTTGAAAAATCTCAACTCAATTTTTTTCTTATCAGTTGAAAGTTCTTGAATCACTTTCGATGCAACATGCAGTGCAAGAACGTCTCGCACGTTGCTCTCAGGGAGAAAATTTATGATCTCGTCTAATGTAAAACTTCTTCTATTCTCGTTTTTTAATTTTTCAATGAAACTCTTAGCGTACTTTTTTATAGTATACCTGTTTCGACGTTTATTATCAGTCATAAAAAATGAAAGAATTTGTAATATATAAGATTTTCTACTTTTTTAGGATTTGATTAACATCCAACATATATTTTTTGCCGCATGGATACGGTTTGAGAACTTTTAATTCCTCAAAAACCTCTGTAGGGTTAACCATTAAATTTCCAAGCCTTTTTCTGTAAAATGGACATGGTAAAACATCTAGTTCCGTCGTAACTACAACCTGCTTTCCAACAGGGCAGTTCGTTGGCAGGATTCCGAGCCTGTCTTCTTTAACTTTTCGTATGATTGCGGGCGATATTTCTGAAAAATACTCTGGCATTACAAGGATTTTTTTATCAGGAAACTCTTCACGTATTTTTCGCAAATCATCTAGATTTGAATTCATGAGTGTGAAGCGTATAAAGCTGTTGTCTGTGTTTTTCAGAATGTAAACAGCCTTATCCCACAGCCCGTTCAGTCCTCTGATTTTGTCATGTTTTTCACCATATGCGTCCAGCGAAACTTGAATAAAATCCGCATCACATTCAAGTATTTTTATCGGATTAAAAGCATTTGTTACAACTGTAACGCTTGCATATGCTTTTGCTATGTTGACGTATTTTTCGAGATCACCCACTATGCTCGTTTCACCACCAGAAATCGTCACTTTGTTTGGTTCAAATATTTCAATAATTTCACTGAATGTTGTAAGTTTTATTGTGTTCTTTTTCTTTCTTTCTCTTTTGACAACGCAAAAATCGCATCTCGCTGGGCAGGAATTTGTAATTTCGACGATCAGATGCATCAGCATCCACCTGCTTTTTTCATTTCTTTCTCAAACTCGAACATAGTATCTAAATCATTGCTGAACTCAGACTCACTGTTTTTTCTATTCTTTTTTTTTATCAGATCTATGAGGGACATCATATACGCTATTTAATCAAACAATATAAAAAGTCTTTCAGCTGACACTTTGAAGCTTTTATATATCTAAAACAACATCTAAAATTGATGGATCCGAGATCTATAGTGCTCGGTTTCTTCTTTTTTATGATAGGAATAGTTGCGGGCATAGCAATCAGTAGCTATTACTATGAACCACTATCAACAGTTCTCGCACGTTGGGGTGGGTTTTTTGCAGTGTTTCTTTCGATTGCAAGTTTTATTGTTGGTGTTTTTATCGAAAAATTGAGAAAACAGAAATTCAAACCAATCGTAGTTGGCAGAGTAGAACAGGTTGGAATAGACGTCATCAGAGCAATTAACGCAACGATGAAGCGTGCTGGGTTGAGAAGAGTTGAGGGATCGAAATGATGGAAGATGAAAAAGTTGCAAAAATACTGGCTGATAAAATAAACGAGCGCTTCAGAATTGTAGTGGACGATCTCAGAAACAAAATATCTTTTCTTGAACGTAAAATAGCATATCTTGAAACAGAAAGCGTTGAAAAATTTGGAAATGTTATAAAAGCAGTGTTTGACGCATCTGTTAGTATAAATACAAAGAAAGTTTCACATGAAATTTTTGCAGATCTTAAATCTGAATTTGAAAACTTTAGAAAAGAGACAAAAGCGATTCAGGAAAACATAAAAATGCTTGAAGAGAGATACAGATCATTGACAGCTGTGTTTGAGTCAGGGCTCGATAAATTTATGCAAAGCATTGGAAACACGTTCAACGAATTCAGTCTTGAAATAAACAAAATCAGTACAGTTGTGAAAGAAGAAGTTGAAAGACATATTACAGAAATTTTCGACATTTCTATTTCAAAAGAAATCAGAGATATTGTAACAAATACAGTTGCGCAATGTTTCGAAAAATTGCAGAAAGAACTCAACGAGAAGCTTGTAATCATCGACGATATTCAAATTCAAGTCAGACAACTAACAGAAGCAGTTCAGGCAATCACAAAAGAACTCAACGAACTTAAACAGACTACTACTAAGCTAAAAGTAACACCGTTTGGATTTGGAGATCAGGGGAAAGGGGAAGAAGATGAGGAGATTGAAATTGATAAAATGCTAGGGAAAGGGAGGTAAGTATGGTAGACGAGCTAATTACAAAAGAAGATCTCATTCAAATAGTAAAAAGAAAGGCAACAGGAGCAACAGCGGAGACGGTTCAATCGAGCACTTTTCGTCGATCGGAGCTATACGGGATTCCAGTTTTTATAATTGGTTACGGTGGCAGGATTGCGCACTATGCAGGTCAGTACATAGCACATCGCGAGATTAGAAAGTACTACAATGGAAAGGTTGAAACATACTGGAGAATTGTCACAGGTTTTGTGAGAGTTTTTGCGGAACATAAAGAAGGTACAATACTGGATCTTTTTTCCAACGGACTCCCATCGATTGGTTTTTACGAGTTTGCAGATCATCCACGCGATTTTAAAGTTTATGAGGATATCAAGGAATTTGATGAAATAGAGGTACCGGAAAGCTCGATAATCAACATCGAAGGCGCGCTTGCTGGTGAGGATGCATTTCTACTTATTGATGCGACCGGAGCGTTCAGGGAACTTCCACACGATTTGTTTGCAAAATACTCTGAACTCAAATACGCATATAGCACGTTGCAGAGACAGCTTTACGATGCTAGTGAAATGATAAAGGATCTCAGGTTCGAGCTCGACTTTGTGCAGACAGAAAACAGAGTTTTGAAACTTCAGCTTGACAGGCTCAGATTGAGATTGTCCAGTGTTGCAGGCGTACTGACACAGTACAAGGATGAACTTCTGAGACAGAAAGAACTCATGGCATTTTATATTTCAAGACTCGAAGCTGTAAAGGAAGGAAAGGATAAACTGGAGGGCGTTCTGAGTGATTTCAGAAAGCTGAGTGATACTTTTGCAGATCTTGCAGTTAAGATTGCTGAACAACTTTCAACACTCGAAAAACTCAGAACAGAAGTTGAAGCGATGGAAGCGGAAGCAGAAAAACTCAAAGAAAAGAAGGAGGCTCTGAAACCTGAAGAAAAGAAGAAGGAAGAAAAGAAGGAGGAGAAGAAGGAAAAGGAGGAGGGAGTAGAAGGTGCTGAAGGAGCTGAGGCAAAAGGCAAATGAGTTGTTGGAAATGCTCGAAAACTATCACAGATACGAACATCATCAATTTCTTGAAAAGATCGAAGAAATTGAATCGGTTGTCGATTCGATCGTAACTTCTCTTCGTGGAGCGAAGCTTACAGATCTAAAATACAAAGTGTTCTCAGATATGCTTTCGAACTACGACAGCGTGCTTGAGGCGCTGAAAATAGCGATTTATATGAAAGATTACTTTACGGCAAAAAAACGACTTGAAGATCTTGTAAAAACAGTTCGCATGCTGTACAGACATCTCACATACCTCAGTTCTGACATATATTTACCTGCACAGGCAAGCGAGCTTGAAGCATTCTTTCCAAGGGATGAGATCATCGAGCGCTATGATGAACTCGATGCTCGTCTTAAGCGAGCATCGTATGTTGCCAGAATTATCTTCGCAAAACTACTCGAAACACCGTTACGAGAGCTAAATCTTGAACGTTTGCCTTTTATCACAGGAATAGCAGACAGAAAACTGCTCAGCAGGGCTATAGAAGAATTGAGACACATTCTTTCAGACACGGTTGCAGTGGTTCCTGATCTGCGTCGAGGGGGCATGAAGCTCGTGTTGAAAAGGTGATGCGATGTCTGTCACTGCGATGAACGATTTTTTCAACTTTCTGATCGAAAACATCATCAACGTACTGATGAGAAAGGCACCGAAAGAGAGTATTACGATACAGCTTGAATCTCCACTTGTTTTTGTTAGGGCGGGCGATTTTGCAGAGCTGAGAGGGAGACATGCATTCTCACCGAAACTTCTCATCGAAGGTATTAAAGTTAAAGATCAAGTAGAAGGTGAGAGGGTGTACATGAGCTGGAGAGAGTTTGCGAGTGAGAAATTCTTTGAAGATGTTGAAAAGATGTTTGAGCTCATGCAGAAGAGGTCGAGATGATATGGCAGTCATTATGCGGTTGCAGTACAGACCGACGTGCCCAAGATGCGATGAATTACTCGAAATGCTCATTGAGATATCAGCAAGGACAGGAATACAGTTCATTCCTGAAATGGTTGGAGCAGAACTCGAAACACATGCTGTTTTCGATGAGGTTCGCAAGACGTATTCAGAGGAATGGATCAAAGGTTTTGGAACGGATAAACAGAAAAAATTATATGAAAAGGCGAAAACATTATTTAAGTACTTGGAAGAGTCCTCTACAGTTCCGGTTCTGGTTTTGGAATGGGATGATGGTGGAAAGAGACGTCAGCTTGTAATAAAAGGCTTTCTGAAGGAAGGTTCAGATACAGCTATAAAAAATTTAATATATGTAATTAGCAGAATAGCGAAGAGGAGTTATGCTTGACGAAAAACTCATCACAAACAACATCTGTTGCGGTGGGAGTGGGATTGCACTTGTTTACTGCTGTTCTACTGTGAAAGATTGTAAGTTGCGTGATAAAGTGCTGTATGAGCTCGGAATATCGAAAGACATGTTTACGAAAATCAAAGAGAAGTATACAATCAAAGCAGATGTTTGTTTCGGGGATTTAGCATACTGCTGTTCTCTTGAAAAAGATTGCAGAAAGAGAGATAGAGCGCTGAAAAAGCTCGGGATGGATAGAAGAAGTTATATTGAATACAAGCGCAAAATCGCGGAGGAACTTTACTCTATTGCTGGTGAGAAGCTGTTCTTTGTCAAGGCTCTGCACACATATGTTGCAAACATTCTCGACATCGACTCTAGGGAAGAGTTCAGGATGATACTGCTTGGGGACGGTGAAACATTCAGAGCTCTATTTTCTGAAACACTCGATAGCGTGAAAATTGCGGAAGGAAAGATTTTGTGTGTTTACTTAACAAAAAAGGAACTTGAACGTTTGATTGAGCTTAGCAGAGAAAACGGACAGAGTTTAACAAAGTTTGTGAGAGGAATTCTATCATCATATTTGCGTTAACAGTTAACAGCTAACATAGGAGTAGTAGCTACTACCTGCATCATTCTTTTCTTCGCTCCTTCGCTCGACAAAAAGCTTAAATACTTATAGATATTATATTTTAATGGTGATGTGAAATGGCGGAAATCGGAAGCGGAATGGAGGCTGTTAGGGGTTTTGCTAGAAGATGCCTCGATGCGGGGGGAATTCCGGTATTCAGAACGAGGTTTGGAGGAAAGAGACTCGAAGGGAATGCAGTAATAGCGTCGTGCTGGGGCAAGGGAGATGTTGTTAAAGGTGGAAAGATATTAAACGTCCCAAGCGACGTTATCGATAAAATGGAAAAAACTCGCGGAGACTACAAATGGATTTTGGGTATATAATCTTTTAATCTTTTAAAACTTTCTTTTTTATTTTGTTTTCTTCTGCTTCAGGAGAAATATTTATATTGCATTAGGTTAATTTTATTATGATGAAGTACATAAAGGTTCTGATTTATTTCGCTGTTGTGGTAGGAGCAATCTGTATCGGGATAATCAGCACAGCTGAAGCTCAGGACTATGCAACAATTCCTCTTCCAGTATGGAATGTGACGCACAATACTTATACAGCGCTTTTTATAGGTGAAGAGCAATTAGTTGTTTTCACGTCGCACGGAGATATTGATCTCGGTTACAAATACATTTCAGTTTATCCAGGCTCAACTGCATACATATACAGCATAAACGGAACCCAGCTCAGAACACTTGGCACAGGTACATATTCTCTGTCAAATTATGTAAAAATCTGGGATAGGAGCGGGTTCTTCTCTGGTAATGGCAGGTATTTGCTTGAAGATCCACAGTACTACGGTACTGGGGCAAAGGTCGTGGACTTAGTCATGCAAGTAACACGAGAGATCAATTTTACCGGGACAGCGGGGTCAACTTATTACTATCCTGCACAGCTCGACTACTATGCACAGTATCTTGCGATAGGCGAGGGGAATGGTTACACATCTGGCAGATTACTTCTATTTAAATTCAACGGGACAGGGTATAACGTTATCTGGAATTCTACTGTAATTGGGGACATTAGAAGGCTGGCAATGACGCTCGATGCGAAATATATTGTCTATGGTGCTCTTGGACATCCGCGCTTATATATTGCGGAGAGAAAGGATGATGACACGGTATCAGTCATAGCGAATATCACCCTCGCTGGAGGGGTTGGAGCTCTCACGATCACAGATCTCTGGAAAATCGGATACATTCTCGTCGGTACGGACAACGGGCATATCTACATCTTTGATGCAAAGTACAAAGGCACGCCGAGCAGTCCATATCTTGTGATACATATAAACAACTCAACTTACCCGCAAGGAACGGGAACAACGGGCAGATTCTACAATCCGTTTTACAACCGCTACAATCCTCCAGAGAGCATCAGGCTCGTTGCATTCAGCACCAATACAGATCCGCGTGTTTCGATAATTGTTGACGTACATAACAAAACATTCTGGAGGTATTCTGCATCGGGAGTAGGTTCTGCAACTGCAATAAGCCTGCGGGGCAACTATCTATTTGTAGGAAGAACGCTTTTCACAACTGTTCTCCCCGACGTGCAGAGCGGAAATCCTCGCATTAGATTTACCGGTACGACGTACTTCAACTATGCAGAGAGACCGTACGAGCTCTCACAACCGATTGTGATAAATGCAGACAGCAGAGACTATCACGTTTACTTCACAGGCGGTCAGGTAAAGCTCACCGGAGTTGTGTCTGTTTCGAGACCATCACAGCTGATAACAGATCAGAATATACGGGAGGGCAAGTTTGGCGTGATGTTGCAGAGGGGGCTGATAAAATACGAAAAATTCATGACGCAGTCAGGCACGGTTGAGAACCCATCTCTGAACCAGCTTACAGAAAGGACGATCAGCTACAGGGCGACGCACAAACTGCAGAGCTTAATTTACGCTGACTGGCTCGGAATATCACATGGTAGCATCGTTGATAGCGGGATAGTTGTGAAAGTTCCAATAGACACACCAGTAAGCCCGTTTGAAAAAATAAACTTTACAGCAGACATGGCAATCGTTGGAATTGCAGAAAGCAAGGATATACTCGGTCGTGTAACATCTGTGAGCGGATTAGAGCTGATATCCGGAACGGTATCGGAAGCTGTGGCATATAATCTACTCAAATCAACCGGGCTTGGATACGATGAACTCTACGGAGTGATCCGGCAGGGATCATCATCGTTTGCGAGGCTCGGCGGGGCGGCTCTTAGCGCAGTGGGCGCATTTTTGATAGTCGACGGCGTCATTGGGCTATACACGGAATACAGCGCTACACAGAGCTTCAAGGTCGCTGTGATGAATGTTCCAGTAATCGAGGACACAAGCACGGGACTAAAGTATGCAGTCGTTGTCGTCGTCATTCCTGAGAACGAGCAAACGAGGGCAAGCAAATACACAGACTACATTTCAGACTATCTCAAGGCTACAGGCGTCTCGAAGGTTCACACGTATTTCGTTTTCTGGGGCAAAGACTGGAACGAATATCAAAACAGGCTGAAGAGCGTGAATTTGCCTGAATTGAACTATGCACAGCTCGTTGAATTCGCGGTGGCAAACTGGGGTGTGGAAGTCAAGAATCTCAGAATAAAAGAGTTCAACATCTTGATTGGAGGGATAACGACAGGTTCAGCATCCTTGTTTGACTGGCTATTCGGCGGTGTATCGGTTCCGTTTGCAATAGTCGTGTACGGACAGGGAATTGAAGCCGTCGGCGTTACGAGATCTTTCGCAACGACCGATCCAGGTGAAATCGTAACACTGATCTCGAGCGTGAAAATAAACGATGTAACATACACCCTTTCTCCGGCGACAAATGGAGCAATAACGCAGTTCATGCTTCCAATCGGTGTGAACAAACTTGTGATCTCTTTTGACTCTCCCTACATGGCAACGCTCAGAGTCGATATGAATGTCATCATCAAGAAAGATTTCACGCTTGTGAGGCCAGGAGTCTACAGCGTGGGCCTCCACTATAACTGGTCTGCCGCAACTGGTGACGTTCTAATCAGGGTGGACAAAATAGAACTCATCGATATGCCCGCTCCTGCAACGTACATAGAAAGGAGTTTCATCTACAAGTACGGAATGTTCACACACGACGTTACGAAAGCATTCGAGCTTACATCTTCTTCGGGAGGAAAATACTACTACGTGACTATTGCAAACACAACGTTCCTCGATCCGGCGAACGGGGCAACAATGCAACCGTGCAAGACATACCAGTTCAAATACTACACAATTCCAAAAGAGCAGGTTGGAAATGCTTGGTTGAGAGTGTACTTCAACGGTACGCTTCCAACAAGCACAATTCCAAGACAGGCAACAATTATTGTCGGTAGCACGGGCGTTTCGCAGACTGTAACTGTGAAATCAACTGTCTCTGTTGTAAGAGAGTCTCAAGGGCCGACTTTCGTGACGGAAAAGACTGGAACAAAGACGTTTACAAGATCAGTTCCGAAAAACAGCAATGTTACAATCGAATACGACATACAGGACTACGTTGCAAAAGCGATTGAAATCGCGAGGCAGGGCAACACATCATTCGTTGTACTTTCTGCGGAGATAATAGACGCGGAAGTGAATGAGCTGAAGAATGATGATTATGACAAAGTTGTGTGGTACCCTCCTCCGACGGTTGTAACGAATAAAACAGTTGCATTTGCCGTGAACGTGCTGGATGCGGTAACACATTCTCAACTTGATGCTATTGTGGTATTGAAAGACTCGAACGGCGTAGTTTATGATTCTAAACAGACAGTAAACGGATGGGCAAACTTTACAGTATATACAGGTCTCTACTATATTGTCATTGAAAAGCAAGGATACAGACAGTACAATGCAAGCGTAAACGTTTACGATAATATGACTCATACAGCATATCTTGTTCCTGAAAGTGTTTCTTTCCCAATCGAGGGAAGGAACGTGACACTTGCGGTCGGGGTGTATGATGCAATCTCAGGAGATCCGCTAGCGAATGCGAGCGTAACAGTTGATTCGACGTCGAAGCTTACAAGCGTGACGGGATTTGCGAATTTTACTGTAAAAACTGGATACGTTACAGTAAACGTTACGCGTAGCGGATACATACCGCACGAAAGCACGATTTATGTTTACGACAACATGACGTACAATGTAGCACTGATTCCTGAATCTGCGCAGAACTACGTCACGCTCACAGTCAAAGCAGAGTACAGCGATGGAAGTGTTGCAAGCAATGTTGTGATAAGAATAAAGAACAGCACGAGCGGTGTACTGTACTTCTATGGGGAGACGAACGGGCTTGGGCTTGTAATTGCCACGATCCCGAGAAACCACTTGGTAACAGTAAATGCGACGAAGAACAGCTGGACTGAAGAGAAAAACGTTCTTGCAGACAGTAACAAGACAGTCAAGTTTGTGATCACGACATCTCCTCCCGAGCCGCCACTACATGCGCTTATTTCTGCAGTTGTGCAGTATCTCGATGGAGCACCTCTACAGGGAGCAAGTGTAATTCTGAAGGATAACATAACTCAGGAAATAATTCAAAACGCAACTACGGATGGTTCAGGTTACGCGAGGTTTATCGTTCCGATGTACCGTATCGTGGATATATGCGCGAGCTATGGTACAAAAGAGATTGTTCCGGCTTGCTACTACAGAGAAACTGTGAACTTCTCATCTAAGCTGTACATGTTTCTCGTAAACGAGACTTCAACGCTGTTCAGGGCAGAAGTAGGACTGCAGAACATCACAATCACGATTCATAGAGGTCAGGGATGGTACTACGGAAACGTTTCTCATTTAGTGATTGCGGAGGTTTATACAAATATTGATCAGAAAATAACGCTCTACATAAGACTGTTCGATCCTGCGACAAACAGAACAATCGCTGAAAAAACAGTAACCAATAGAGATATTGTTAGAGGGCTAAATGCGATCTGGACATGGCTTGAAGTAAACGTCACAGGAAACGCGACGGATGTGCAGATCTACGGAAAAATAACAGCATACCAGTACGATACTGATTTGAGAAATAACGAACTCTACGGGAACATCGTGACGCTCAAGCCTTTCCTTGACATGTATCCAGCAATCACATGGAGGCCGGTAAAGCAGAAGGTAGATACAGCGATTTTGCCCGGGGACGTAATTGAGATCAGCATCGCTTATGTGATTCCTGCTGGGGGGATAAAGGACATCGACATCAGGCATAGTGTGAAGAGCTTGAATCTCTACAAGAAAGACTTTGATCAGATCGAGGGCCGCGAGATGAAGGTCAGCACGCTACAGCCTACGACGATTTACAGAAACTTCACAATCATCGTCCCGTTCACAAACAAGATAATCGTGAACGCAAGCATAGCACACCCGCTTGAAGATAACGCCCTGAACAACGAGATGTCTCTTGAAATACCTGTGTTTGAAGATACTGAAGCTGTGAGAGCGGATGTTCCGCTATTAGTCAAAGCGAACGAGCCTCAGAAGATTAAGGTCATATTGAAGAGCAACGCGATCAACTTCAACTACAGAATCTCCGTTGTAAAAGGCTCAGATGTGATAGGGTATACGGACTTCAAGATAACCGAGCCGGATATGGCTGTAGAAGTTGAGGTAACGCCTGTGCTTACGGGAGGCAAATTCTACGAAACGCAGACGTGGACAATTACCTTGATGGGATACGACTTCTACGATGCAAACAACGAAATTAAAGTCACTGTTACGGTCTGGGGGCTTCCATGGTGGATTTTCTTGGTTTTACTGGCAATAATAGTTCTGATAGTTCTGCTGTTGATCAAAAAGTTACTGTTCACGATCAGGATGTTCGGCGATGGAGAGTACAAATTCTTCAGAAGACTCGATAGAGGCGACGGATCTGGAGGAGAAATGAGGTTGCAGATGAGAATTAAGCAAGTTGAGAGAGAAGCAGAGAAATTCAAATTCTTCAGAAGAGTGAGGTAACTAATTTTTTACTTTTTTACCTAGTAAAATACCTACGAAAAGAATAAATAGTTTATTTTTTTATATTCGATATGGGATGGGGAGAAAGAGCGACTGTGCTGGTAGCGATGCTGGTTTTTATTTTCCTTATGATGCCGATACCGGTATCAGCGTTTCTACCCGGCTGGGCTTACTACAGAGAAATAACGATCACGAACAACATAAATCAAGCTCTAACGGACTATCAGGTCGTCATAACCCTCGATACGCAGGCATTGATAGCGCAGGGAAAGATGAGAAGCGACTGTGGCGATATCCGCGTTACAGATTTGAACGGCAATCAATTGCCTTACTGGGTCAGAAACTGCAGTCAGGTAAATACTGAGATCTGGACCAAGATTCCAAGCATTCCGGCAAATAATCAGACAAAAATACTTCTCTGGTATGGGAATCTGGGCGCGACAAGTCAATCGAACGGTGAAGCAGTTTTCGAGTGGTTTGATGATGCTTCAACTAATAAGTCATCGAGTTATGTGTTTAGAGATTCATATAATTCAGGAAATCCATGCTCATTCAGCTATGATTCGACAAATAAAAGATATACAATCAGTACAAGTAACGACCACTGCGCTTTAACGGTTGCAAATAGAGTTCTCTCGAATGCCGAAATCGAAATTAACTTCATCACACCCGGCTCTATTACAAGCAATTACCAGTTTGGCGCTGTGGTTCGCTACAGTTCCAGCGGATTATATTTTGGTAGAGCAGAGACCCCCCACTCACCCGACCGTTTGGTTTGGTACTATGAATCAAATCCACCGAACACAGCTCCAACTCACTTAATCTACACGTCTTTCAGTGGTGATGTTATATCCACAAATGCACAGTATAGATTCATCGCCAGAGCATATGGCACAAACTTATATGCCTGGACTTCACTGGAAAACAAATCACTGACTACAAGCCACACGGCGCTGAGTTCTGGAGAATATGGTATTTACTTCGCATATCTTCCAGCATCAATTTACTTCAATTTTGTGAAGATAAGAAAATACGTCGATCCCGAGCCGAGCGTTGCCGTTGGAAGCGAAAGAGTAAGTATTTTTCTAGATTATGTTTTGCTCACCAGAACAGCAACGGGCTACAGTGTTAGTTTTTCGGTAAACAATTCATTGCCAAATGCAACCGTGACAGCGAACATCTACTACAGGACTCAACCAAATACCAGTTTCTCACTCCATGGAAACATGAGCGTAACAATTGGAAACTACAGCTACAATTTAAACGTCAATGTAGATGCGATTGAAGTGAAGGTCGATCTCGTTGTGAATAATATCATAACCGACTCGAAGACAGTTTTATACGACAGCATACCGCCGGCTGTCAGCAGTATAACCATATCCACAACGACGACAAGCATAATAGTGAATGCAACGCTTTCAGACAACTGGTTCATTGTAAAATACAGAATACTGCTCAACAATAAAACCATGATCGACAAAAACATAACGCCAGTCAGCATAGCGAATATTTCTGAGAGTATTTCGATCAACGAAACTGTTGCCGTCAACGTTGTGGAAGTAATTGCATACGATATTATGAATAACTCAAACTCAAACTCAACAAACTTTATTCTGCTTCTGAGAATGAAAATATACGACGAATTTTCTGGAGCAGAACTTTTGAACTGCTCTTTCAGTGCGCTAGAAATTAATCAAGACTACAGCTTAGGAAACGAGTGGATAAACAACACACCAAGCTTTCAGCCAAATAAAAAATACTACGTTCTCTTTTCCTGTCCGAACTACTATCCTCGAGCACAGATATTCGAA
>Ga0105156_1000073_pt1 | contig 14406 bp, 12 predicted proteins | sample SSWtaG_3_FD_89673 | JGI IMG/M metagenome (GOLD analysis project Ga0105156, IMG submission 89673) | Hot spring microbial communities from Sandy's Spring West, USA to study Microbial Dark Matter (Phase II) - SSWTFFsm_matched | ecosystem: Environmental > Aquatic > Thermal springs > Hot (42-90C) ...
GTACGGGGTATGCCGGGGGGAGCGGCGAAATGCTGTAATCCCCGGTAGACCACCCGAGGCGAAGGCGCCGTACTATCCCACACCCGACGGTGAGGGCCGAAAGCTGGGGGATCAAATGGGATTAGAGACCCCAGTAGTCCCAGCTGTCAACGCTGCGGGCTACCTGCTGGCCGGACCTAGAGTCCGGTCGGTGGGGAAGGGAAGCCGTTAAGCCCGCCGCCTGGGGAGTACGGCCGCAAGGCTGAAACTTAAAGGAATAGGCGGGGGGGCACACAAGGGGTGGGGTGTGCGGTTTAATGGGACTCAACACCGGAAACCTTACCGGGGGCGACAGCAGGATGAAGGTCAGGCTGAAGACCTTACCCGACACGCTGAGAGGAGGTGCATGGCTGCCGTCAGCTCGTGCCGCGAGGTGTCCTGTTAAGTCAGGAAACGAGCGCGACCCGTGCCCGCAGTTATACTTCGGATAAATTTTATCCGGAGTGTTCTGCGGGGACTGCCGGCGAAAGCCGGAGGAAGGCGCGGGCGACGGCAAGTCTGCATGCCCCGAATCCCCCGGGCTACACGCGCGCAACAATGGGCGGGACAATGGGTTCCGACCCCGAAAGGGGAAGGCAATCCCAGAAACCCGCTCTCAGTCCAGATTGCGGGCTGCAACTCGCCCGCATGACGGTGGAATCCCTAGTAATCGGGGGTCACTATTCCCCCGGTGAATACGTCCCTGCCCCTTGCACTCACCGCCCGTCAAGCCAACCGAGTCGCTCTCTAGTGAGGCCTACGGAGTCCGTAGGTCGAACTGGAGAGCGGCGAGGGGGGCTAAGTCGTCACAAGGTAGCCGTAGGGGAACCTGCGGCTGGATCTAGTTAAATCTCCGGCATATCCCCAAAATCAAATTTAAATATAACTTAAGAGAATAAGATTATGTTTGAGATAAAGTATAGAGATGTTGCTGGTAGAATTGGATATTTAAAAGTAAATAATAAGAAATTAGAAACTCCATTAATTCTTCCAGTTATTAATCCAAATAACTTAATTATAACTCCGGAAGAAATGAGAAAATATAATATTAAGGCAATAATGACAAATGCATATATTTTATATAAGAAGAAATTTTATGGAGATATACATGAGTTTTTAAAATTTGATGGTATTATAGAAACAGATTCTGGATCATATCAAATGTTACATTATAAAAAAGATCTAGAAGTAACAAACAAAGAAATAATAGAATATCAAATAAATATAAATTCAGATATAATAAATGTTCTAGATATACCTACAGATATTGATAAAAGTCATGAAGAAGCCGAGAAAGAGTTATATTTAACTATTGAAAGGATAAAAGAAGGTATTGATTTAAAAGGAAATAAATTAATAAATGGAGCAGTTCAAGGTGGAATATATTTGGATTTAAGAAGAAAAGCTGCTGAGGAAGTATCTAGACTTAATGTAGATATCTTTGCTATGGGAACAATAGTACCATATATGATAAAATATAAATTTGATAAATTGTTCGAAAATATACTAGAATCTAGGATAATTTTACCATTAAATAAACCTGTACACTTATTTGGGTTGGGTCATACTATAATTCTTCCACTAGCTGTTTCTATTGGTGCTGATATATTTGATTCTGCATCTTATGTCTTGTTTGCAAAAGATTTAAGGATAATAACTCCTTTTGGAACTTTCAGATATGAAGAATCTTCTAATATATTTTTAGAAACTAAGAAAGGTATGTTCCATTTAGAGGAAATAAAAGATTATAGTAAAGAAGAAAAAATTAAAATAATAGCTGAGAATAATTTATATCAATTAATAAAAGAAATAGAATTAATAAAAGATGCGATAAAGAATCAATATTTGATGGATTTGGTTTTGATAAAAGCTCATTCTCATTATTCTGTTTATAAAGCAACAAAGTTGGTATTGGAGAAGTATTATAACTATTTAAAGATGTTAGATCCTGTTAGAAAAAGGTCTGGAATAATATATAGTGGAGATCTAACTGAAATAAGAATAGATGTAAAAAAAGCAATTGAAAGATTGAAAGAGAGGGTAGATCCTAAGGATGTAGAATATATATATGATTATGTATTTCCATTTAATTCCTATAAAAATATAAAATGAACATTTATGAAAGATATGTAAAAAGAGATATTAGAAATTCTAAAAAATTTAAAAGGAGCGAAGAGATAAATATAATAGCTCTAAGATCAAACTCTAAAGATTTTGTTATAGATATAATAAAAAAAATTGATAAAAAGAATAATATGAATTTTAAATTAAATATTCAAGAATATAAATATATAGAAGATGTTCCAATAAAAGATGACATAATATATATAATACCAATAGAAGCTGTTTTTCTATCTTTTTTAGTTTATAATTATATCAGTAAAGAAAATTATAAGTATTTGATAAAAAAGAAATTCAAGAATTCATATAATATAGCATATAATGTTTCAGAATATTATATTTCTAAAATTAATAATAAAAAAGAATATTATTTTACAAGAGAATATGCTGATATTTTATCTTTTATATATAAGATTATATCTTTAAAGGAGAAATATGTATTTGGCATGAAAAACTTTTTAGAATATTTTTCGAAGTATTATTTATAAGTATATTCTCGTTATTAATTAATAATGCCTGTATTTATGTTAAGGGGATACTCTCTAGAAGAATTGCAAAAGATGAGTATTGAAGAATTTGCAAAAAAAGTTGCAGATGCAAGGGTTAGAAGGACTTTAATAAGGAGATTAAAGCTAGGTTTTCCTCCAGAATGGGAAAACTTTTATAATAAATGTAAGTTACAGAAGGAAGGTAAATATAATAAGCCAGTGAAGACCCATGCAAGAGAAATCGTTATACTACCATTTATGGTTGGATGTAAAGTTGCTGTTTATAATGGAAAAGAATTTGTAGAATTTACTATAAGAGAAGAAATGATTGGTAGGAGATTAGGAGAATTCGTATTTACAACAAAGAAAGTACAGCACTCAGCTCCAGGTATTGGAGCTTCTAAATCATCTAAATTCTTAAAGGCTAGTAAGTAAATTTATATTTTTCCAATATCTAATATAGAAATACCTATATTTTTTGGAGATATAGGTATTATTACTTTAAATAATATGATTACTAAAAATAGGAAGATTAAAATATATTTAGCACCTGCTTTATAGGAATTTTCATACATTTTACCCATCGCTAGACCTGCAAAGATTGCTTGTATTATAGATAAATGGTACATAAGCAAAGATATAAATTCTATATTCACCTTATTTTCTTGTCCAGGGATAGAAATCTGTAAGAAAGGTAATAAGAATATATTGAATGTATATACTATACCTAAAAAGAATATAAACACTAGATATGAATGTATTATATTTTCATGAATTTCTGCTCTTTTCTTTTCTTTTATTTTATTTATTTCTAGGTAGCTATTTATATTTGCTTCTATACTTTCTTCTAATTTCCCACCACTTTCATAAATATCTAAAATTGTTTTTATATATCTTTTTATTGTTGGATTTTCACTTTCTTCTGCAAAAGAAATTAAAGAATCTTTTAACCCAATGCCCCAATCTAATTTAGCTGATAGATTGTTTATTAGTGGTTGTAACCTTTTATAACCAGACTTTTCTATTTGTTTTATAGCTACTGATATAGGTAAGCCAGATTTTAATAATTGCGCAAGATCTAATAGAAATCTTGTAAATTCTTCTTCCGTCTCCTTATGGATTTTGTTTAATATTTCTTGGTATAATAAATAAGGTATTAATGATATAGAAAAAGAAGATATTATAGAATCACTTATTGGATTTTTCAAAATAAAATAAAAAATATTAAATAGAATTACAAATAAGATTATTACTATATATTCTATTTTTAGTTTCATAGTCTAGAAATTCTACCAAATACAAATAATGAGCCTACATTTATAATTGGTAATATTATGTATACAGCTATTGCCAAAAAAGTAGAAATATCTATACTATATGCTTGTTGTAATATACTTGTTAGCATTATTCCCATAGATATCAAAATCATTGGGATTGTAAGTACCATTCCTACGTATAAATCTGAAAAAGTTTTCATTATCTGACCCAACTTTTCCAGATAACTTTGATAATTTATCATCACATTTTGCGCATAAACAACCAAAAATTCTGATATTTTTCTACCAGATATTATTGTTAATTTTAACTCATCTAAAAATTCTCTTAAATCATTTGATATTGTTTGATCTTTTAAATTATCTATAGCATCTGTTAAACTTAAACCAAACTCTAACATTTGATATAATTTGTGAAATTCTTTTGATAAATATCCGTATTCTGTAGTTTCTGCTATAATTTTTATTATATATTTTATTTCTATTCCAGATTGAGCTAAAGATGCCATATGTATTACTACATATGGAAGATTAGATCTAATGTTATATATTACTTCTTTTTTCTTTTCGTTAATATAAACATAAATAATTCCTATCAAGGCAGCAATAATTATCAAACCGGAAAAAAATGCAAAAATATTAGTATAATACAAAGACAAAAAAATTGAAATTTGTATTAATACCAAAAGTAAAAATAATACTAGAGATAAAAATGATGAAGGATCAATATCTATATAAGAATTTTTTAAATTTTCTCTTATTATATAATATAGTTGTGGATATCTATCCAGAATATTTTTAGAGAAATTATAAAAAATCTTGTTAGACAAGCTAATTATATAATCCTTTATTTCTGAAATAAAATTTATATCATTATTGATTTTTTTTATTGGCCTTTTATTTATCTTTATTTCTTCTTTTTTATATTTCTTTTTTTGTTCTTCTTCTATAAACTTTTTTATAAGAGAGTATTTTTTCTCAAAAATTATGTTTTTTTCTATTTCTTTAACTTTTTTGTCATAAGTTTCTATGATATTTTTGTATTCTATTACTTTTTGTATGTTTTGATTATTTGTATTAGAATTGTTTTCTAAGAATTTTAAAGTTAAATTTAAGTTATGCAATATATCTGAAACTTTTAGTAGATAATCTAGTTTTTTAAAATTTAGTTCTCTTATTTCTAAATCTATGGCTCTGATATTTCTTTTATATTCTTTTTCATTTAAGTATCCATTCATGTACAATTTTTCTATATTTTTTTTCCACGTATCTTTTTCTTCTATCGATTTATCTATATACTCTACTCTTTTTAAGAGTTTATTTACCTTATTAAGTTCTTCATCTACTCTTTTTAGTATCTCTATATCTATCATTACTATAATTTATATGAACTTACGTATATAATAGTCTTATCATGTTTAAAATAAATCTATATACAGAAAAGAGATTGAATTTGGAAAGACCCACAGACTTGACATCACTGAATATAGTTTATCCTCTTATAGAACCATATGCTTATGCACACATATATTTTGATAAAAATACTTCTAATATAATTTATGAAGTAGTAGAACCACCTTTAAATGAAAAAGAAAAAGAAATATATAATATTGTATCTTCAGAAATTAAACATTTACTAATTATAAAACTATCTGAATTAAAAGATATAAACCAAGTAATATCTTATTTAGAAAGGTTGTATAATTTTATTTTATCGGAGTATGGTATTAAAATAAATGATGAAAATTCTTATAATAGAATTTTTTATTACATTTTTAGGGATATATATGGATATTATAAAATAGAACCGTTGATGAGAGATCCTTATATAGAAGATATAGAATGTTCTGGATCTAATATTCCTGTTTTTGTAGTTCATAGGATATTTGGAAATTTAAAAACAAACATTGTATTAAATGAAGAAGAGATAATAAATATAATAGAAAAGTTTACTTTAAGGGCAGGTAAGCATATATCGTATGCAGAACCATTATTAGATGCAACATTACCAGATGGATCTAGAATTAATGCTACTTATTCTAAAGATATTACAACAAGAGGTCCAACATTTACTATTAGAAAATTTAGAGATATTCCTTGGAGTCCTATAGAATTAATTAAGATTAATACAGCAATTCCAGAAATATTTGCTTATTTATGGTTAGCAGTGGAATATAAAAAGAATATAATAATAATTGGAGGTACAGCTTCTGGAAAGACAACTTTCTTGAATGCAATTTCTATGTTTATACCACACAATGCTAGAGTAGTATCTATAGAAGATACAAGAGAAATAAAGTTATATCATCCAAATTGGATACCTTCTGTAGTTAGATCTTCTTCTTCTATGGTAGATGAAATTTCTATGTTTGATTTACTAAAATTATCTTTTAGACAAAGGCCAGATTATGTTATTGTTGGTGAAGTAAGAGGAGAAGAGGCTTATGTAATGTTTCAGGGGATGGCTTCTGGACATGCAGCTTTATCTACTATGCATTCTACAGATGTAAAATCTTTAATAAATAGATTAGTTTCTCCTCCTATTAATTTATCAAAATATTTGGTAGAGCTGTTAAATGTTGTCATAATAATGAGACACGATGTATCTTTTGGAAAAAATTTTAGAAGAGTTGGTGAAATAGATGAAATAATACGTTATAATAAATATAATAGGGTTTTTGTTTGGGATGCCTTCAAAAAAAGGTATATATTTAATAAGAAATCTTATTTACTCTATAAAATATCTAAAGAATATGGTATAAAATATTCAGAGCTATATAAAGAATTAATAATAAGATCTAAGCTGCTTAGAAGATTATTAGATCTTGGTGTATATGATTATGAGACCTTTTCTCAAATTGTAAATATGTATTATTTAAATAAAGAAGAAGTTTTGAGAACATACAAAATAGAATTCTAATAACAATAAAAATTAATTTGATCTGGGGTAAAAGGGTCTATATACCCCACGGGTTTTTCGGACGGCCCGCTGAACTCCTCGGTTTCCCTCGGAGCTTACACGGCCGTCTTAAGTCGGGTCTTCTACCCGAACCCTTAACGGCCGCCTATTTTCGGGGTGGGCTTCGCCCTTAGATGCTTTCAGGGCTTATCCCTTGGGGCGTGGCTGCCGGGCCTGCCCTTATCGGACAGCCCGTCGACTAGAGGCCCCGACCCGCCGTTCCTTTCGTACTAGGCGGATCTTCCCCTCAGGCGGCCGGCACTTCCGACAGTTATAACCGAACTGCCTCGCGGCGTTCTGAACCCATCTCACGATCCCCTTTAATGGGTGGGCACCCCCACCCTTGGCGGCTTCTGCACCGCCAGGATGGGGAGAGACGACAACGATGTCGCAAACCGCGGGGTCGATGGGGGCTCTCGCCCGCGACGGCGCTGTTACCCCCGGAGTAGCTTTTCCGCCAGCCCGTACCCCCACCAATGGGAGTACGGGGTTCGCTAGGCCCGGGTTTCCCCCCTGCACCCCTTGATGGTCGGGGTGCAGTCAGGCCGGCTTTTGGCCTTGTCCTCCACGGCGGATTTCTGTCCCGCCTGAGCCGACCTTATGGACCCCGCCGATATCTTTTCGGCGAGGTGCCGCCCCAGCCAAACCGCCCACCTGCCGCTGTCCCTTAACGGTTAGCCCTGAGAAGCCCAGAGGCGGGTGTTGCATTGGTGCATCTTCCCGACCTAGCGGCCAGGATTCATTGCTCCCCGCTACGCTACACACCAGGCCCCTCAGGGCAACAGCAGGCTGCGGTTAAGCTTCACGGGGTCCTTCTTACCCATCGGAAGTCCCTGGCCTTCTCACCAGGATAGCTTTTCAGGGGGAACCGGCCCGGGACAGTGACGGGCTAGTTACACCGTTCGCAGAGCCAGCATTTAACTGGCAAGGCATTACGCTACCTTAAGAGGGTCAGAGTTACCCCCGCCGTTTACCGGTCCTTAGCCCCCTTGAACGGGGGGTTCAGATACCGGCACTGGGCAGGTGTCGCCCCCAGTACTCACCCTTTCGGGCTAGCTGGGAGCTATGTCTTTGATAAACAGTCCGCCCGTCCTTGTCACTGCGGCCTGCGGTTTGCACAACCGCAGGCACCCCTTCTCCCGAAGTTACGGGGCTAATTTGCCGAGTTCCCTGGGCCGGCTTAACCCCCACGGCCTTAGGCTTTTCACCCAGCCCACCAATACTGGACTTAGTACGATCGCCCCGGATCGGCCTTCTTTCCCTTTTCATAGCCACCTGGCATCGGCTGACCCTTTCGGGCCATCAGGGTTTAAGCCGGTTCTCGCCATGACGGCACTCCCCGGCTTTATCCCCCTTGGCAGGGTAGTGGAATTTTACTCCCACCCCCTGTCAGCCTAGCCAGATGGGTCGGGAAAGAAGGTTGCGTTGCCGCGTCTACCGGGGCGGTGGGGGAATATTAACCCCCTTCCCTATTCCCTAGACTCCTCTCGGAGTCTAGGTTAGGATCGACTAACCCCAGGCTGATTTTCAGTGCCTGGGAAACCTACAGGCTTTCGGCCGATGGGAGTCTCACCCATCTCATTCTTACTACCGCGGGGATTTTCATTCCTGGCGGCTCCAGGCCCCCTTTCAGGGACCCTTCTAGGCCACCAGGACGCCCGCCTACCTCACGCCAGACAAAGTCTGGCGGACTGAGGTATCGGCGGCCGGTTTAGACCCGTCCGTTTTCGGAGCCTTTCCCCTCGCCGGGTGAGTTGTTACACACTCCTTAGATGATAGCTACTTCTAGGCCCACATCCCCGGTGTCTATGGGGAAAGACCCCTTCAACGTCACTTAACCGGCACTTTGGGGCCTTAACCTCAGTCTCGGTTGTTCCCGTCTCGGAGTTGCGGCTTTCCCGCAACCCCCGTCTCCCGGGTTACGGATCCCTCGGCTTCGGAGTTGGACTCCGTAAGGAAACCCTTACGGAATCCGTGGCTCTACACCGAGGGAATCCTACCCGAGGCTTGACTGGGGCCAATTTCGGCGGGGACCGGCTATAACCGGGCCCGATTGGCTTTTCACCTCTATTCCGAGGTCATGGGAGGAGTCATCTCCACCCCTTCGGGCCTCCACGGATACCCGCTTCACCCTACCTCGGAATAGATCGCCCGGCTTCCGGTCATACCCGAGTGACTTGCCGCCTTTATGGGACGGTCTCCCTCGGAAACCCTGCGGAGACTCGGTTTCCCTACGGCTTCGGCATAAGCCTTAACCTCGCCACTCGGGTAAACTCCCCCGCGAATTCTTCGACACTCACGGTAGAACCGGATAGCAGGGTATATACTACTCATCTGTCGCCAGATTTTCGTATATACCCTGCTTAACCGGCCCTACCAGACCATCCCCGTCCGGTTTCAGGCTCTTTTCACTCCCTATCACGGGTTCTTTTCACATTTCGGTCGCCCTACTAGTTCGCTATCGGACTCGGGGAGTATTTAGCTTTGGGAGTTGGTTTCTCCCATCTTCCCGGCGGAAATTCAACCGCCGGTACTCTGGGAGTGGGGAATTCCCACAAATAAATACCCTACGGGGCTGTCACCCTCTATGGCCCCGGACTTCCACCGGAGTTCGGGTATTTATTTGTGGGAAAGCCCCCATCCCAAAACCCCACATTTCCTACGGATTACTCCGTAGGATTCAGTTTAAGCTCTTCCCCGTTCGGTCGCCCCTACTAGGGGAATCACTTTTGTTTTCTTTTCCTGCGGGTACTAGGATGTTTCCCTTCCCCGCGTTCCCCTCCCTTACGGGATATAACGGGATATCCCATTCGGGGATCCCGGGATCAACGGTTGCATGCACCTACCCCGGGCTTTTGGCAGCTTGCCGCCCCCTTCTTCGGCTCCCGAGCCTATGCATCCACCGGACGGGTTATTGGGGTATATAGACCCCTTTACCCCTTCATCTTTTAATCAGGATCCCTCTCTTATGATTGCATAAGAGAGGTCATTATATGAATATATCACTAATACAATGGCAAAATTTAAAAATTAAATATCGAGAATTTTTATAAAGAGTTATGCCATAATATAAATTTTAATGAAGAAAGATGAAGACTTTTCAGAATGGTATAACAATATTATAAGAGATACTAAAATAATTGATGATAGATATCCTATAAAAGGAATGCCTGTTTATACGAACTATGGATATTTTATGATAAAAAAAATTCTTTCAGAATTAGAAAAATTGTTGGATAGTGAAGGATTTTCAGCATATTGGTTTCCAATATTAATACCCTATGAAATATTTAGGAAAGAGAGCGAACATATAAAGGGATTTGAGAAAGAAGTTTTTTATGTTAAGCCATCGAATCCTGTAGAAGAAGAAGTGGAAACAGTTTATATTCTAAGACCTACTTCAGAAACAGAAATGTATTATATGTTTTCTCTTTGGATTAAATCTTATAGAGACCTTCCATTATTGACTTATATGACTAATACTGTATACAGATATGAAACAAAAGCTACAAAACCTTTGATAAGAGGGAGAGAAATACTTTGGAACGAAGCCCATACTGTTCATAAAGATAGAGACGATGCTGAAAGAATGATTGTTAAATCTATGGAAATATATTCTAAAATATTTTGGGAATTTTTATCAATTCCACACTTCTGGGTTATGAGACCTGATTGGGATAAGTTTGCTGGAGCTGATTATACCATGGCTGCTGATACAATATTACCAGATGGTAAATTCTTGCAGATAGGTACTACTCATTTATTGGGAAGGAATTTTTCTAAAGCTTATAATATAGTATTCGAAGATAGACATCCTCTAGTTAAGATAGATAAAAATAAATTTGAGTCATACGATGAAAATGGACATAGATATGTTTTTGAAATAGATAGAGATTTACTAACTATTACTGGAGGAAATTTAATAATAAAATCTAAAATATACTATCAAGGAGAGATATCTGAAGATAATGTAGACTTAGTAAATACAATTTTAGATATTTTTTACAAAAATGTTAAAGATGTAAAATTAGTAAACAAAAAATACGTATGGCAGACTTCTTTTGGGATCTCAATGAGAACATTAGCAGCAGTAATATCTATACATGGAGATGATATTGGATTGATATTACCATTTAATTTAGCTCCTATACAAATTGTTATAATCCCAATATATCAAAAAGAATATGATAATTCTAAAATATTAGATTATTGTAATAAAATATATAATATCCTCAAAGATAAATATAGAGTTAAATTAGATTTGTCTGAAGATAGAACCCCAGGATGGAAATTTAATGAATATGAAAAAATGGGAGTTCCGATAAGGATAGAAATAGGTAAAAAAGAGGTTGAAAATAATACTGTTATTGTATCTGTTAGGAAATTTAATTCTCAATCTCAAAAATATGAAATAGATTTTACATATTTACTTTCATCTTTAGAAAATATAATATCAGACTATGAAAAGGAATTAAAAAATAGATCGCAAGAATATATAAAAAGTAAAATTATAAAAATAGAAAGTTTAGATGAATTAAAGAATAATTTAGGAAATAAGTTAGCCTTTAAAATACCATTTTGTATGGATGAAAAATGTGCAGAAAATGCTAAAAGGGCATTCTCTATCGATATAAGAGGGATAGATTATAATAATCCTGAAAAGGCTGATGGAAAAAAATGTATTTTCTGTGGAAGAGAAGCAAAATATTATGTATATGCTGGAAAATCTTATTAGGTGCCCGTAAGCCGCCTTTAGTATATATTTTTCTTATCGGCTATCCTTTTACCAACGGGACGCCCTTTCAAGGTAGTGTATACCTCTCCAGGTTGATCTTGAGTTGCCTCAAGATCTTAACCTTTCATCTTCATCGGTATACACCCCTGGGTTTCTGTGGCGTTGCCGGGAATTCCTTCCCCCCGGTTTTCCGGGCGTTTTTAACGGTAGGCGGACTTTCCAACGGGCACCTATTTAATAAGCTTTATTTTTAAAATATATAAATATGGTGGAAAGTAGGGAAATGTCTCCTCAAATATTTGGAAAATTTAATATTAAAAAAGAAGATTCTATAATAACAATAGATGGTAAAAAATTTATAATGTTGGTATTTGTATTTGCCATAATACTAATCTTATTGAATATTTACTTAGGATGTCGATTGTAGAAGATCCAGAATATAAGAGATTATATAATACAGTAATGCATATTTACAATGTTTCTTTAAAAAATAATAAAGGTTACGAAAATGTAAAAAATTTAATACAAAATATTGTAGATTATTTTGAGTTTATAATAGAATACTTTTTAAATAAGTTTTTAGAAGAAAAAAAGATAGAAGAAATCCCTGAAGAAAGTATGAAAAAGTATAAATTATTTTTAGAAAAAATAGAAAATCCGAAAATAGTAGAGATATTATCAAATTATCCAAAGCTTAAAAAGTATTCTAAAAGCGAGATAATAATATCTAATGAATTCAGAAAAAATATGTTAATAAAATTTAGAAGTTTAAATTACGAAGAAACAGTTGATATAAAATTTTTTAAATCTATTATAGAAAATATAAGGTCTTTAAATGAGGAATTAAAGAACATATAATGGCTAATGTTATTACTATAACTTCTGGAAAAGGTGGTGTCGGAAAAACTTTCTTTTCTATAAATTTCTCTAGATATCTATCTATATTAGAATTTAAAACTTTATTAATAGATTATAATTTATCTACTCCGAATATTTCAATTAACTTAAGAATAAGAGATAACAATAAAAATATTCACAAGTTTTTGAGGGGGGAAATTGGTATAAGAGATTGTATCCACAATTTCAGAGAAAATTTAGATATAATACCTGGAAGTTTAAGAATCGAAGATATTGTTTATACTGATATAAGTAAAATATACTATGGTATACAAGAACTTTATAATGATTATGACTATATTATAATTGATTCTGCTGCAGGTATTGGAAGAGAGGCTTTAGAAGCGATTAAATATGCGGATGAAATATTTATAGTAACAAATCCAAAAAAATCTGCTTTATTAGATGCATATCGTGTTATAAAAGTTTCAGAGAAATTAAATATAAAAATTCTTGGAGTTATATTAAACAGATTTAGAGAAGATAAGAAAATACCTTTACATAAGTTAGAAATGTTTTTAACGAAGCCAATATATGGTATAATACATGAAGATAAATATGTTGAAGAAAGTATGGAAATTGGTGTACCTTTAGTCGACTTATACCCAGACTCTATAGCGGCTAAAGATATAGAAAAAATTGTTTTGAAATTTACTGGAAAAAATATAGAAGGAGAAAAGAAAGGGTTATTAGATAAGATTTTTAGTATATTTAGATGGAGATAGATTTTCAATTAGAAAAAATATATGAAGTCTTAGATAAGAAAAAATATAAAAGAGTTTTATTACAATTTCCTGATGGATTAAAACCATATTCAAAAGAAATATATGATATACTATCTAAGAAGTACCCAGAGACAGAATTTTTCATATATTTAGGATCAAATTTTGGAGGATGTGATATACCTGTGTGGTTAGACAAATATGGAATAGATCTTATAATACATTTTGGTCATACACATTTCTATAAATTAAAATTAATATGAAGGAAATATTCTTATTGTTGGGAATATTATTAATAATAATTGGCTTTATACTAATATTACTTTACTTTTTTTATAATATTGGAAATGTAAATTATGCTGGTGTAATATTAATAGGTCCCATACCAATAATATTTTCGAATAACGAAAAATTATTAATTATATCTATAATTATTTTACTGATGATTGTTGTATTTATCTTGATCTTCAAAATACTTTTTTAGTTCTTTAAGGTTTTTAAATATTAAAGTCGCTCCTACAGAAGCTAGTTCTTTTTTCTTACTGACTCCAGTTAAAACAGCTATAACATTAATTCCCGCTCTTTTTGCAGAAATAACCCCATATATTGAATCTTCTATAGCTATCACTTCATAGGGTTTAACATTTAAACATTCTAATATTTTTAAATATCCATCAGGTTCTGGTTTTAAATTATTTATATCATTCCCAGTAATTATACAATCAAACATAGTTCTTATACCTAATTTGTCTAATATTGCAGATGCTAATTTTTTTGAATTGGATGTATATAAACCCAATTTATATTTCTTTTCTTTTATATAAATTAAAAATTCTTTAGCACCAGGAGTAAATTTTACATTATCTATATATTTTTCTAAAAATATGTTTTCAGCTTCTTCTAATATTTTTTCATAATTCAATTCTATGTTATATTTTTTTGATAATAAATATATCATTTCTTTTGGTGAAGAACCATTTGTATCTAAACTATCTTGTAATACTATCCCATATCTTTTCAATATTTCTTTGTGTATTTTTTCAAATATTGGTATGGTATCCACTAATGTTCCGTCTAGATCTATTACTATTGCTTTGAGGTTTAAGAACAACATAAAAAATAATTTAAAATACAAATATAAAAATTTATAATCTAATATTTTATATGAATAATAGTTATATAATGTCTGGAC
>Ga0105156_1000074_pt1 | contig 14353 bp, 23 predicted proteins | sample SSWtaG_3_FD_89673 | JGI IMG/M metagenome (GOLD analysis project Ga0105156, IMG submission 89673) | Hot spring microbial communities from Sandy's Spring West, USA to study Microbial Dark Matter (Phase II) - SSWTFFsm_matched | ecosystem: Environmental > Aquatic > Thermal springs > Hot (42-90C) ...
AAATTCAAAGATAATCGCCAGATTGCCGCTGACTTAAACTTTCTAATAATCAAATTGAAAGAGTTGCGGGCGAGAGACATTAGTAGCTTTCTATTTTACGTCCACCAAGTCAGAGATTCAAGGGGAATTGATGAGTTAAAAGAGATTATTCCAGATATTGGCGAGCTAAAGAAAATGCTCGAGGAAAGCGAGGAATAACCTCCTTTTTTCCCTGAAACCCCTTCTCTTTCTTTTTCCCCCTTTTTCTAGCTTCTTGTTTTTGGTATCTGGGTATTACCATGTTTTCAGATAAGTTTATATAGTACTCTACATCAAATTGAAAAAATCATCCAGGAATAATTAATTTTTGTATTCCCCACTTTTTATTTGCGTGTATATGTTTTGGAGGTGTTGGCATGTGGCTATGTTGTGGTAGCATGTTGCCACGTATTGGTATATCTCCAGCATTAGCCAGATTGTGAGCGCTGTTATCAGTATCGCGAGGGATATGGTTATGATGAACGTTATTATTGCTTGGAATCCTTCACCTCTCATTTTCCCCTGCCTCCTTTGCCTTCTCAAGCCAGCTGAGGGTGTTTCTGAGTATCTCTAGCTCGCGCTCTAGCTTCTTGATCCGTGTTCTGAGGTGTTTTTCCGCCTCCGCGCTCATTTTTCCACCTCGAGTTTTGCTGATCTCCATGCTCCCCGCGCGAGTTTTTCTCCCACCTTGGATAGTGATGCGAGCGAGTTCAGTACCTCTATTGCTATGTCGAGATAGCTTTTCGCCTTCTGCTCCTCTTCCTCGGTCTTGAACTCTTTTTCCCAGAATTCCTCGAGGTTTGGCTTGAAGAGGATTATCTTGAATTTCGGCGTGTCGAGCGCCAGCGCGTATATGCATGTTTGGAGCCATGCGGTTGCCTTCAGCTTCTCAATGTTTGACCCTTTCCGGACTACTTTGCCCTCGATCACCATGTTGTCGAGCACTTGGTCGGGGATTCCCTCGATAACCCAGCCGCGATAATGGTATGCGATTAGCAGCGAGTTGTCGAGCCCGTATTTGAGGTGTAGGGCTGTGTTCTCGTCCATTACATGCTTCAGCTGCTCGGGTTTTTCATGTGAGAAGAGGCTGTCAGTGTAAAAAATGAGTTTGATTATGTCGTTTACCGAGCAGCGTTTTGCGCGGAAATTAACCGTCATCCTCCTCCCTCCGGGTCTGCATCATTGTCAGTATGCCGATTGTTATCGCGGCTCTGATCGCCTCGGATCTCGTTACGAAGTATCCGCGGTTTACCCATGACTCGAGTATCTCGATTATCGGCGTTGGCATGTGAATCGTGATCATTCTCAGGTGTTTGTTGTTTTTGGTTAGCAGGGGCTCATATGTTGGCGGCATAATTTTCATGAATGAGGTTGCGGTATAGACTATCGCGGTTCTGATCTTCTCGCTTGTTGTGGCTCCGGGTATCAGTTTTAGTATTTCGCTGACTTGGCTAGGGCTTCTGAACGAGATTTCTTTCATTTAGATCACCTTTGATGAGTCCCTTCTTGGCCGCGAAGTTTGCGATGGCTTTGATACAGAACTCGCATGCGTAGATCGGGTCGGCTGGGAGCGGTAGGTCGATGCGGTATAGGACGTCTCCATAAGCTGAGCCGCATATGTCGCATGTCATTCCTCTCGCTCCTCCTCGTTCATGAACTCCTCGATCATCTCCCACGTTATGCCGGTTAGTTTCATGGTGTTCTCGAATGCCTCGAGGTATTCTTTCGTGTGGTCTCTTCCGCTGCGGTCTGTTACCTTGATGTATCCCTTCTTCAACAGGTATGCGGTCACAACGTTGATCACGTCTTTCTCGAGATATTCTCTGCCGCTCCCGAGGATTGATTTCACCTTTTCTATCGCCTCCTGATCTCTCGGCTTCCAAAGCCCCCCGCAGATCATGTATAACCCGCTCACATGCATCACCTCGAGGATTATCATTTACTGTAACATATATCAGTGTTCATACGCGGATTGTAGTTTACGTCATACGCTGGGCGCTTTTCCTGCTCTCGCCTCGCGCGCCTGTATGCGAGCCAGAGTATCGCCCACATTGCGAGGTCGAATAGGCTATCATCCACCTCATCCGGGTTCAAGAGTATCTGCGAGAGGTCTTTCGCGAGGAATAGCTTGAATTGCTCCTCCGCCGGGATATTGGTTATCTGCTCGATCATTCTGAAGTTTTTCCAGCGGTCTCCCCCGAGCACTTGGTTCCAGCGGTCTGAGAACTTCCTTAGCTCTTCTATAACCTGCGATACATAATCCTCGCTCATGCTCGATATGGCCGCACATTGTTAATTTCAGTAGAATATGTCTGCAGGATTCGAGTGTCCCCCGTGCGAGCGGCGCCGCCCTCTTGGTGTTTATATGATGTCCACATTTTCTGCAGGTTGCGGTTTTGGCCGCTTGCGTGATGAATAGTGTCCTGCATTTTGGGCAGGAGTATAGCTTGAAGCTCATTTGAGAATCACCAGCCTTCCCCTTGCGGTAATGCGAGCCCGCGCTATCGGCATCTAGACCACAACCCCGTATTTGTGCGGATCTATTTCCCGCCTTTTAATCGGCCTGCCGTCCGATTTCTTCCTCGGGTTTCTCCTGAAAGGTTTCTTGCAGAAGGGGCATCTATCGAGGTTGAGCGTTGTATAGTATTCGCACATTCGGCAGTATCTCCATCCATCCTGATAGCTTTTAGATCCCTTGCCCCGGCGCATTAGGCTCGCGAGGAGGAACGGATTCATGTTTAGGCGAGGATTGCTGATAGAATTTCAGTTCTTGCAGTAATGTGATCTCGATCAGCCGCCTGAGCTGGCTCGCGACCAGCCTGATGTTGTCGATCCTCCTCGCGGCCCTCCTCACTGCCTGTTGGACTTCCAGCTGTGTCTTCATGAGGGGTGTGATGATCGCGTGATATGCGTCCGTAAGCTCGTTGATGAGCTGCATTAAGCCCTTTAGCGCGGATCGCAGCCACCAGCTTTTAACGGTCTTGATATAATCAACCACATTAGGCCTCCACTTCCAGAAGCTCTGTAGGATTATCCGGGGCCTTTTCGCCTTGATGAAAAAGCTGTTGGTCGAGTATGCGAGGGCGGAGTGCGGGATATTGAACGCCCTCAGGAATCCCCGGAGCTTTTTCTCGAAGAACTGGATTAGTATCTCGAGGAGCTTGAACATGCATTTCGCGGGGAGGCCGGTAAACACCATGAACTCCGCCTTTGATCTACCGGCTATTTTCTCGAATCTGTAATAGAATGGCAGGGTATCGCAGCTCTTCAGCGTGAAGACTGCAACAGTTACCGAGTCCAAGTCCCCGTCCGCGGGCTTTTCAACCGAATACGCCGCTGTCCAGAGTATTTGAAGGTGCCTTGAGTCCCTGATGAATCCCCGGGGGATCAGGATTATCCTGCTGTATCTCATCCTGTTGTAGAGCGAGGTGACCGGGTAGTCGAAGATTATCATCCCCCGCTGGAAATCAACGTTGTAGATGCGCATCTTCCGCCTCCAGAGCCTTGTTATGATCCGGTCTCGGAGCGGGTAGAAGATGCGGTCGCATAGCGTGAGCGACTCGAGGAAGAATTGATCCTTGAGGGGGTCATAGGATAATGATTCTCCTAGTGAGGAGGTGTTTATATCATATCTATTATCTAAACACTTCTCCGTGATCATTGTTAAGGCGCTTACGGCTAATGAATATGAGCAGAAGCGCTATGATGCTAGGAAGCTGTCGAGCCTGTAATGCCCGATATGGAAGCATTTAACCGGCTTGAAGTCCTCGGGTCTGACGTAGACTATCTTCTTAACCTCGCGGTCGAAGAGCTTCTCGATAAAATCGCGGTATTCCTCCTCGCACTCGGCCTCGCCCCAGACAATAACCTTGAGCACCTTCTCGTGCAGCCTGCTGCAGAGGTCTATTGTCAGCTTATCAGGCGCATTAACGGGAATCAAGTCCGGCCTGAGATATTTCTCATCAGCCCTCCTAACGGCATCGAGCAGCCTGTCATAGCTCTTGAAGAACAACAGCGCCCCAAACCGCCGCCTAATCCTGCCGTTGTCCCGGATTGCGGGCTCAATCTCCCTGCCATTATGCTCTCCCTCCCCCCTCTCCCCGCCATCCGGCTGGCTCTCGACAACATTATCGGGCCTGCGGAAGATCCTCTTCTGGACATCCTCGGGGAGCTTGTCCGCGATATCGGGGCGATAAACAATTAGGCAGAACTTGCAGATGAAATAACCCGTCTCCTCGCTGAACATTATATCGCCCATCTCGCTGCCGCATATCGCGCACCTCAGGGACATCAGTATGCGCGGATCATGCGTGGAAATTTTTTCATAGTGCGAGGGAAAACTTTATAAGCCGGGACTAAAAGTTTAGAAGTCACTTCTAAACTTTACACTCGGTATATCCATTATAACTTAAAAACTTTATCCTCCCGCCCTCGCGCCTCGCGATCAAGACCACTGCGCGAGTCCTGCAGAGAACCTCGCGGATGAACTCATGCATGCGCTTATCCAGCCGGGCCCCGCCTGACTTGCACTCAACCAGCAGGACTTTGTCATCCTTCAGGGCTATCAGGTCTATCGGCTTCGAGGCCGCGCACCTGAAGACGATATACCCCCTCGACCTGAGAAGATCCCTCACGCGATACTCAAACCTCCTGCCCTTATGATATCGAGCCATAAAAAATGGGGTGATGGAGAGGATTATTCGGATTCCACGGCAGCCCTAAGCTCCTCAAACTGCCGCTGGATCTCATTGACAATATCGAGCAGCGAGTGGCCGCATGGCGCCTTCAAGTCATAGAAGTCTATCTCGTTGTTATCGAAGGGGCAGCAGAACCTGAACTTCTTCGCCCTAGCGTTTATCGTTGCAACTGCTTGGAAGATTGTGAGATACCTCTGGATCCTGCGGATCCTCTCGATAACCTCCTCCTTTTCCCCCTTCTCCTCCCTCTTCTCTCTTCGCGGCCTCTCGGCCTCCTCCCCTCCCCCTTCATCCGTCTCCTCCTCGAGGATCTCGCCGACCTCCTCTACCGCCGCCTCTGCCTCGAGGACTCTAAGCTTTTCAAGCGCCTCATCAATGCTCTTACATGACTCCCTGAGGCGCTCCCAATGCTCGCTCCTCCTCAGCCTGAGAATGTCGTGAATCCACTTCACTGACTTGTTAAGCGCCTTGGCGGTATCGGATATAGTCCACCTCTTCCAGGTCTCCTTCTCGAAAATCTTCGTTGCGTTTGCGGAGAGATACTCGTGTAGACGGTAAACGCCCTCGACATACTCATGCCATTCAAGCTCCTTCCTGACAGCGTTCTCGAGGAACTCGATTACCTGCGCAAGCTCCTTCGGCACGATATCAACCCAGACGAATTTCTCACCATTCTTGCGCAGCGCCTCCAGCCGCCTCTGGCCGGCAACCAAGACATAATCCTCATCAACGAGAATGTCATCAACCCATCCGAAGAGCCTCATGACATACGCTAGATGCGTTATATCGCCTAGGTCTCTGCGTATCCTATCCCTCGGCACCTTAATGCTGTCAATGTTCACGCGGACTCGCTTAACCTCTATCACGCTCCCGTCCCCCTCAATGTCCTGATGACCCGCTCGAGGGCGCGATCAACCTCCCTAAGCCTCTCGAGTACATCATCAATCCTCTGCCGGATCTCGCTAAACCCCTGCAACAATTACCCCCCCTTCCTCGGACTTCTCGCGCTTCAGGGGCAGCTTCCCCCTGAACGCCTCCAGCTCCTGTACGAGGATCTCGCGCGCAAGCTCTGACACGGATTTGCCAAGCCTCCTAGCCTCGCCCTTGAGCTGCCGATAGAGCGGCTCGGGGATCGAAATGCTCCTCCAGCCCCTCGGAGGCATTCACATCACCACCACTTTACAGTAACTTACAGTAACTGACAAAATTAAAACCTTCACTATACCATGCCACATTTTCCGCAAACAATGCCTCACAATATGGTAAATTTTTTAGGGAGGTGGCCGAAAGTGGATTACGGTAAGGGGGGTGAGAGGAATGGGTGGCAGGAAAGGTGAGGGGCGGAGGCCGTTCAGGACGATAACGATCCCGGAGGAGCTGTATCGCTCATTGCAGGATTTCTTCACACAGAACGAGCTGCAGTTAAGGGGCTATTTCGGCGTAACCAGCATCTCGGGCCTTGTGAGTATGTTCATCTCCGAGGGGCTGTCGAAGATGAGGAGGAGGCTTGAGGAGCTGAAACAAGTCGCATGAGTAGCTCCTCGAGGAGCCTGACCTTCTCGGCGATCCTCGCGGCCTGCATGCTAAGCTCATCAACCCTCCGCTCAAGCTCCAGCCTATCCTCCGGCGTGACGAGCAGCCTCGAGAACTCCTCCGGGTCTAATGGCATGCCGCATCTCCTGCAAAACCTCTCGCCCGGCGGATTCATCTCCCTGCATCTCGCGCACTGCCTCAGCCTGAACTTCGACGGCTCCTCCTCAACCGCCTCGAGCCCCGAGAGCCTCAGCAGCGCCGGGTCAATATCCCTGCCGCTGAGGTGGACGTAGATCCTCGGCATCTGCGACCCCTGCGCCCATCCAAAATACGCTGCCAGCTGGCTCTCGGTGAGATACTTCGCAAGCTCGGTGGCGCGGCTATGCCTGAATAGATGCGGGTGAACATGCTTTCTCACGCCAGCCCTAGCCGCGAGCTTTCTGAGGATCTTCGCTAGCGCGGTATAGCTCATCCTTGAGTAGTCCGGAGGCTTGCCGAAGACGCGGGCATCGGGATTATTCTTCCCCGGGTGATGGCTCAGCCACTCGAGCAACGCGGGCGCGGACGCTATCACCCTAACCCTCCTATCGCCCGTCTTACCGTAGACCCTCAAGACCGCGCCATACCTATCGACCTCAATATCGCGGATCCTAAGCTCGAGAAGCTCGCCCGCCCTGAGCCCGGACTCATAGAGCGTGAGAACCAGCGCCTTATCGCGGATGTTGTCAGCCGCGGCCGCCATTGCCTCAACCTCCTCCGGCGCGAGTACCTCCTTCGGCATGCTCCTCCTGCTCGAGGAGGCCCTTATCCAAGCAACCTGCGGCGGATAAGACACATCATCACCGAGAAGCCAGCGGTAAAAACGCTTAACCCTCGCCTTCGCGGAGATGATAGTCCACTCCCTATAGCCACTGCACTTCATCCACTCGAAAAACCTCTCAACATCCTCCCGCGAGACGCTGTCAAAGCTCTTCCCAACAAACCTGCCGAAAAGCTTGAGCGTATCAACATACGCGTTAGCCCTAGCAAAGCTCACGCCCCGTGCAATAAGATAGCTCACAAAAGCCCTGATGAAAGCCGCATTGCGCGCGCCAAGCTCATCAAGCGAGTCTAGACGCCTCCGCAGCCTCTCCTCCCAATAGCTCATACAAGAACATGGAAAAAGAAGGGGGAAATAAAGAATGCGGATCTAAACTAATGTATTTGCGCCCTGGCCGGGATCTTAATCATTAGTTTGAATCCCTTCAGCTCCGCATACCTCGGTGGATTTCTCCTTTTCGTCCGCAGCAGCTTTCCACAGCATGGGCAGCATTTTCGGCCTAGGGGGTCTATGACATATAGCCCGTCCGGGAAGCTCTTCTCGCATTCAACGCAATAGTTGTAGTATCTGTTTTTCGAGACATAGCGGGCGGATTTGAGATGCGGGAGGATCTCGCAGAATTTATCGCACCTCTCCTTCATCATCATTTACAGTAACTTACCGTGATTTAATTCTTCCCCTCGCTCGCGAGAGAAGGAGAGGCCTCGGCCTTAATACGTTATTAAATTAAATATTAAATCTAAACAGGCGAGGGGGTTTATAAACCTCATGGGTAAGATATCCTCCCGAGCCTCCCGGGTTTATAAGTCTTTGCCTAGCGAAACCTTTATATTTGCCGACGCCTTTATAAACCTTCCTTTGAAACTTTAAATACTACTCGTTATACTTGTTATAGTGAGGATGATCGGAATGACCGGAATAAAGGCCCACAGCAGGTCTCCTACCGGGGCGGGAGACCTATACAGCAGCAAGCCCCCGGAGGTAAAGAACATCTATGAATACTTGGCCCAAATTTTAACCGGGAGAAGCTGGATCGAGCTGGAAAACGCGAAGATAGATGATGGCGTGGTAATGTTTGACGTATTGCCGGCAAAGAAATTACTAGAGATCGCGAAGATGCTCCCAAAGGAGAACCTCGAGGATCGCCAGAATAATGCTCCAAAATTCGCGGAATTCCTGAAGATAGCGGAGGAGGTTCCAAGGGCATTGTTTGGCGGTTATGTAGTTTATGGTAGGCGGAAGGATAAGAGGATGACAATAGACACTATATACCTGCCAAAGACTGAGAAGAAAATCATAAGGAGGCTGTTGAGATATAAGCCGGATCTATACGAGAAGTTTGATGAATATGTGATGATGTACTGGGATTAAGGAGGTGAGCGGGATGGAGACCCTAACCCTCAATTTCAAGCTAGAGCAGGAATGGCCAGAGTATAAGACTGCAGTGTTCCGGCTCGAAGGAGACTATCCGCTAAGATTAATTCTCAGAGGCGGGAGAATTGTCGCGAGCGTTAAGAGCCTCTACAGCGTCATCCCCCTCGAGGAGGTCGAGGGAGTGGTGAACAAGGTCGTAGAGACCTTCAACCTGACCCCGAAGGAGAAATATGATACAGGGGCAAGGCTCTATGCGTTTTATATGTCGCCAATCGAGGAGGACTTTCAAGACGGGAGCAAGATAAGCGTCGGCATCTATGCACTTAACAGTCTAGATGGATCGACAAGCTTAAGATTTGACATCTTCACATACAGAAATCTATGCAAGAATATTGCAATGCTCGCATTAAGCAAGTATTACGAGGGAGTCCCGCTAGACCAGATAAAGCGAATGGTCAAACGGTATCGGGGAGACGATGCTGATTTTGGAATAATAGGAGCATTCAAAGCAAGACATACTAAAAAGGGAAAGAACATGTGGGAGATCTTCAAGGATAGAATCGAGAGCCTCCTGCCGCTCGGTCGCAAAATACTTGAGATATACAAAACTTGGGAGGAGAAGGAGTTCACCAAGGAAAGAATCGAAGCACTAATTGAGAACAAGCTGCCAAAGAGCGTTTTCAAAGATGTGGTTGAATTCAATGATGATGGCGAGGTTGATACGATACTCGCGGACAATTTGTTAGATGCTTACAACAAAATCGTTGAGAACATTTGGCACAGACAAACCAGTATAAAGACCAAGGAGGTGGCGTTCAAGCGGCTGCACAATGTCCTCCTAGCGCCCGAATTATCAATCCCTTCCCCATAAGGTGAGAGCATGATCTCGGGGATGCTCGCGGAGATAGAGGCCTCACAGGGGATAGTGAAAAAGAGCTGCATACTCTGCATACATGCCAAGGTCTGCAGCCACTACAAGGCAAACCGAAACTTCCTAGCAAACCTACCGGAGTCAGAGAGGCCTTGGGGAGAAGGCGACATCGCCCAGATATGCCGATTCTTCAAACTAAACGGGAGGTGAGCGGGAAAATGCTTAAAAGCGAGCACGTTTTTATATCGGGCATGCCGAGAATTCCAAGCAGAAGGGGCTCAATAAGAGGTGAGAAAACGACAATAGCCATAGGATCAGAAACAAAGCAGAGATTGTTGAAGCTCATGAAAGCTTACCAGAGCTATGATGATTTTATTAACATTCTTCTAGATCTTTATGAGAAAGAGAAGGGCCGCCTAGCCGGAGGCTCCTGAAACCCCCTCGTTTTTTCTCACTCCCTTTTTCCATCCCTGTTTTCATTTCCCGTTTTTATCCCTGTTATTTTTAGACAACATCAAAGTAGAACGCGAGATATCGCCTCTCGATAAAGTCTAGAAGCCGCTTCCTAGCCATCTCAAGCAGTGGATGAGACCATTGGGCTTGAGGTATGTCCGGCCTCTGCTCAAGCCTCATCCTATATAGCCCGGCCGCCCACATTGCCTCGATATCCGCGAGTATCTTAACGTCCTCGGGATCGGTAACCGGGACTCGCGTAAACTCGCTCAAATAGAGGTTTATGTCACCATATGCCGCCTCCTGGAGGGCTTGTAGGAGGGAGTCCTCGCTAACGTCGCCCGGATTAATGTTGAGGTAGCGCTTAACCTGCTCGAGGCTCGAGTATGGCATGTAATATCCCCTAACTCTCACGAATTTTAACAGAAAAAAAGGGGTGGAGGTGTTTCAGAAAAAATGGGCGGCTTACGCGGTCACTATCTTTACCACGGAGTCGGGTATGATTACCTTTGCCCCGATCCTCTCGCTCGCGATTATGTCATAGCCCCTTCTCCTCGCATCCCTCTGCAGCTCGATCCTCAGGTTCCTCGGCATCACCAAGGCAACGCTCTCCTCCCTGACGAACATGAACGCGTTGTATAGCGTAACACCGGCGGCGTTAGTGCCCGTCGGCACCTGATCGCTCACAACGATATCGATGCCGAATAACCTTAGAACGTCTCCCCGCTCAATGAACAGCCTATCGGCCGCGCCTATAAGCTCCGTGCCGAGCTGCTTCATCAGATCAACCCACTGCTTCGGATGCAAGACGAGGACAAGCCTGCCCGGGGAAACATCATAGCCCCTTGCTAATATCTTCTGCTTTGCCTCGAGTATGGTCTGCCATGTCAATGTATCCTCAACGGTCAGTAAATCCACATCAGTCTTACCATTCGGATAGACCGCCTGAACGCCCGTCTCGGCGTTTAGCGCATTGAGTATCACCTTATCCTCATTCCTAACCGCAGCCCTCTGGAAGCATCTCTCGAGCGCCTGTACCATCTCATGGGATAACGTTTCCAAGACGCTATCTGTCACAAACTGCGCGGCTCCATACTCCGCTGAATCCACCTCGATATGCGTTACGGTCTGCGCAACATCAGACGGGGCAACCCCCTCGGTCAAGGAGACAAAGGCCGGGGTCGTTATAGTGCTCACGACCGCCTTGGTGCTCCCCTTCGGGATCTCGGCAACCCTGACATACTTTCTTAAGCCCGCCTCAACGCCGGCCGGAAGGTCTATGATCGGGGGATTCCAGCTCTTGATATCCGGCAGGGATGTCGAAGTAATCGCCTCCCTCAGCTTCTTCGCGATCGCCTTATACCTTTCAACCGGGTCTTCCGCTGGAGAGACCGCCTCCTCAACGACTTTTTCCTCCGCCTTCTCCACCATCTTCAAAGCCTCCTCCGGCATCATGTTCTCGGAGACCTTTTCTGCATTTTTGTCATCACTAGCCCCAGCATTCTCGCCATCCTTTACCGCAAACATACCGATAATTTGCCTCGGGAATCGCTCGAAATATTGCTCGAGCGTGGTCTGGAGCTTGGCATCAACTATCCTCTCGATCTCAATCCTCCTCTCAACCTTCCTCTGGTAAATCTCATCAAGCGTTGAGACGCCCGATAAAAGCTCCTGATAGGCGTTATCCTCCTTGAACTCCTCCCTAACCTCCGGGATCGCTAGGAATTCTAGCAGCCTTTTAAGCTCTGCCTCATCAAGCCTCGCCAGAAACGCGTAATCCCTGCGGCAAAAGGCCTCGAAGGACTCAAAGCTCGGAGGCTCTTTATCAAAGTCTTGATAGTGTTTTGCGAGGTGATTGTAAACCGGCCTCCTATCCTCGTCAGGGATATCAACCCCGCCCCTCGCGCCCATTAATGCGGCCATGGCCGCAACGACTCCCCGCCAGACCACGCAGAAGTCCCCATCAATTACCTCATGATGCGGTAACTTGTAGCCGCCGAAGTCGTCCTCATGCTCGGGATCATACCACGTGAAGCCCATCCTGTATTTCTTCCAGTCGATCGTTTCCTTCTCGCCGCTTCCATCCCTGCTGGCCCATTTCCTCAGCGACCTATCTGCCCTATCTCTATCCCAAGGCCGCTCGACCGGCGCGAGCTTGCACTTGCCGTGAATGCTGTAGGGTATCGCCTTCTCAGCGATCCTCTTTTCCAGAAGCTCGCCCGCCTCCTCCATCATCAAGATCACTGCTGTGGTGTTTAGTTTATCTGCACTCTCTGTTATCGAATGCGCTAGGAGGATCTCTGGTTCAAGGCTCTCCGCGACCCCCTCAACGGCAAGTATATTCGCCTCCGGGATCCCCGGAACCGCAACTAGGCTAAGCTCCCTGAACTCGAGGCCTCTAACCCTCTGGTAACCATCCATCGGCTCCAAGACCTCATAATCCGCGCCTAGGCTAACGTGCTTGATTACGCCATCCGCAACCTTCTTCGCGATATTCGGGTCAGTTATTATGCCCTCGAATTCAACCTGCATCTTCTCGGGATTCCAGATCAGCTTAGCCCTCCCAACCGCGTTCTGGGCATCAATGTGCTCGAGGTATATCGGAATCTCCCTCCCCCCGAGCTTCTTTACCGCCCTCTCAAGCTCCTCCGGCGGGTAGAATATCTTATTCCGCGAGACCCTCGGGATCGCTAGGACGCCGTATATCCTCACCGAGCCATCACTAAGCTTTTCTACGCTAAACATCAGTAGCGGGAGAGAGCATTTGAAATAATTGCTCTTACGCCCCCTCTTCGGACTCCGCGATCTCGATAAGCCTCTCCCAGAAGTAGGCCGGGAAGCTATCGCTATACCACTGCTTTGCGAGGTCTATTGTCCAGTCATGCTTGCTCTTATCAAAATATATCGCAACAGGCCATCTTCTGCCGGTTCCGGTAACCCATGCAACCGCAAGCCTTACCCCGTTATCGCTATCGAGCGGGTAGTATCTAATCGTGCTCAAGTCAATCTGCTGGGGATCAACGAGCTGCAGGATAACATATTTCGGCGTATCAACCCACATTGTCCTCGGGCGCCTCGCAGGCCTCCAGAACTCGCTGACTCCCTCGCCCTCCTCCTGCTCGGGCTCCGGCTCGAGCGGCCAGCCGAGATCCCTGAGCATCTTCCTAGCCTCCCTGCGGCTGACAAGGGGCTCATAGACCTCGCTGGGCGGATAAGCCGCCCGGAATAGATCGCCAAGCGATATCTCCGGCCTTTCAGGAAGCCCCCAGTTAAGTCTAACCCTAACCTCGCTTGGATCAAAACCATGATCCTCGAGGACTCTGTTGAAGACCTTTTGCTCGATCACCCGCTTGATGAATCTCTGCAGCGCCCTGACATGATGCTCGGCGGCCTCCACGGCAGCCCTAGCGCTGGCCTCCGTAAAGCCGGGAGTCGTGAACAGCTTTACCACCGGAGTCCGCAGCCCCGCTAAGACCTCATTGTGTAAATACTCGATATATGCCTCAAACTTCGCCCTCGGATCAATCGAAACCTCCTTAACCTCGAAACCCTCATAGTTTATAACGAAATCTTGGCCCGGCTCGAGGCTCTGGAGATACGGTATCACCTTCTGCTTTAACACCTCCTCGGAGAGCTTCGGGAAATTGTAGACATGACGCGAGACGTATTTCTCGAGCAGCCTCTGCATAGTCCATTCCATCCTCCACTTGTGCTTCAGCAGCGAATTAACTTGAACCACCTTGCCGTTATCGAGCATGATCGTCCGGGGCTCTAGCAGCTGCCGGGCTATCCCGACCCCGAAGACAGAGCCATCAACCGGATTCCACGCGAAATGTATTATCTCCTCCGCGGGGATCTCCTGCTCGATTCCATCAGGCGCATAAACGTATGCGATGGGCCTATTCGTCTCCCTGCCCTTCAAGACCCTCTTAACCCCGGATATCTTCAGGTGGATGAGACCATCAAGCCTGCCCCTAGAATCGAATCTATACCTGAGGAAGCTATTCCCGGTTAAAACAACCTCCTTAACGACCGAAAAGAGCAGATTATCGAGATTAACCTTCGCGCAGAACTCATCTATAAGCCGCTTCGCCTCCTCATCATCACTCTCAACATGAAAGCCGGGCGCAACAACCTGATTCGTCAGGAAATCAACGGAGGCCGCGATATCCGGGTCTTTGATATACGCCTCGATATAATCCGCGAAGCCCACCGGCGGATACTCGGCAACGCTCCCGCCGAGCGGAGCCACTGTAACATTCTCCCCGCCGCCCGATCTATCAAATAGCCGGCGAAATCTCTCAAACATCACTAAACCACCCTACGCTTAAAAATAATTGCATGATATTTTGAGATCCGAGAGGGGGGCTATATAAAGAGACAATTATATGCGAGAGTAGCCGCCTCCGGTAGGATGAGCAACAAAAAGAAATTCGACTCCGAGAAGCTCCTCCAAGACCTCATCGAGGAATACGAGCTTATCAGGGATAGGCTCAAGACGGCCATGAAGTCCAAAAACCCCTCGAGCAAGGAGATCGCAAGACTTCTTGATGCGCAGAGCAAGATAATGAAAAACATGCTCGAGCT